>Ga0187771_10000859_pt1 | contig 19488 bp, 14 predicted proteins | sample 0116_SJ02_MP15_1_FD_133139 | JGI IMG/M metagenome (GOLD analysis project Ga0187771, IMG submission 133139) | Tropical peat soil microbial communities from peatlands in Department of Meta, Colombia - 0116_SJ02_MP15_10_MG | ecosystem: Environmental > Terrestrial > Soil > Wetlands > Peat | place...
CCACCCGAGGTGCCGACGTCGACGTAGTGGATGCCTGCTGGCTGCAGCGCAGCGGCGCGCGCCTTGTCGTCGGTCCAGCGCGAGTTGCCGCCGTCGATGATCATGTCGCCCCGCTCGAGCAGCTTGCTGAGCTCGTTCACGGTCGATTGGGTCGCCTCGCCGGCGGGGACCATGATCCAGACGTTGCGCGGCGCTGCGAGCTGCTTCACCAGGTCCTCCAGCGAGCTCGCTCCGCTCGCCCCGGACTGCGCCGCGTGGGCGACTGCTTGCGCGTCGAAGTCGAACGCGACGACGTCGTGGTCTGAGTCGCGGCGGATCCGGGTGACCATGTTGCCGCCCATCCGCCCAAGCCCGACGAAGCCGATCTGCATCAGAGGATCTCCTTGATCTCGTCGTGGAGCTTTCGCACCGCGGCGGCCGGCTCGCCCGTATGCCGGGTCAGCTCGGCCGGCAGCCCGTGCTTTCGCAGCGTCTCGAGGTCGCCGAGCGCTTGCGCGTTCTTGAGTGTGCGGAAGGTGAACGGCTGAGCTGGGATCGCGACGTCGCTGGCGCTGTCGCAGACGAGCGAGAGGAAGCGGCCGTTGGGCGCCCCACCCTTGTGCAGCTGCCCGGTCGAGTGTAGGAAGCGCGGGCCGTAGCCGAATGTCACGGCGAGCTTGGTCGCCTTCATCAGCGTCGCGCGCAGCTCGGCCACCGCCTCGTCGACCTCGACCGAGGGCGTGACGTAGCCCATCAGCGCGATGTAGCTGCCGGGCCTGCCGTCGGTCAGCAGCGCGCGCAGCTGATCGCCGTCGGGGGTGTGCTGCTCTGGCAGCGTGCCGGCTTCGAGCACGCGCTTGGTCGCCTCCTTTGCCTCGGCGACGTTCGGCTGGTCGAACGGGTTGATCTCGAGGACCCAGCCGGCGACCGCTGTCGCAAACTCGAACAGGAAGAAGAGGCGACCGAGGTCCTCGGCGCCCTGCACGCTCAGCGTGATCGTCGGGTGGCCGGCGGCAGCGAGCGCCGCCAACCGCGCATCGGTCGTGTCGTCGGCTTGCGCTTCGTCGCGGATCTGGATGAACACGCGGTCCTCGCCGTACGCGCCCGGCTCGAGCAGCGGCTCGTCGGCGACTGGCAGGATCCCGCGCCCGTGCTTGCCGGTGCTCTCCGCGATCAGCTGCTCGACCCACAGGGAGAAGCTCGCGACAGGCTCGCCGACCACGAACGTCAGCTTGTCGCGACCCTGACGCGCGAGCTCACCGATCGCGACGCCGAGCCACAGTCCGGGGTTCGACTCGCTCGAGTCGAAGTGCGCGCAGGCCTGCTCTGCGATCTGTGCATGCTCGAGCAGCGCGTGGATCGGTGCGCCGATCAGCGCCGCCGGCACGAGCCCGAACAGCGAGAGCGCCGAGTAGCGCCCGCCGATGTTCGGGTCGTTCTCGAAGCAGGCTCGAAAGCTTCGCTTCCTCGCCAGCTCGACGAGCGTGCTGCCGGGGTCGGTGATCGCAATGAAGTGCTCGCCGTCCGGCAGGAGGCTGTAGAAGTGCTCGAATAGCGAAAGCGTCTCGATCGTGCCGCCCGACTTCGTCGAGACGATGAAGATCGTGTGCTCGAGATCGATCTCCTCCTGGACGGCGAGGATCGCGTCGGGGTCGGTCGAGTCCAGCACGTGCAGGTCGAGGGCGTCGTCGGGTGCCCCGAACGTGCGCCAGAGCACCTCCGGCGCGAGGCTCGAGCCGCCCATCCCAAGCAGCACGGCGTCCTTGAACCCTTCGGCGGCGAGGCCGCGCGCGAGCTCGGTGAGCTCGTCGGCCTGCTCGAGCAGCGCGTCCGAGATCTCCAGCCAGCCGAGGCGGTCGGCTATCTCGGGCACTCCGGGGCCACCCCAGAGGGTCTCGTCGTGGCCCCAGACACGGCGCGCGACCTCGTCGCGGACCGCCGTCCTGACGCGCTCGGCGACCTTCTCAGCGAGGCTGGCCGGGATCGAGGCAGCGATCGCCTCGGGGCGGCCGGTGAGGACCGCCTGGCGCTCGCTCTCGATGCCCGCGAGGAGCTTGTCCATCGGCGCGACGAACGCGGCGATGCCCTGCTCGAGCAGGACCTTCGTGACGTCTCGCATGTCGATCCCGGCCTGCGCGAGCGCGGTGAGCTGCGGCGTCGGGTCCTGATCGCCGCTGCCTGGCTCGATGTTGCTGCGCTCGGCGACCGCGAGCAGCGTCTTCAGCGGCATCGTGTTGACGGTGTCGGGCGCGACCAGGTTGTCGATGTAGAGCGTGTCCGAGTAGGCGGGGTTCTTCGTCCCGGTCGATGCCCACAGGGGCCGCTGCACGAGCGCTCCGGCGGCCGCCAGCTCGGCGAAGCGCTCGCCGTAGAAGATCTCCTTGAAGCGCTGGTAGGCCGCCCGTGCGTTGGCGATCGCCGCGATGCCGGCGAGATCGCTGCGCCCGAGTGCCTCGAGGCGCTTGTCCACCTCCGTGTCCACGCGCGAGACGAAGAAGCTCGCGACCGAGTGGAGGTCGAGCGGCAGGCCCTCGGCGAAGCGGCGCTCGAGGCCCTTGATGTAGGCCTCCGCGATCGCTGCATACCGCTCGACCGAGAAGAGCAGCGTGACGTTGACGTTGATCCCCTCATACGTCGCCTGCTCGATCGCCGGTACGCCGGCATCGGTGCCGGGGATCTTGATCATCACGTTCGGGCGGTCGAGTCGCTGCCAGTACTCGCGTACCTGGGCGAGCGTGCCCTGCGTGTCGTGGGCGAGGCTCGGCGCGACCTCGAGCGAGACGAAGCCGTCGCCGTGCTCGTCGAAGACGGGTCGCAGGACGTCCGCCGCCTCCTGCACGTCGGTGATCGCGATCCGCTCATACAGCGCGACCGCGTCGAGATTCTCCTGCGCGCCTTCGCGGATCGCCTCGTCGTAGTCGGTCGAGCCGAGGATCGCTTGCTCGAAGATCGCCGGGTTCGAGGTCTCGCCGCGCAGCGAGCACTCGTCGCGCAGCCGCGCGAGCTCGCCGCTCTGCGTGAGCCCGCGGCGAATCTGGTCGAGCCAGGGGGAGGTGCCGGCGGCGACGAGCGCCGCGAGGTTCGCGTTCTCGGTGTGGGGAAGGCTTGCCATAGCGCGTGTCCTCTCTGGTGGTCAGCTTCCAAGCAGCTCTTGCGCCTTCGCGACGACCGCCTCGCTCGTGATGCCGAAGTGCCTGTAGACGTCGGCAGCGGGTGCCGATGCGCCGAACGTCGTCATCCCGATCACCGCGCCGTGCTCGCCGACGAAGCGGTCCCAGCCGAGCGGGCTCGCCGCCTCGACGGCGATTCTCGCCGCCTTGCTCGGCCCGAGGACGCTCCCGCGGTAGGCCGCGTCTTGGAGCACGAAGGTGTCGCTACAGGGCATCGAGACGACGCGCACAGCGACGCCCTGACCGCGCAGCACCTCGGCCGCCTCGAGGCACAGCGAGACCTCCGAGCCCGTCCCGATCAGCACGAGCGCCGGCTCACCGTCGCTGTCGGAGAGCACGTAGGCGCCGCGCTCGATCGCGTCCTCGGGGACGGCATCGGGGTCGAGCACGGGCAGCCCCTGGCGCGACAGGGCCAGCGCCGTTGGTGTGCGCGTCGAGCGCAGCGCGAAGCTCCAGGCGAGCGCTGTCTCGTTCGCGTCCGCCGGGCGCACGACGTTGAGGTTCGGCGTCGCGCGCAGGGTCGCGAGCTGCTCGATCGGCTGGTGTGTGGGACCGTCCTCGCCGAGCCCGATCGAGTCGTGCGTGTAGACGAAGATCGACGGCTGATGCATCAGCGCCGCGAGGCGCACGGCGCCCTTCATGTAGTCGGAGAAGATCAGGAACGTCGCGCCGTAGGCCCGCAGCCCGGTCAACGACAGTCCGTTGACAATCGCCCCCATTGAGTGCTCGCGGATGCCGAAGTGGAGGTTGCGCCCGCCGTAGTTGGTGCGCGAGACGCTCTCCGCAGCCGCGATCAGCGTCAGCGTCGAGGGCGCGAGGTCGGCCGAGCCGCCGACAAGCCACGGCACGTGCTCGGCGGCGACCTGGATCACGTCCTCGGAGGCCTTGCGCGTCGCGATCTTCGAGCCCGGCTCGAAGCGCTTGAGCAGCCCCCGCGGCAGCTTCGGCACGCGGCGCTCGACGATCGCGGCAAGTTCCTCGGCCAACTCTGGGTATTCGGCGGCCCAGGCGGCGCGGCGCTCCTCCCACTCGCGCTGAAGCTCGGCGCCGCCGGCGACCTGGCTGCGGACGTGCTCGAGCGCCTCATCCGGCACGAGGAACGGCGGCTCGGTCGGCCAGCCGTAGAACTCCTTCGTGAGCTGGATCTCCTCCTCGCCGAGCGGCGACCCGTGCGCCTCGCCGGTGTCCTGCTTGTTCGGCGATCCATACGCGATGTGGCTGCGCACGACGATCAGCGACGGGCGGTCGAGCACCGACATCGCCTCGCGCGCGGCCTCCTCGATCCGCTCGAGCGAGAGGTCCTCGCCGAGATGCTGGACGTGCCAGCCATAGGCCTCGTAGCGCGATCCGACGTCCTCGCTGAGCGCAACCGCGGTGTCGCCTTCGATCGAGATGTGGTTGTCGTCGTAGAAGGCGATCAACCGTCCGAGGCCGAGGTGGCCGGCGACCGACGAGGCCTCCGAGGAGATCCCCTCTTCGATGTCCCCGTCGGAGCAGATCGCGAACGTGCAGTGGTCGATCAGCTCGTGCCCGGGCCGGTTGTAGCGCGCGGCGAGCATCCGCTCGCCGAGCGCGAGCCCGACGCAGGTCGAGATGCCCTGGCCGAGCGGGCCTGTGGTCGCCTCGATTCCGGCCGCGTCGCGGTACTCGGGGTGCCCGGCGCACGGCGAGCCGAGCTGGCGGAAGTTCTTCAGGTCGTCGAGCGTCAGGCCATAGCCGCAGAGATACAGGCAGCCGTAGAGCAGCATCGAGGCATGACCCGCGGACAGCACGAAGCGGTCGCGGTTCGGCCAGTCGGCGTCCGCGGGGTTGTGTCGCATGACGCGCGTGTAGAGCGTGTAGGCGACGGGCGCCAGCGCCATCGGCGTGCCGGGATGGCCTGAGTTCGCCTTCTGCACCGCGTCCATCGCGAGCGTGCGGATCGTGTTGACGGCGAGCTCGTCGAGCTCCGTCTCGCGTGCCACTGTGGTCATCGACGTTCCTTGCTGTGGTCGTGGTGGGCCTCGAGCTCGCTCCGCGCGAGCAGCGCCGCGCCGCGAACGCCGGCCTGCGGGCCGGACTTGGCGAGCCGGATCTCGGTCTGGGTGCCGACACCGTCGCGAACGTACTGCCAGGCGATCTCACGGGCCGGCGTCAGCAGGAGCTCCCCGGCTGTGGAGACGCCGCCGCTGATCGCGACGACGTCGGGGTCGAACGTGTTGATGGCGTTGGCGATACCGATTCCGAGGCGGCGTCCGAGCAGCGCGAGCAGCTCGACCGCGACGCGATCGCCGGCCTGTGCCGCAGCGACGACGTCGACGCCGCTCACCGCGCCGGTCTCGCGCAGGCGCTCCCCGAGCGCGCTGTCGGCGTGTGTTGCCGCCGCCTCGCGCGCGAGGCCGTCGAGCGCGTGACCTGCAGCGAGCGCCTCGAACGAACCGGGCTGAGGAAAGTGCGGGGTGGCTGAGGGTATGGCGTGCTCGATCCCGATCAACGTGTGCCCGAGCTCCCCCGCCGCGCCGGTTGCGCCGCGGTACGGGCGCCCACCGATCACGATACCGCCGCCGATGCCCGTGCCAACCGTGATCATGACGAGGCAACCGGTCTCGAGCTCGCCACGCTCGTCGTGGGCTTCCGCCAGCGCCGCGACGGTCGCGTCGTTGTCGACGAAGACGGGCACGCCGAGCTCGTCTTCGAGCAGCGCGCGCAGCGGCACGTCCTGCAGCACTGGGATGTTGACGGTGGTCCGCACGCGGCCGGTCGCGAACTCGACCACCGACGGCACGCCGATCCCGACCGCTGCGAGGTCTCCCTCTCCCGCAGCGGCGGCGCGCACGCTGGCGACGACCTCGGCAACGAATAGCTCGGTGCTGGTGTGCGCCGTGGGTTGCAGCCGCGGCGCCGCGAAGGTCCCGTCGCGCAGCGCCGCGACCGACACCTTGGTCCCACCGACGTCGACCCCGACGATCGTCGGTCCGTCGTCTCTAGAGGTCATCCGGAAACCCCTGCGCCCGCGCACGTCGAGTCCGCATCAGGCGCGATTGCACGTGGCGCAAGCTATCAGGCACTCTGCGCTGGCCGGTAGCTACCCTGTCACCAGCGCCTTCTGGCGCGGGAAGAGTTCATGGCCACCGACGCAAAGCCGGATCGCAACCTCGCGCTCGAGCTGGTCCGCGTCACCGAGGCGGCTGCGCTGGGTGCTGCGCGCCTGATCGGTCGCGGCGACAAGGAGGCTGCCGACCAGGCGGCGGTCGACGCGATGCGTCACATGCTCGGGAGCGTTCGCTTCGATGGCGTCGTCGTGATCGGCGAGGGCGAGAAGGACGAGGCGCCGATGCTCTACAACGGCGAGCGGATCGGTGACGGATCGCCACCCGAGGTCGATATCGCCGTCGACCCGCTCGAGGGCACGACGCTGACCGCGAAGGGCATGCCGAATGCCCTGTCGGTGATCGCGCTCGCTCCGCGCGGCGCGATGTTCGATCCCGGACCGTGCTTCTACATGGAGAAGATCGCCGGTTCAGCGCAGATCGCCGACCTGCTCGACCTCGAACGCCCACTGGAAGAGACGATCCGGCTCGTCGCACGACGCAAGGGCGGCGAGGTCGGCGACGTGATGGTCATGATGCTCGATCGTCCGCGACACCAGGACGCGCTGCGCCGCGTCCGCGAGGCCGGTGCGCGCGTGCGCCTGATCAGCGACGGCGACGTCGCCGGGGTGCTGCTCGCCTGCGATGAGCGCTCCGACGTCGACCTGTTGTGGGGGATCGGCGGCACGCCGGAGGGCGTCCTCTCGGCCGCAGCGGTGAAGTGCATCGGCGGCGGGCTGCTCGGGCGGTTGTGGCCGCGCGACGATGCCGAGCGTCAGGCCGCGGTCGATGCCGGCTACGACCTCGACCGCGTGCTCGACCTCGACGTCCTGATCGCAAGCAACGACTGCTTCTTCTGCGCGACAGGCGTCACCGACGGAGACGTTCTCGACGGCGTCCGTTACGAGGGCACGCGTGCCACGACGGACTCGCTGGTCATGCGCTCGCGCTCCGGCACCGTGCGCCGGATCGCCGCGCGCCACGACCGCACAAAGATCGCGCGGTTTCGCTGAGAGGCTACGGCGCGGTCGCGCCGCCGTCGACGCTGCCGGTCGCGCCGCTCGAGCCCGTCGCGCCCGATGGGCCGGTCACGCCGGTCGGGCCCGTCATGCCGGGCGGATACCAGTTGAGCGGCGCGATCTTCTCGCCGCGCACGAACGTGTAGCCGACGCTCACGGTTTCCGTGATCCCGAGCGCCTGCGCCGTCGCGGAGGTCAGGTCGAAGGTCGCGCCGTTGGCGTACGGCCCGCGGTCGATCACCGGGACCGTGATCGACTGGCCGTCGTAGTAGAGGGTCACCGGCGTGCCGCACGGCAGGTTGCGATGGGCAACGCCGAGGATGTAGCGCGTGAGCCGCTCGCCGCAGGCGGTGCGGTGACCGTAGAGGCCCGGGCCGTACCAGGTGGCGATCACCGAGCTGAGGATCGCCAGCGGCGCCTCCGGTGTGCTCACGGACGTGGTTGCGGACGCGAGCGCGCCGCTGACGACGCGCATCGTGTAGGTGCCGGCGATGACGGTGCGCCAGCTGATGCTGTAGACGCCGCCGTCGCCGACGGTCGAGCTCGCAACGGAGTCCCACACGCTCGGTTTCGTTTCGATCTCGAGCGCCACCGGCTGCCCTGCATCGGAGCTCGCTAGCGTGCCGCTCGCGACGGTGACCGCACCGCGGACGACGCTCGCTGGCGTGAAGGTCAGCGTCCCCTGCGTGGAGCCGACGGGCGTCGGGACCGGCTGGCCGACGTTGACGCTGCCGACGGCGGTGCCGCCGTTGCCGCCCGACCTGCTCTTTGCGGTGGCCCCGGTCGCCAGCGTGCCGACGAGGGCGGACACGGCCAAGCCGGTGCCCAGCAGGCGGATCGCTATCTGCGTGCGCTTCATCGGCTCACTCCGTTGTTGCCGCTGCCTACGGGGTGAGCTGTCGGGCTCGCGCTGGTCGCGCTACCACCGGATATCCGGCGGATTCGCCCCCGCGGAGCTTCGCTCCGCATTTGGTTCCCCCGCTCGAGTCGTGCGGGCACGCCTCGATTAGGCTTGGGCGGTGGCGAGCATATCTGAAGGGTCCGGGCCGTGCAATGACGCCTTCAGCTCCCGGATCCGCGCGTAGCGCTGCAACTTTGAAACGTTTGTGCGCGTTGTGCGTATTAAGAGCTAGAACATCGAACGAAGGACGGCGGGAGCGCGCCGAGAATGCCGATATGACGACTGCGACGACTTGTCGCAGAAAGCCCGGAAATCTTGGCGCAAACGTTGACTTCACAAAGTAAAGCGCGTAGAATCCACAGCGTGTCCGGTGCGCGCCCTGTCGCGTGCCCGGAACTCCTCCCCCAGATCAACGCAGGCTGAGCGGCAGGTGGCCGCCCAGCGTCTGCGCGACGGAAACGGAACGACATGTCAGTAGCGGAATTGCAGGAGCTTGAAGAGGTGAAGACCCTGGTCGCGAGGGGCCAGCAGGTTGGCGTGCTCACTTACGCCGAGATCCAGGGCGCGGTTGCCGAGCTGGACATGGATGAGTCCGATCTGGAGGAGCTGCACAACTATCTCGAGCGCGCCGAGATCGAGCTGGTCGAGGACATCGACCCGGCGATCGCCGCCGGGTCTGAGGTGGAGCGCGCGCCGGACAAGCGCGGCCGGCGCAAGGCGAAGACGACGCTCGATCTCAAGCCGGACATGACGACCGACTCGCTGCAGCTGTTCCTCAAGGACATCGGCAAGGTGCGCCTGCTGACTGCGCAGGAGGAGGTCGATCTGGCCAAGCGGATCGAGCGCGGCGACCTCGACGCGAAGCAGAAGATGGTCGAGTCCAACCTGCGCCTCGTCGTCTCGATCGCGAAGAACTACCGCAACCAGGGCCTGCCGTTCCTGGACCTGATCCAGGAGGGGACGCTGGGCCTCGTCCGCGCAGCCGAGAAGTTCGACTACCGCAAGGGCTTCAAGTTCTCGACCTACGCGACCTGGTGGATCCGCCAGGCGATCGCTCGCGCGCTTGCCGACAAGGCGCGCACGATCCGCATCCCGGTCCACGTCGTCGAGAAGCTCAACAAGATCGGTCGTGCCGAGCGTAAGCTCGTTACGGAGCTGGGCCGCGAGCCGACGCCGGAGGAGATCGCCGAGGTCACGGGCATCGATCCGGAGGAGGTCGACTCGATCAAGCGCTCGGCGCAGGCCCCGATCTCGCTCGAGAAGCCGGTCGGCGACGAGGAGGAGTCCGAGTTCGGCCAGTTCATCGCCGACGAGCGGGCCGAGTCGCCGTACGAGCGCGCGGCCGAGATCCTCACCAAGGAGGCCCTGCGCGAGGCGCTCGAGAACCTCTCCTACCGCGAGCGCCGCGTGCTCGAGCTGCGCTACGGCCTCGGTGGCGAGCATCCACGCACGCTCGACGAGGTCGGCCGCACGTTCAACGTGACGCGCGAGCGGATCCGCCAGATCGAGAACCAGTCGCTGAAGAAGCTGCAGAACCTCGCCGAGGCGCAGAAGCTGCGCGACGTGGCCTGAGCGCCCGTTTCTGACCCCCCCGCCTGACCGCGTCGGTACTTTCGCACTAGACGCATGTTCTAGATGCGGCGGCGCCGGCGCACGAGACGTCCGGCCGGGCTCAATCGCACGTTCGAGATCGCCGATCCGACCCTTAGGCGTGATCGACATCGAGAAAGTCCTGTGCGCACTCGTGGCGTGCGACGGCTCGGACCTCCACCTGAAAGTGGGATCGGTCCCGCTCGCGCGCGTCGACGGCGAGCTCGGGCCGCTCACCACCGCTGACTGGCCGGTGCTCGGGCCAGCGGACACGGAAGCTTGCGCGAAGCAGCTGCTCGAGCCCACCCACCGCCTCGAGGAGTTCGTGCAGCACCGTGAGATCGACATCTCGCACGAGATCGACGGCGTCGCCCGCTTCCGCATCAATATCTTCCGCCAGCGCGGCCAGATCTCGCTCGCCGCGCGCGCGATACCGCACCGGATCCGCACGGTCGACGAACTCGGCCTGCCGCCCGTCGTGACCGAGCTGGCCGAGGAGACGCGCGGCATCATCCTCGTCACTGGCAGCACCGGATCGGGCAAGTCGACGACGCTCGCGGCGATGATCGACCACATCAACAACACCCGCTCAGCGCACATCGTGACGATCGAGGATCCGATCGAGTTCGTCCACCGCGACATTCGCTCGATGATCAGTCAGCGCGAGGTCGGCGCCGACACCGACTCATTCAAGGCCGCCCTGCGCCGCGTGCTGCGCCAGGACCCCGACGTGATCCTGATCGGCGAGATGCGCGACGAGGAGACCGTTTCGACCGCGCTCTCGGCGGCCGAGACCGGGCACCTGGTGCTCTCGACGGTCCACACCGTCGACGCCGCCGAGTCGATCAACCGCATGCTCGACTTCTTCCCGCCACACCAGCACGCCCAGGTCCGCTCGATGATCGCCGGCACGCTCAAGGGCGTGATCTCGCAGCGCCTCGTCCCCGCCGCGGTCGGCGGGCGCGTCGCCGCGGTCGAGGTGCTGCGCATGACCGGTCGCGTCCGCGACGCGATCCGCGACCCGAGCCACTCCGAGGCCGGCCTCTCGCAGATCATCTTCGAGGGCAGCTACTACGGCATGCAGACCTTCGACCAGGCGCTGCTCGCCCACGTGCGCTCGGGCCGCGTCAGGCTCGAGGACGCGCTCGATGCCGCCACCAGCCCGCACGACTTCAAGCTCATGCTCGACGCTGACGCTGCCCCGGTGCCCGCGCGCGACCCCAACGTCATCGCGCTGGCGAGCTGACGAGCGGTCGGCTCAGCGCCGCCACCAGCCGTGCGCGCCGAGCAGCCTCGCGCACGAGTGCCGGCTGCTTTACTTGGTAAAGTTTTGTCATGGGCGTTGACGACACCTGTCCCGTCTGCCACACGGCCGAGATCGTGTGCGGCAAGTGGACGCTGCTTCTCGTGCGAGACCTCGCCGACGGGCGCAGCCGCTTCTGCGAGCTCGAGCGCTCGCTCGCGGGTATCAGCCCGCGGACGCTCTCGCTGAGGCTGCGCGCGCTCGAGGAGGAGGGGATCGTCGAGCGCCACACCTATCCGGAGGTTCCGCCGCGCGTCGAGTACGCGCTGACAGCCAAGGGCCGCGACCTCCTGCCGATCATCGAGAGCATGCGCGAATACGGCCGGCGCTGGGTCTGCGAGGAGGTTTCTCGCGCGCCGCTGCACGTGACGCTCGCCGCATAGCTGGCTGCGGGGCCGGCCGCGCGCTCGCGCGGTGTCGCGAGGCCGCAATGCGCCCCGGCCTCCTCGCCTTGCTGAACACGCGCCCGGCGGCGCGCTCCCGCGCGCTCACTAGCGTCGCAGGCCCTCGCCCGACGCGCGGGAGCGCACACCGCTCCCGAGCGCTTGATTGGCGCGACATGGTGCGCGCGCTCAGCCGGCGAGGAGGCCGGCCCAGCACGCTCGCGCCCCACGGTCCTGCACCCGCCGGCCGGCCCCCGCAGCTGCAACTGCCCCTGCGCGCGGCAGGATGCTGTCGCGCCGGCGCGAAACGCTGCTCGTGCGCTCCGGACAGCTACACCAGCTCCTGCACGCGTTCGCCGTCGAGGCGGCGCAGGCGCTGAATGCTGCGAGCGCGAGCGGCGACGAGGTCGGCTTCGAGGTCGTCCAGGAGCGCGCGCGCACGCACCGCCCTGCGCTCTACTGCTACCGGCCGCTGACGGCAGCGTTCGTCGAGCGTCACTGGCCGGTGCTGCGCGCGCAGCCGGGCGCGATCGCGGCGATCACGGAGCTCGCGCGGATGCCCGGGCTGCACAGCTACCTCGAGGCACATCCCAGCATCGCCTCCGAGGATCGGCCGGTCGAGCTCGCGGAGGCGGCGCTGCGCTGCTTTGCGGTTCGCGTCTTCGACGGATGCGACAAGACCTTCCTGCCCGCACCCGAACGCTTCGAGCCTGCCTATCGTGAGATCTACGCCTACGCGGTCGAGCAGCGCACCGAGATCGCGCTGCTCGGTCTGCTGCGCGGAGTGAGCAGCAACGCGAAGGAGCTGGCGCTCGGCGACGGCGTGCTGCTCGCGCCACTGGAGCGGCTCGGGCGCGTACCCCCGGATCCGGCATGGGCCCGCGACGATCGCCCGGCGCTTGTCGTCGCGATCGACCCCGGCGAGGGGAGCGACGGCGTCGCCGATGCGCTGCAGCGCATGCTCGAGCTGCAGACCGCGATGCGCCTGTATGCCGGTGGCATCTCGCTCGCGCCCCTGGCGTGGATCCACGCGGACGGTGCCGAGTGGCGCGCGCTGTCGCTGCCCGGCGGCGGTTGCGCTGACGGCAATGTCGTGCTGGTCGGCGAGCAGGAGGAGCAGTTGCGCTCGTTTTGCGCGCTGGTTGGGCGCCGGCGCCCTGCCGACGGGGTGCTGGCCTGGGCGCTGCGCCGCTTCGAGCTCGGCTGTTCGCGGGAGGGCCGGCTCGAAGGGCTCAGCGACCACCTGCTCGCGCTGCGAGCGCTGCTCGAGCCCGACGGGCCCGGTAGCGGCCGCCTGGCGGGGCGCCTCGCTGCGCTCGCGACCGACAGCAGCGAGCGCGGTGAGCTGACCAAGCGAATGCTGCGAGCGATTGCGCTCGAGCAGGCGGTGATCGCCGGCGCCGAGCTCTCTGACAGCGCGCTCGAGCTCGCCGGCGAGGTCGAGGAACGATTGCGCTGCCTGTTGCGCGAGGTGATCGCGGGCGAGCTGCGCGGCGACCTCGCCGCGCTCGCCGACTCGCGCATCTACGTCCCGGAGGCCGACGCCGGCGCCGCTGACGACGACGAGTTTCGGCTGACGCGGCGTGCCGTCGCAAACCCGTTCGGCTCAGACCTCTTCTCGACGCCCGGCCCCCCAGCGCGCCACCGCCGTCCGACGCGCTTCCAGCCCGTCGGCGATCCGATACTGGACGCTCCGACGACGGAGCTTCATCTCTGATCGAAGAGCGAGCGCGCGACGGCGCCAAGCGTCTCGAGCTCGCCGAGGCCGCCGTTGAATGCCGGTATGCGCGCGTGCGGCACGTCGCCGAGTGCCGCGTCGAGCCCTCCGATCCCCACCTTGTCGCGCTCGGCGAGCACGCGCGCACGTGCCTCTGAAGCAGCCACGACGTGCGCGAGCCGCTCGCCGACGGCTTCGGTGAGCGCGGTCTCGATCGCATCCGCTGTGCCCGCCTCGGCGCTGTGAACACGATTGACGACGAGGCCGCCCAGCGGGATCTGCGCCTCGCGCAGAGCGTCCGCGAAAGCGATCGACTCGCGCACCGGTTCGCGCTCGGGTGAGCTGACCATGATGAAGGCGCTCGCCGGGTCGCGCAGCAGCGCCTCGACCGCGCTCGCACGTTCGCGAAAGCCGCTGAGCAGTCCGCTGATCGCGCTCAGAAAAAGCGCGATCTCAGCGAGCAGGTCGACGCCCACGAGGTGACGGATCACCGCCAGCGCCGGCGCGCCGGCGCGCCCGGCGAGGCGTGCGCCGAGGCCCGCCGGGGCCAGCAGCACACGCAGCGTGCGCGCGTCGAAGAACTGGATCAGGCGCTCGGGTGCACGCAGGAAGTCGAGCGTGTTGCGCGACGGCGGCGTGTCGAGGACGATCGCGTCATAGGCATTCGAGCGGTCGAGCTCGTACAGCTTCGCCACGGCGCTGAACTCGTGCGAGCCACCGACCGCGTTCGAAAGCTCGCGGTAGATGCGGTTGCCGAGCACGCGCTCGCGGGTGCGCGCATCCGGCGCGAGCTGCCAGACGAGCTCATCGAAGGTGCGCTTCGGGTCGAGCACCATGGCGCACACCTCGCCCCGCAGCTCGAGCCCGGTGGGCGCGAGGTGCTCCCGACTCAGCGTCAGCGGCTCGTTGCTCAACTCGTTGAGCGCGAGCGCCCCCGCGAGCCGGCGCGACGGATCGATCGTGACGAGCGCGACACGCCGCCCGCGCGCTGCCAGGCCGAGCGCGATCGCCGCGGAGGTCGTCGTCTTGCCGACCCCGCCGGCGCCGACGCATACGCAGATGCGTCGCTCGACGAGGACGTCGGCAAGGGCTGAGCGGTTCGCGCTCATGACGCTTCGGCCAGCTGGCGGGCGAGCGTCTCGATCTCTGCGACGCCGACGATCGGCGCGTAGATTGCCGGCAGCTCGAGCAGCGGGACGCTGCCCAGCCCGCGCTCGAGCCGCAGCGCCTGCTCGGCCGCCGCGCGTCGCCCACGGTCCTCGGTCAGCGCGCGCTCGACGGCGGCGCGCGCTTGGCCGTGCAGCACGCCGTTGCGGCGCAGCGCCGCTTCGAGCGCTGCGGCGTCGGCGCGATCGATGCCGCCGGGCGGTGTCGCGTTGAGCGCGACGAGGTCGAGCTCCAGCTCCGCCTGCTCGCGCAGCGCGTCGCGCAGCTCGAGCAGCTCGCTCACCGCCGCATCCGCGGGCCGGGCGACGCCGATCAGGGCTGTTGCGCCGGCGTCGTGCAGCATCGCGTCGATCTGTCCGCCCTGGCGTGCGATAGGCCCTGCTTGCGCTGTTCGCGCGAACGAGCGCGGCGCCGTCAGCAGGCCGAGTGCGTGCGCGCTTGCGGGCGCATCGACGATCACGAGGTCGTAGGGACGCGTCCCGGGCACGCGGCGCTGCGTCTGCGCGAGCTCCCACACCTTGCCCGCGTTCAGCAGCTCGCGTAACCCAGGTGTCGCCGCGGCGAGGTAGCCGAAGAGCCGGGTCGCACCCACGACGTCGGCGAGCATCCGCAGCGGCAGGTACACGCGCAGGTACTCGTGGAGCGTGCGCTGCACGTCGACCTGGATCGTCCACAGGCCGGGCGCGACCTCGACCTCGACGCCGGCGGTCCTCGCCGCCACGCCGAAGAGCTCCGGCAGCTCGCCGCGCGCGCTGACCTCGGCGACCACCGTCCGGGCGCCCCGCCGCGATGCGAGCAGCCCGAGCGCGGCGGCGATCGTCGTGCGCCCGACACCGCCCTTGCCGAGGACGAAGATGAGTCGCCGCTCGAGCAGGGGGACGATCGTGGGCTGCTCCATCACAGGGCGATGCTAGTGGCAGCCAAGCGCCCACGGCCTCGATGGCGCCCACTGTTCTGTCTGGCCAGGGATGCCCCGCCAGTGGTGGGGCAGCACAGCCTTGCAGGATTCCCTTCGCCGCGTCCGAATAACGCCCCGTGAGCAAGGCCAAGGTGATCGCGTTCGCCAACCAGAAGGGCGGCGTCGCGAAGACGACTACGACGCTCAACCTCGCGGTCGCTTTCGTCGAGGAGGGTCACCGCGTGCTCTGCGTCGACATGGACCCGCAGGGCAACTTGACGATGTCCCAGGGAATCGATCCGGAGTCCCTGGAACGCTCCATGTATGACGTCCTCGTCCACCAGCTCTCGATCCGCGAGGTGATCCGCAAGCGCGAGGTGGACGTGGCGTGCTCATCGATCGATCTGGCCGGCGCTGAGATTGCGCTGGCCGCGACGATCGGGCGTGAGCGCGCGCTCGAGCGGGCCCTGAACCCGATCCGCGAGGACTACGACTTCATCTGCATCGACACGCCGCCGAGCCTCGGCCTGCTGACGATCAACGCGCTCACGGCGGCCGACAAGGTGATCGTTCCGGTCCAGTGCGAGTACCTCTCGATGCGCGGCCTGATCCAGCTTCAGAACACCCTGTCGATGGTTCGCGAGAACCTCAACCCGCACGTCGACATCCAGGGCATCCTTCCGACGCTCGTCGATTCGCGCACGATCCACGCGAAGGAAGCGATCGAGATCCTCGAGGAGAACTTCGGCGACCGTGTGTTCGCCTCGCGCATTCGCAAGACGGTGCGCTTCGCCGAGGCCCCGGTGAAGGGCATGTCGGTGCTGCGCTACGACCCTGCAGGTTCGGCCGCGAAGGCCTACCGCGACCTGGCGAAGGAGGTCATCGATGGTCGCTCCTAGCAAGCGCGCGAGCATGCGCGAGGGCCCGCTCGCGGCACTCTTCCGCAAGACCGAGGCCGACGCGCTCGAACAGTCGGGCGCGGCGCCCACGGAGGCGGCCGATCCGGCGCCGACCAGCGAGACGGCCACGGCGCCAAACGCGCAGGAGCGCTTGCGGGAGGCCTTCAGCACTGAGCTCCCGAGCGACATGCTCGAGATCCGCGCCTCGCGCGCGCCGCGCCCGCTCGCGCCGCCGGCCGAGATCCTGAACGGCCACCGCGAGCCGCCGCCACGGGCGCTTGGCAGCGCACGGCTGCGCGTCGTCGGTGTCGGTGGCGCAGGCGTCAACGCGGTCAACCGCATGATCGAGACGCAGATCCCGGGCGTCGAGTTCATCGCGATCAACACGGACGTGCAGTCGCTGCAGCAGTCGACCGCCGGTACGGTGCTGCGCATCGGCGCGGACGTGACCCGCGGCCTCGGCTCGGGTTCCGACGCGAAGGTCGGCCGCCAGGCCGCGCTCGAGGCCTACGACGAGATAAAGGCGGAGCTGAAAGGCTCGGACATGATCTTCATCACGGCCGGCGAGGGCGGCGGCACCGGCACCGGCGCCGCGCCGATCGTCGCCGAGATCGCGCGTGAGGTCGGCGCCCTGACGGTTGGGATCGTCACCAAGCCGTTCGGCTTCGAGGGCACGCGCCGCGCGCAGCAGGCGCAGGCCGGGGTCGACGACCTCGCCGCAGCCGTCGACACGTTGATCGTCGTCCCCAACAACCGCCTGCTGTCGGTCCTCGACAAGCGCACCTCGATGGTCGACGCCTTCGCGGTCGCCGACGACGTGCTGCGCCAGGGCGTCCAGGGGGTCGCCGATCTCGTCACGCTCCCGGGCCTCATCAACCTCGACTTCGCCGATGTCCGCACCGTGATGTCGAACGCCGGCACAGCCCTGCTCGGCATCGGTCTCGGCACGGGCGACGACCGCGCCGTCGACGCTGCGATGGCCGCGGTCTCGTCACCGCTGCTCGAGACCTCGGTCGACGGCGCGCGCTCGATCCTGCTGTCGATCACCGGCGGCCCGAGCCTGTCGCTGTGGGAGGTCAACGAGGCCGCAAAGGCGGTCAGCGGCGCGGCCCACCCGGACGCCAACATCATCTTCGGCGCGATGGTCGACGAGACGCTCGACGACCAGGTCTGGGTCACCGTCGTCGCGACGGGCCACGGCGACCGCGCCAGCCGCTCCGCGCCGGACACTGACGCGCCCGAAGCCGAGCTGCGCATCCGCCGCGCGACGCCCGAGCGCACGCGGTCCCGCGCCGCCGTCGCGCTCGCCGAGGTCGACGTACCGCGGCTGCGGTGGCCGGCGCCGTAGCGTGTCGCTGAGGCGAACGCGCGTATCGCCGGCCATCCTCGCTGGCTCACACGGTAGACGTGTCTACCCGCGGACGCTCACGCGCGAGGTCTGCACCACGCTGGCTGGAGCACGCGCGCAGGTCCCCATGCAGCGCGTGTAAGCAAGCGAGGATGGCCGGACGAAGTCCGGTCACCGCAGCCTGACCTTGCCGTTGGACCGCGCGCGCTCGCCGGCGCGGTCGGCGAGCTCGAGCTGGCGCAGCGCGGCGCGCAGCATGCGCGTCAACAGTGCGAGCCGCGCGTTCTCCGAACGCAGCTCGAGCAGCTGCTGCTTTGCCGCCAGCCCGAAGTCGACTGTCCCGGCCATGTCGTACGCGCTCATTCCGGCGAGCAGGTCGGCTTCCGGCTCGCTGTCGGTCGCGGCCACAACGAGCGCGGCATAGCTCGCGCGCGCCGCCCCGCCGACCTCCGGGTCGGTCGCCTCATCCTCGTCGGCGAGCGCCTCGATCGTCCCGGCCGGGTAGGCGAGCGAGTCGTCGCGCTGGATGAGCCGGAACGGCCGCCGCCCGCGCACGAGGATGTTGAAGCGGCCGTCGTCCAGCCGCTCGAGCACGCGCTCGACCGCGCACGTGCAGCCGACCGGCTTGAGCTCGTCATCGGCCAGCCAGACGATCCCGAACTCGCGCCCGTCCTCGATGCATTCTCCGATCATCGTCCGGTAGCGCTCCTCGAAGATGTGCAGCGCGATCTCCTCGCCCGGAAGCGCGACGAGCGCCAGGGGGAACAGCGGGAAGCGCTTCTCGCGGCTCACGGCAGCTGATGGTACGACTGTCGGGGTTTTGTGCGGTCGGTGTGGCCAGCACGGCTGGCTCTTCACGAAGCGAGCGCCTGCCGGCTAGCGCCGCGACACGAAGCACCGGGCCGACGATCAGCGCAGGCTGCTCGCGAGCTCGACGAGTAGACGCACTCCCCAGCCCGAGCCGCTGTGCTGCTCGACGTAGGCGCGGCGCAGGCCCCAGGCGGTGCCGGCGATGTCGAGGTGGGCCCACGGCACCTCACCGGCGAAGCGGGCGAGGAACTCGGCGCCGAGGATCGTGCCCGCAACGCCGCGCTCGGGCGCGTTGTTGAGGTCGGCGACGGTGCCTTTGACGAGCTGCTTGTACTCGTCGTGCAGCGGCAGCCGCCAGACGATCTCGCCGGTGGCGTCGGCTGCGGCGCTGACCTGGCCGGCCCAGGCGTCGTCGTTTGACAGCAGCCCGGCGTAGGTGTGGCCGAGCGCGACGATCACCGCGCCGGTCAGCGTCGCGAGGTCGACTACTCGCTCCGCGCCCTCGGCGATCGCGTGCGCGATGCAGTCGGCGAGCACGAGCCGCCCTTCGCAGTCGGTGTTGTTGACCTCGACCGTGATCCCTTTCATCGTCCGCACCACGTCGCCGGGCTTGACGGAGCTGCCGGAGGGCAGGTTCTCGGTCGCGCCGACGACCGCGACGACCGCGATCGGCAGCTGAAGCGCCGCGATCGCGCCGAGCGCCTCGATCACGGCCGCGCCGCCGGACATGTCGTACTTCATCTCCTCCATCGACGTTGACGGCTTGATCGAGATGCCTCCGCTGTCGAATGTCACCGCCTTGCCGACGAGCCCGAGCACGGGGCCTTTGGCTTTCGGACCCCGGTAGCGCAGCGTTATCAAGGCCGGCTCCTGCGCCGATCCCTGCGCCACGGCCGCGAGGGCGCCCATGCCACGCGCGATGATTTCGGCGCGGCGCTCGACGGTGACCGCAAGCCTCGCGTGTGCTCCGGCCAGCTCGCTTGCGCGCGCGGCGAGGTCGGTTGGCGTCATGTCGTTCGCCGGCGTGTCTTGCAGGGCGCGCGCCGCGTTGACGGCCTCGGCGACCAGCTTCGCGCGCGCGACGGTCTCGCCCTGATCGGTGTCGGCGCAGATCGTGAGGCGCTCGAGCGCCTGGCGCCACTCGTCCTCGTCGGGGCTTTTGTAGCGGTCGAAGCGGTAGCTCGCGAGGATCGTGCCTTCGACGAGCGCCGCGACCTCCGCCGCCTCGCAGCCCGC
>Ga0187771_10000860_pt1 | contig 19479 bp, 14 predicted proteins | sample 0116_SJ02_MP15_1_FD_133139 | JGI IMG/M metagenome (GOLD analysis project Ga0187771, IMG submission 133139) | Tropical peat soil microbial communities from peatlands in Department of Meta, Colombia - 0116_SJ02_MP15_10_MG | ecosystem: Environmental > Terrestrial > Soil > Wetlands > Peat | place...
AAGGCACCGTGGTCGCCTCCGACGCGTTCTTCCCCTTCCCCGACGGAGTGGAAGAGGCGGCAAAGGCCGGGGCCACGGCCATCGTCCAGCCCGGCGGGTCGGTTCGCGATAATGAGGTGATTGCCGCCGCGGATAAACTGGGGTTGGCGATGCTCTTCACAGGCATGCGCCACTTCAGGCACTAAGGGCAGTGGTCAGTTGCCAGTGGCCAGTCGCCAGTCGCCGGATGGGAAAGTCAGCCACGGGCTGGCGCAGACCTTGAAGGTCTGCGCCAACCTCCGAAACGGGGTGTGCCGCTACGTATGAGCCGCGGTCTCCCATGCGCGGGCCAGTCTGCGCTTCGAGCAAAAAAAACCGCGGACCGCAAGAGGCGGTCCGCGCTACTCGCCGGGCACCGGCCGAAGGGGAAAGTCGGGAAGGTTGCGCTCGATTACGACTTGGGCGCGTAGTAGCCGTCGCGGGCCACCACGCGGTACTTCACCTGCTTGCCTTTTTCGTTGACGATCCGCAAGGGATTCCCCTGATCGTCCACGACCTGAATCTTCAACTTATGGAATTTCCCGTCTTTCGCGGGATCCGTGGGGACGAACCCCAGGCTGTACTGCTGCCGCATCTGTTCGGTGATCTGCTGGTAGACGCTTGGCAAATCCGCCTCGAAGCGGGGAAAGTAGGCTTGTCCGCCGGAATAGTTGGCGATGGTAGTGAGCTCATTCCGAGCCTGTGCCGCCGTGATATTGTCAAGGGAGGGCGCGCGAACGGACATGAACTCCATAATGCTGATGGGATAAATCGTGGTATCCGAGGCTTTCACGATCTTCAGAATCTGGTCGTAGGTTAGTTTGCTGAAGGTATCGAGCCCCGTACAAATGACCACGATGGATTTGCGCGTGTGGATATCCTTCATCCGGTCGATCACGAAAGCCAGCGCGTCGAAGAGGTTCGCTTCACTGAAGCCGGGGATGCGCAACGTGTCGAGCGCCGCCGTAACCTGGGAACGGTCCTGCGTGAAGTCGGTAAGGATGTAGGGTTTCAGGTCAAAGGAGACCACGGCCACCCAGTCCTGGGGGCGAATCACACGAACGAATTGGTAAGAGTATTCGAGCGCCAGGTAGAGGAACTGCCAGAAGTATCGGTGGTTTCTGAATTCCACCACCAAGCACACCGTCATGGGCGCCTCGGACGTGCCGAAGTTGCTGATGGACTGCGGCACTCCATCGTCAAGGAGTTGGAAATTCTTTTTGCCCAGGCTGCGGATGGGGTTCCCGTCTTTGTCCACCACCATCACGTCCACATTGACGAGGTTCGTGGTGGTGGAGAGAGTAAAGATCTCATTGGGGTTGATTCTCTCGGGTTTCTTTTCGGGTTGAACCGTGGGCGGGGGCTGAGTCTTTTTGGGAACCAGAACGGTTTCCCCGACGTCGGGCTTGGGGCCAGTGTCCGGGGCCGGTTGCTGCCCCTGTGGCTGTTGCTGCTGGTCTTGAGACTGGGTGCACCAGCCCGGAATCAAAGTCGTCAACGCGAGACAGCCGGCGGCCGCCAGCGCGAGAAGCAATAGAAATCTTGGAGTCCGTGCAGTCATGCGCCACCCCCGGGTCTGCCTTGGCCCGCCTTCTTTATGATGCCATTCACCCCCTCAGGGGTCAACCGGACGTTTCGCGCGCGCCCTACGCCGGCCGGTGCGCCGGCGGGAGTTGACCCGGCCGAAATTCGGGTGTATGAAAGCGGATGAATGAGCAGGCCCTTGGGTCCCGTGATGCGGATCTTGGGGAGCCAGCCATGAACACTGCTCTGCGCTTCATCATCCTCATCGTGTGCGCCCTGGTGGGGCTCTGGACGTTGGGGCATGGCATCGCCCTGGTAGTCCTCACCCGCTCGCCGGGCCACCCCGATATCCTAAGACAACTGGTCGAAGGCAGCGTCCTCATTGGCGGCGGCTTGTGCGTGCTGTCGGTGGCCCTCGAGCAGTTCGACTGCTGGCGCACTCACCGCAAAGACAACAGCTTGCTGTGAGCGCCCTTCTCACCAGGAAAGTTGAACTTCAACCCGGCAAGAAAGTTTAGAGGCAGGGCCGGATATCCCAGCGCTTCCTCGTATTTGCGGTCCAGGAAATTATTCAGCCGGCCGTATATTTCCACCCCGCGCGCGAGACGCAGGGAGAAACCGCCATTCGCCTGCACATACCCAGGGTTGGTAAACAGGCAGGGAAGCCCGGGACCGCCGAGCGACGGCGGGGCGCAAGCAAAGGTTCCGAGGTTCGGCTCGATGTCGAGAACCGGGCCGCGAATGTAGGCAGTGGTATTGAGCGTCAGGCGGCCACGGCGCCAAGTAACGTCGTAGAAGGCGCTATTCCTCGGCCGCCGGGTCAGCTCCTGCCCCACGTGGAACGGGGCCAGGGCAAGGCTCTGGGTTCCCTCGAGCGCCAGAATCGAAGTGCTGAGGAGAGTGTATCCCGCCGTGAGCTGGACTGAGCTCGTAGGCTGGAGGTGCAAGGAGAGCTCCACCCCTTCCGCTCGGGAATTGCCCAGGTTGGCGGAAGTGAAGGTGCTCAGGTTCGTGAGCGACCCCCCCAAGACGACGATCTGGTCTTCAAAGCGGTTGTAGAAGTAGGTGACGTCCGCTACCGCGCGGCTCGCCAGGAACCGCTGCTCGAGGCCGAAATCGCCGCTCAGGCTTTTCTCCGGCTTGAGATGGGGATTGTTGGTAAAGGCCAACTCGAAGCCATTGGGCGCGCGGATTCCCGTGCCGAAACTCGCATGGAGGCGAGTCGCGCCCAAGCTGCCGACGTCCGATTCGCGAGGCAGATAGGCCGCTGAAACGCGCGGGTTCGCCTTGACCACCGCACTCTCGGGGAGGAGCGGCCGCACGAATGTGACAGCCGGAAGCGAGCCCGTGCGCAAATCGTCCACACGCAGCCCCGCGGTGACGAAGAGGCGGCTGGAAGGGCTCCAGCGGTCCTCCGCGAAATACGCCAGGCTCGTGCGCGGCAGCACGAAGGGCGTATTCGCGGCGTCCGCAATGTACGTGTTCTTGGTTTGCTCGCGGTTGTACTCGAAACCCGCCACAAGAAAGTCCCGGCTGGAGACGGTCAGCTCGCTGCGCGTGTTGAAAATCGCGCGCAGGTTGTTGGAGAAGGAATCTCCCTGGGGAGAGATGAAGTAGTAGTCGTTGGTGGCCACGCCCCCGGAGACCACCTGGCTGAAGCGCGATGTGAATTGCTCCGTGTAGCTGCCCGCGTAGCCGAACAGGTTCTGCTTGTCGCGCGTCAGCAGGCCGAGCTGCCGGTCGGTGGGGCCGCCGGGATAGGTGGGAGCGTCATAGAGGTGGTCGGGGTCGGAGCCGTAGGGCCCCGGCGCGCCCGCATCGTTGGCGTTTCCGAAGAAATGGAGATCTATCCGCCGCCTCGCGCTGCGGCGATAACCCAGACTGAGGATCGCCGTCTGGTTTCGATACCAGTCATTGGGGACCGTGCCGCCGCTATCGAGACGTGAAAAGTCGTAGCCCCAGCTCAATCCGCGCGTCAGGCCAGCGCCGCTGGTCACGAAGCGCCGGGTGGTGAAATTGCCCCCTTCCGTCTGCGCGGTGAAGTGTGGCGGCCCTTCGCCCCGCAGCGTCACAATATTGATCACTCCGGTTACGGCATTCGAGCCGTAGAGGGCGCTTTCCGGGCCGCGCGTAACTTCGATGTGGTCCACGCCGTCGGCCGGCAAGGGCGCAAAGTCGAAATCGCCGCCAAACTCGTTTATTTGCAGGCCATCCACAATCACCAGGTTGTAATTGGAGTTCCCTCCGCGGACGAACACGCCCGTCACCCCGCCCCGCCGCCCTGACTGGCTGACGGCCACACCGGGGATGCCGCGCAGAACGTCCAACACGTTCTGAGCGCCCTGGTCCTCGATGTCTTGCTGGTTGATGACTGAAACGGTAGACCCGATCTGCGGCGCCAGCGCGCCTCCCAGGGAGGCTGAGACAACCACCTGCTGCTCGAAGGCGCTCAACTCGAGCCGCAAGTCGGCCGTGCGGGTTTGACCATTCGACAAGCTCAGGTCGGCAGCCGAGGCGGCGAAGCCTGGCGCACGGCCCACGACTCGGTAGGTCCCGGCAGCCAAACCATCAAACTGGTAATGCCCCTGGGCATCGGTGACGCGTTCGTCGACCGGCAGAAATGCGCTCAGCAAGCTCACCCGCGCGCCCACCACCACGCCACCCTTCGGGTCGAGCACCCTGCCTTCCAGCTTGGCGTCCTGCGCTGCGGTCCCCGCCCGGCAAAGGGTCAGGATAGGAATCAAAGAAATGGCCACCCACAACCTCCTGAGGGTGGGCCCCCCCCGGTCAAGCGGTGAGCTCTCAATCGGGGGCTCAAGCTGTACCGTCAGATTGTTGACTTTTGACTTTCGACTCTCGACTTTTGACTTCTTCACAAAGGGCTCCTTCTCCCCGCCTCACGCGGGCGGGGTCCGCCGGCGGATGGGAGTCCTACGGAGGAGGGCCAAAACAAAAACGCCTCCCACTCCTTCGAACCGGAATGGAAGGCGGCCTTCCCCAGGACTCTTTCCGTCGAAGAGTTAGGCTGAGTCAGAGTTCCCGGGCAGGCTTCCTGGCTTTCGGGTCGTCACCGCATCCTCAGCCTTCCCCTTCCCGCGTTCGCGGGACCAGTGGCTGTTCGTTGGCCGGCGGATCGCTGATCCGTCGGCTGGTGGACCGGAGACCCGTCGACTGACGGGCTCGGAGGATGCGGCTCGCCGATCACAGTGGCGGGACCGCGGCCGATTTTCACGGCCTTTCCTTTTCCCCGACTTTCCATCGGGGCACCGCAGGAACCAAAGTTTTCAAAGAACCGAGCAAGAAGTTAGCATCTCGCTTGGTGCGTGTCAACGGGGACCAGCGAAACGGCCAGCTACCAGGAATGCGGCCCCGCTCCCTCGCCGGAGCGCCGCGACAAATTGGTGGCTCAAGAAATGGTGATTGGTGAATGGTGAATTCTGAATTGTGAATTATCGAGCTTCAGGATCGCGCCTTGCCCAGCTCTCTTAACCCGCGGCGATGTTCGCCGCGGACAGTTCAGCTCCGATCACACAATCGTCAATCAGAAATCGACAATCGAAAATCAGGGCTCCGCTTGCCGGCGGGCTTTGGCTTCAATGTAAGGTGAGAACGAGTCCGGGTGGCCGGGCGGGGCAATCTCGAATTTGATCCCCAGGGCGCCGTCCGTCCCTTTCGTGTACGTCAGCCGATACCTGGGACCAGAGGGTGCGGGGTCGCTCAAAAACACCCATGCTGTCCCGTCCTCGGAAGCGCTTGCGGCATATTGAATGACGTGCCCTGCGTTGTCGAAGTAGATGGCGCGAGTAGGCGACCCCTCGGCCTCACGATAAATCACCATCAGGTCCTCATGAGAAAAGGCGGGGCGGTCTTTGCTGGCGGGATAGTCAGCCCGGTTGGTCCGAACCAGGATCTTCCCCTGCAATTCGACGCGGAATGAAAAACCCCCGGTTCCCTGCCCGGGCTGCCCACTCCCCTCTCCGACCCAATTGCCCAGGAGATACTTCCACGCCTCCCAACCCGCGGTAGTTCCGCCGGCGGGCTGCTGCGCGGAGAAGCCCATCAGGACAGTCGCGAAAAATGCCAGAGCCCCTGTCAGCATCGTGACCCCCTGGAGCGCACCGCCGCGGCCGCCTGGCCGCATTTCAGTCCGATTTCCGGCCTCAATGCGCGCGCGAGAAGTGCTCATGCACAATTTGCCAGCGGCCGTCCCGGCGCGCGAAGACGTGGCTGCCACGGCCGTGGATCGTGTGCCGGGGCCGCCCGGTGCCGAGTTCCACCGCCCAATAGAAGGTCGCAATCGCGGTGTCGTCAAAAGCCTGCACCTGGAGCTTCGCGACGTGGTACTTCATCTTGCTCGAGGCTTTGTGGTAGTAGTCGAACGTGCGCCGCATCGCCGCCAGCCCGGCGATCCTCTCCTGTTTCGTCGATGAAAATCCCACCACGCGGGGATGGAAGTGGCCGAGCAGCCGCTCGATCTTCCCCGCGTTGAAATCACGGGCCATCTCCTTCTCAATTCCCAGAATCGCCTGAGTCGCAGTCGCCATCCTGCACCCCCTTTCGGCGAGGGAGGTCCTTTGACGAATTCTGAATTATGAATGCTGAATTCTGAATTGAAGAGCCAGACCGCCTCCGATGCCATCCCGGATTTTCTGCCTTTCAGAATTCAGAATTCACAATTCAGAATTAATTGATCCAGCGCCCGGCTTCGTCCTTTTTCTCCTGCTTGCGCATGTAGACCTCGAATTTTCTGCGCAGGCGGGCGCGCCGCCACTCATGATAGCGCAGCTCCAGTCGATAAGGGAGGCCGCTTCCGCGAAGGTAAAGGAAGCCGAACAGCATGCCGCCCAGATGCGCCACGTGGCTGACGCCGGAGCCGGGCGTGCTGAACGAGTAGACGAACTCGATCAGGCCCATGATGGCGATAAACCACTTCGCCTTGATGGGAATAATCATGTAGAGGTAAATCGGCCGCTCGGGAAAAGCCAGACCGTAGGCCAGGAGAATGCCGTACACCGCTCCCGAGTTCCCGATCGTCGCGGTGGGCACGCGAGTGAATAGCCCATTCAGAACCACGTCACAGATCCCCGCCCCAACCCCGGTCATGAAGAAATAGAAGAGGAACTTCCTTCCGCCCCAAAGCCTTTCCAGGTCCGAGCCGAACATCCATAGTGCGAACAGATTGAAGATGATGTGGAAGAACCCGCCGTGGAGGAAAAGATAGGTCACCAATTCCCAGAGGAAGAAGCGGCGCAGAACATCGTCGGGGCGGAGCGCGAACCATTCGAACGGAAGGGCGAAGTAGGTTGAATGGAAAATCTGGAGTGGAATATAAGTCAGGACGAAAACAGCCGAGGTGACTAGGATCAGCCGCTTCACCATCGGGGTGAGCGGCGGACCAAACGAAAACGCGACTTCACGATAGCGGGGCATCCTTAGAAGCGTACCATAAGTTCAGTGACGAGTGATGAGTGACGGGTGACGAGCAAGCTTTCAGCACTTATAGCGGACGTAGAAAGTAAAGTTACATCCTCGGCCAGAATCCACGGCTAACCCCTCACCCGGCCCATGCGGGCCACCCTCTCCCGTGGGGAGAGGGGTCGGGGGTGAGGGGGCTCGTCACTTGTCACTCGTCACTGTTTTCTTGGATTTGGCCATGAAGAAGAGCAGCGTGGCAAGCCCCGCGAAAATGAGGATCGCCGCGGCGTCGCTTTGCGCCAGGCCAGGGACCCAGCGCGTGCCGACGGCCACCAGCGTTTCCTTCTTGAATCCCACCACGGTGGCCAGGGCGAGCCCGCCCAGCGAACCGCCGGCGATCAGCCCCGAGCTGAACAGCGCCCCGCTGCCCGCCTCGGACTCTTCCTCGGTGGTGTGGGTCAGGCGCTGCACGAGCCACTTCACCAAACCGCCGGCGAAGATGGGGGCGGTGGTGGAAATGGGAAGGTAGGACCCCACGGCGAAGGCCAGCGAGCGCACGCCGCACAGCTCCAGCGTCACCACGATAAACGCCCCGAAGAGGACCAGCGTCCAGGGAAGGCGCTGGTTCAAGATGCCGTTGATGACCACGCTCATCAGGGTGGCTTGCGGCGCCGGGTAGTCGGTCGAGCCGATGCCGGCCACTTCTTGAAACTCGATTTGCCGCGCGGCGGGATCATAGTAATAGCGCCCGTTGGGTATCGTCCGCGAGCCTAGCACCGAGAGCACCTCGTAGGATTTTCCGTTGTATGTCACCTGCCCCTGGACCTTCATGTCCGGGGTAACTTCGACGTTGGCGATCTGCTGCGCGTACACTCGGGTGGCGCTGCTGTTGAGCAATTTCAGGGTGAACCCGATCACCAGCACGGAGGTCAGCACGCCGATGGCGAAACCGATCTCCTGGCGGCTGGGCGTGCCGCCCACAATAAACCCGGTCTTCAGAGATTGCGTTGTGGCGCCTGCGCAGGCGCCGGCGATGCAGACCACCGCGCCCACGCTCAGCGCAATCGAGGAGTACACGCTTCCCGTCCAACCCACCAGCACGAAAATCAGGCAGGTCCCCATCAGGGTGGCGATGGTCATGCCGGAGATGGGATTCGACGAACTGCCGATCAACCCCACGATGCGCGCCGCGACGGTGGAAAAGAAAAACCCGAAGAGGACGACAAGGATTGCCGAAACGAGATTCCCACTGGCGCCCGGATTGACGTGGAAGGCCAGCAACGCCCAGACCACGACGACCATGATGAGCGTGCCGATCAAGGCGACGGTCAGGGGCAGATCCCGCGCGGTGCGCTCCGCGCCGGCCTGCGCCCCCACTTTGCTCTGGCTGAGCTGCTTGAATGCCGCGCTGAAAGACTTGACGATGGTGGGAAGCGTGCGCGCCAGGGTGATGAGCCCGGCCATGGTCACCGCCCCGGCGCCGATATAGCGGATATAGCTCGCCCAGATTTGGGCGGGCGACATCTCCGCGATGCGCGCCGTGGCGGGATAAACCACTTCCGGCAAGCTGGAGCCGAAGAATTTGATGACCGGGATGAGGACCAGCCAGGAGATCACTCCGCCGGCAAACATGGTGCCCGCCACCTTGGGGCCGATGATGTATCCCACGCCCAGATATTCCGGGGTGATCTCGCCGGCCAGCGTCGAGCCGGGATACCAGCGGGGGTGCCATTCCGGCTGCGCTTTCCAGAAGGAAAGCCCTCCGCGCTCACCCATCAGGAATTTGTAGACCAGACCCAATCCCGCGCCCGCAAAAACCTTTCCGGCCTGAATGCCGCCCTCTTCGCCGCTGATCAGGACATCCGCGCAGGCTTTGCCTTCCGGGAACAGCAGGCTTCCATGCTCTTTGACCACCAGGGGAACCCGCAACGGAACTACGAAGAGCACACCCAGAAGCCCGCCGGCAAGGGCCAGCAGGAAGATGCGCGAGTACTCCAGTTGAAATCCCAAAAAGATCAGGGCCGGCAGGGTAAAGACCACTCCCGCGGCGATGGACTCTCCCGCCGAGCCCACCGTCTGCACCATGTTGTTTTCAAGAATTGTGGATTTGCCCAGCCACTTGAAAATGCTGATGGACAACACGGCCACGGGGATCGACGCGCTCACGGTCAATCCCGCGCGCAAAGCTAGATAGACCGAAACCGCTCCAAAGATCACCCCCAAGACTGCGCCGATAACCACGGCGCGAAACGTGAACTCGGGGATTTCGACGTTGGGCCCGACGTAGGGATGAAAAGTGGAGGGTTGCGCTTTTGCGGCCGATTCTTCTGCCATGCTTCTGCCTCCCGGGATGAAAAGCCGTCCACCGCTGGTAGCCACGGTCAGTGCTTTCCTGACCGTGGGTCTGATTCCGATGGAAGGAGCCCACGGTCAATCCGTCAGCCGACGGCTTGACCGTGGCTACCCATCACCCGCCGAGCTTGGAGCGAACTTTTTCGTTGACGCGTTTGCCGTCCGCGTTCTTCCCCGCCAGTTTGGCCATGGCGGCCTTCATCACCTTGCCCAGGTCCTTCGCGCCCGTCGCACCGGTCTCCGCGATCGCTGCCGTCACGGCCTCGTCAATTTCCGCCTCGCTCGCGCCGGCGGGCAGGTAGGCCTCCACGATCTTGATCTCGGCTTCCTCCTTGTCGGCCAAGTCGTCGCGGCTCCCCTTCCGATAGGCCTCCACGGACTCCCGCCGCTGCTTCACCAGGGTGCGAAGGACCGCAGCGGCTTCCGCGTCATCGACCGCCTTGCCCAAGTGAATGCGCCGGTTCACGAGCGCCGCCTTCATCATGCGCAACACGGACAGCTTCAGCGCCTCCTGCGCCTTCAAGGCGGCCACGAGATCTTTATCAACCTGGTCCACAATAGCCATGCTGGCTCATCCCAATTGAAGAATTGACGGCACACATGGAAAGACCGCCATGCCGAGCCGCCTTCACCAAGTGCCGCGCGAATATACCACAAAGGGCGATTGGGGAGGCCATACTCCCCCCGCAAAGTAGACTGCAGACGGCACGCAGGCAAGGCCCTCGTATCGACTGATGCCCACAGTCAACCGGAATCGGCGTCGGGGTTGAATTAGCGTTTCGTTGTGCCTAGAATCCTCCCCGTCCGCGAGAATACTTCCCGAGGGCGCGAGATCTCATGAGCAGCGAGCTCCAACTCCCACCCGGTCCTTTCTTCGCCGGTCGACGCCGAGACACTTTCTTGGCCCTTGCGGACCGCATCGTGCCCGATGAAGGCCCCAGCGCGCCAGGCGCAAGGTCGGACCAAACGCTTGCGGCCGCCGAGCTTTTCCTCGCTTCGCAAGACGAGGGGACGCGTTCAAAGCTCTGCCTGCTGTTGGCTGTTTTCGAATGGGGCGCAGCGGTCAAATGCGGCGGGCGGTTTACCCGCTTGCCCGCCGGGAAGCAGGACGCCTACATGCGGGCTTGGGAGCACTCGGGGATCCAACTTTTCCGCTTCGGCTTCGCGAGCCTTCGCAATTTGGTGCTGTTGTCCTTCTACACGCGCCCGGAATCCTGGCCGATGCTCGGTTACCCGGGGCCCGTGCTGGAAGTGAAATCATCGCCGCCATGAAAACGCGCTTGCCTTGGGGAGAAACCGAACTGGAACTCGACTTGCCCGGCGACTGGCGAATCATCGCCCAGGCCGAGCCCAAGAGTTTCGCACACTGCGCCTCGGTCGAGCAGGAATTCCAGCGGGCCCTCTCCCGACCCACGGGCGCCGGCCCGCTGCGCGCCCGTCAACTGGCGGGCAAGAAGATTGTGCTGGTGGTGGACGATCTAACCCGGCCCACACCGGCGCATCTGTTCTTTCCCTTCCTGCTTCGCGAACTCGAAGGCGCGGGCGCGCCACGCGGCAGCCTGCGGCTGCTCACCGCGCTGGGCGTCCACCGGCCCATGACCGAATCGGAGTTGGAGAAGAAAATCGGGGCTGAATCCCTGCGCGCCCTGCGCTGGGAGAACCACAACGCTCGCGACGCCGACCGCCTGGCTTTTCTCGGCCACACCCGCGCGGACACGGCGGTGCACGTCAATCGCCTCCTGGCGGATGCCGACCTGATCATCTCCGTGGGCAGCATCGAGCCTCATGTGTTGGCAGGATTCGGCGGAGGATTGAAAAACCTCGTGCCCGGCTGCGCGGGCGCGGCCACCATCGGCAAGAACCACCTCTGTGGCGCATGCGAGGGTCCGCTGGCGCAGATTGGCGTCGAGCCCGAAGCCAACCCTTTACGTCGTGACCTGGAGGAGGCCGCGTCGCTGCTGGGCAAAGAAGTGTTTCTCATCAATACGGTCCTCAATCCGAACCAGCAAATCGTCAAAATCTTCGCGGGCGATCCCATCCTCGCGCATCGCGAAGGCATCAAGCTGGCACGCGAGATCTACGGGGTGCAACTGCCGGAGCGAGCCGACATCCTCATCACGGATTCCTCGCCCATGGACACGGACTTGCGCCAGGGCGCGAAATGCATCGGCAACCTGCTGGGCGCGGTTAAGGAAGGCGGAACGATCTTGGCCTTTCTGCGCTGCCGGGAGGGCCTCGGCGATTTCAAGCTCTCCGGCCGCTCGCTTCCCCGGCCGGTAATGAGGACACTGGTGCGTCTCTTGAGCCGCGCTCAGACCCTTGCGTTCCTGGAGCGCTTCCGTCGCGACCTGGAAATCGAAGAGAAGTTCCTGGCATTTTACTCGCTTCAAATCCTGCGCCGTTACGAGGTGCTGGCCTACGCGCCCACGCTCGAATCCGAGCAGGCGCGGCGGCTGGGACTATTCAAAGTGGTCGCCAACCCGCGGGAATTGCTGCTTCGCGCGGGGCGGCGTGCCCCGCGGCGCCCGACGGTGGCGATTTTCCCCCGCGGCGGAGTGACGTTTCCCATAACACCCGCGCCCGGAGCGGCGCGACAGATCCTATGACCAAGCTGAGCTACGATGTCGTCATCGTGGGCAGCGGCGCGGCGGGTGGAGTGCTCGCCGAGCGGCTGAGTCCGCTTTGCCGCCAGGGAGCGCGCATCGCTCTGCTCGAAGCCGGGCCCCACTACACGCGCAATCATTTCAACCAGCGCGAAGCCGAGATGTCAGAGCTGTTTTGGGCGCGCGGAGCGGTTTACGTCCGGGACGGGTCGCTCAGCCTGGCGATGGGCCGGTGTGTGGGCGGCAGTACAACTGTCTACACCTCGGTGACCTTCCGCACGCCTGCGCAGGTATTGGCAACCTGGCGCGAAGGGGGAATTGAAGACCTGGAGGAAAGCGATTTCGAGGCCCGCTTCCGCCGTTTGGAGAGCGAACTGTGCGTCGCGGAGATGCCCGAAGAGCGCGTCAACGAAAACAACCGGGTCTTTCGCGCGGGGTGCAAGGCGCTGGGCTGGAAATGCCGGCCGCTGCGCCTGGCTGCCTCGCTCGAATGCAATGGATGCGGATTTTGCAACCTGGGCTGCTGGAATGGCAGCAAGAAAAGCACGCTCGAAGTGCATATCCCGCGCGCGGTCGAGCAGGGCGTGGAGCTTGTTCCCAATTGCCACGTCGAACAGGTGACCGAAACGGGAGTCCTGGCCACGATCTCCGAGGCGCCCGCGGGAAGCGAGCCCGGGATATTGCCACCCGGCCCGGCAGAGATTGGCGCGAAATTGATCGTCCTTTCGGCCGGAGCGATTCATTCTCCGGCCATACTCATGCGCTCGCGCCTGCCGCGCCGCAGCCCGGCGCTGGGCAAGTTCATCACTCTGCACCCGGCGCTGACGCTGTACGCAATCATACCCCGGCAGGTGGAAGGGTTTCGCGGCTATCCCAAGACGTTTTACACCGACGAGTTCGCGGAGTCACACCACTACCTCATCGAGACGGCGTTCTACTTTCCCGGAGTCTCCGCGAAGAACCTTCCGGGCTTCGGCCTGGCGCATAAAGAGCGGATGAAACAATACTCGCGCCTGGTGTCCGTCATCGTGCTTGAACTGGACGAGCCCCAAGAGGCAAACCGTGTGGTTTTGAAGGGCGGACGCCCTGTCCTCGAATATCACCTCTCGGATTCCTCTATCGCGAACCTGGTTCATGCGGTGCGCAGCTCGGCAAGAATTTTCTTCGCTGGCGGCGCGGAGCGGGTGCTCACGCCCGCGGCACGCCAGGCCGAGATGCCTGCCGGGACGAGCGTCGCGGAATTAGAGGAGGCCATTCACCCGCGCTTCTTCCTGCGTGGGCGTGAACCCGTTGCCTCCGCGCACCCGCAGGGCGGATGCCGCATGGGCCGCGGCATTGAAACTTCGGTGGTGGATTCCTACGGCCGGCTCCATGGCGCGCGCAATATCTTCGTTTGCGATGCCGGCATTTTCCCGACTTCGGTTAAAGTGAACCCTTATCTTTCCGTCATGGCCTTCGCCGACCGCACGGCGGAGTACTTGACGCGGAACATCTCCCAGTGGGCATGAAAGAGGACGGCTGAGCGACCGCCCGCCGCTCGTCACTGTTCTTATGGCGCTTCCCAGTCGAGGGCGTAGATATCCTGACTGCCGATGTCCCTGAGCACCAAGGGAGCATTGTCCTGGGTAATTCCTGACCACGGCCCAAATGCCCCAATGACACGCCGCACATTCTTCAGGCCCACAATTCGTTCCAACTTCCGGTTGCTCATCCGCAGGCGGTAGAAGGCAGGGTCCTTCTCATAGATGGTGTCAAGATAGAGTGTTTCGCTATCACTCGACCACGTCATGAAGCCGAGGCTCGATAAAGGCGCGAGCTCCCATTTCCGCGTGGCGAAGTCAAACAGTGCAAGACGCTCGCTGGAGCCCTTGTTCGCCACAACGTACCGCCCGTTGGGTGACCAGCAAGGCCCCCAGATATCCTCGGAGCCGGGCATGGTCGAAACTTGGTGAGTCCGTAAATTGATAACGCGAATGGGACCATATTGGGCTGGGGGTTCTGCGCTGTAAGCCAAAGAGCTGCCATCCGGCGACCACGCGGGGTCCGATTCATCGCTGTTGCCGGAGGTCAGTTGTTGTGGGCTGCCGCCTTCAACAGGTACGAGAAAAACATGCCAGTGGCGGTCGGAAGCCAGCCCCCCAAACGCAATCTGCCTCCCGTCGGGGGACCACCTTGGTAGGAAGGCACGCAGGGGGGGAAAGGTGAGTTGAACCGGCTCGCTGCCGTTTGCCTGGCTAATCCAGAGGTTTCCTTCCGGGTACGTCACATACGCCAGCCGCATCCTGTCCCGCGAGAAGCTCACGCACTCCGCGGAGAGCCCCGAAAGGTAGGGCAGCCATTGGTCGGCCTTTGCGTCGTAGCGCACCAGTTCGCCCCTTTGCTGCGTGCCAACGACGAACAATCTCTTGCCCTCGGAAGCGGGAAGAGGGTTATTCACGCTCATGGGACCTGTGGTCAACTGGACCGGAATTGAACCCCCTTTACGAAGCAGGCCGCTTTTTTCGCGCATAGCCCAAATACTCGAAAGCCCACCGCGACTGGAATCGAACAGGTAGTACTTGCCGCCGGAGGTCCAATCGCCGCAACACTTGTCGAGAGAGGCGTTCCAGCCGGCGAGCAAGGGGCGCAAATGGCTTCCGTCAGCATCCACCTGCCAAAGGGAATTCGGGCTAATCTCGACCTCCGGGAGGGTAAAAAGGGAATTTGGATTTGGCCTGGGCTGCGTAACCGTAAAGCGAATCTCTCCGCCATTTGGTGACCAGCGGATGAAGGACGCAACACCTGGCAGGTTCACCAGTTTCCGCGATTGAGCTCCGTCGCTCCCCGCCAAATAGAGTTCCTGGCTGTGTGCGTAGGCAATAGTTTTGCCGTCTGGCGCCCAGGCAGCGTCGTGGCAAAGTATATTGCCCAGCCGTCGCGGCGACCCGCCCAGCGTGGGCAGAGTCCAAAGAGGGCCCTCTGTTTCGATACCCCCGAAGCTGCCCAAAAGAAGCTCCGTCCGGTCCGGCGAGATATCCCGAATGAGTGTGTTCTCGAACGGAGTCGGAATGGCAACCGGTTCGCCGCCCCCCACCGAGACCTGAGCCAGAATCCAATGGCCGGCCACAAACTGGCTGAAGTACAAGCGTGTCCCGTCGCTGACCAACTTACCCTTCAGTTGGCCGTCATGGGTCAACTGGGTGGACCCGAGAATCCTCGGTGCCGGTAGGGGGCGCATTAGCCAGTAGGCCAAAAGCATACCGGCGATGACCATGATGAGTCCCGCCGCCGGGGCAAGGCGCACTGGCCGCAGGGGCGACGCCTTCTCTGCGCTAAGGGCAGGCCCTTGGGGGCCCCCTGGTCGGGCGGGCACAAGGCCTGCCCCTACGACCGGCGCGATGAAGCGGTAGCCTCGCCGGGCCAGGGTTTCGACAAATTGCGGATTATTCGCGTCGTCCCCCAGCGCCTCCCGCAGTTTCTTCACCGCCGTGTTTAGCCCGTGCTCGAAATCCACGAACGTGTGGGCGGGCCACAGCCTCTTCTGCAATTCCTCCCGCGTGACGATTTCCCCCGGCCGCTCCAGGAGCATCGCCAGCACGTCAAACGGTTGGCCGATGAGCCTGACCTTTAGTCCCTGCTTGCGCAGCTCACCGGTCTGAAGGTCAACCTCAAAGAGGCCAAACCTAATCGGACGCGGAGGGGTGGGATCGCTCATGGCAGGGCGTCCTTCCTCTGGGCGTGAGTTTACCACTTCGGAACCGTCTTGCAAGCCCCTCGGGGCGATTCATCTGTTCCATCAGCCCATTTCCAATCAGTAAGTTACGGAGCTACCGACAAAATACGCACGACTCACCTTCCGTGAATTGAGGTATCCGGGCCCCTAACTCAAAGTCGGCGCCATCGCGTGGAGGTGGCCGCCATGATAAGTCGGGATTCAGGACGGGGGACAAGGGGTTCAGGGGAGAGGCCGAGGTTTTGGGGACCGGCAAGTCGGCACTGGCGTTTAAGGATCTCAGCCGCGCTGAGCTGGCTCCTGGCCTGGACCTTCTTGGGCGCTGCCCAAAAACCGCCGAGTGGAGGAAACTCGCCGAATCTGAGAATCACTATCTGGGTCCACGACTACGCTCGCGTGAAGCCGAGCACACTAGCTCGCGCCGAGAGGGAGGCAACGAGGATTCTTGGCGAAGCAGAAGTCAATCTGCTGTGGCAGTCGTATTCGCCTCCGCCCGGGGGCCCTGGAGCAGTGCCGGCATCCCAAGCCGCTTCTGATGCAACACTCATCCGTGTCATCTTCGTGGAACCTTCGAAAGCTTACGCCCTCACCCATCCGGAGGAGACGTTGGGAATCACGCCGATGTCGAGAGAAGGAGAGCGCGACACGCTGGTGGAAGTCTTCCTCGACCGCGTCCGGTATCAGGCGGATTACAGCGGGCTATCGGTGGGTGTGCTCCTCGGCCACGCCATCGCCCACGAATTGGGCCATGTGCTGCTGCGCACCAGCGGGCATGTATCCACAGGAATCATGCGGGCGGGATGGACTCCCGAGGACCTTCGGCTCGCCGACAGCGGGCTGTTGATCTTCACTTCGCGGCAGGCCGAACTCATCCGTAACGAAGTCAGAGAGCGCGCAAAAGAGCAAGCTGCAACGGAAGTCGCAACCGGCACGCATTCGCAATAGCGGCCCGCATTGTCCACTACCTAATCTTCGCAGACTGCCGTCCGAAGCCTTTCTTCAGCTTGCTACAACTCAAACCCTGCGGGTTCCCGCCGAAACTCAAATCCTGTATCCTTGTTTCCCCATGCTGACCGGCGCCCAACTCGTGATGCGCGGGCTGAAGGCCCAGGGAGTAGACCGGGTTTTCGGAATTCCCGGAGTGCAGAACCTGGAGCTTTTCGACGCGTTGCGGGAAGCGGAAATCGAGACAGTGCTGGTCACGCACGAATTGTGCGCCAGCTTCATGGCGGAGGCTCACTCGCGCGTGACGGGAAAGCCCGGCTGCTGCGTGCTGGTGCCTGGCCCGGGGCTGACGAATGCGCTGACGGGAATCGGCGAGGCGCTGCTGGACTCTTCGCCGGTGGTGGTGATCATCCCGGGGCCGCGCATTGATACTTCGCTACGCTACCAGCTTCATCAGATTCCCCAGGCGGACTTGGCGAGGCCGATCACGAAAGCGGTGCTGCGAGCGGAGCGCGCGGAAGAAATCTATCCGCTGGTCTGCGCGGCTTTTCAGCAAGCGACGGCGGGCGAGCCGGGCCCCGTAGTCGTGGAAATCCCTTACAACCTTTTCATGCTGCGCGCGGAACCCGTGGACCCGCCCGCCGCGCCGCACCCTCCCGAGCCCGACCCGGAAACTCTCGAGAAAATCCTCGCGCTGCTCCGGCAGGCAAAACGCGTGGGGCTCTACGCGGGCTTTGGCGCATCGGACGCTCGCGACGACTTGCTGCGCCTGGCGGAGATTCTGCAGGCGCCGATCGCAACCACGCTGGGAGGGCGCGGGGTGGCGCCGGAGGACCACCCGCTCGCCGTCGGCTTCGGCTTCGGACCCGCCGGCACCGCTATCGCGGAAGAGGTCTTTCGGGATTGCGACGTAGTCCTCGCCGTGGCGTGCAAGTTTGGAGAGGTGGCCACGGGCGCTTACGGCTTCAAACCGCCGAAGAACCTGGTCCACATCGACATCAACAAGGAAGTGTTGGGAAGGAATTATCCCGCGGCCATCGCCCTTGCTGCCGACGCCCGCGTGGCGCTCCGCCGCCTGGTGGAAGGCCTCGAGCAGCAGCCGCGCTCGCGCGACGAGGCCCTGCTCCGAAGGATTCAGGAGTGGCGCGCCGAATTCGCCGCTCGCTTGGAGCGGCAGACGGCCTGGGAGTCGAGCGTCAACCCCGCCCAACTCCTCTGGCGGCTCCGCAAATTGGCAGCGCGCGACGCCATCCTGATCACCGACAGCGGCGGGCACCAATTCTGGGCGGCGGAGTACTTCCCGGTTTACGAGCGCCGAAGTTTTCTGACTCCGACCGATTACCAATCGATGGGCTACGCCGCCCCCGCTCTGGTGGCCGCGAAGCTCGCCTTCCCGCTCCGGCAAGTGATCGGCGTGGTGGGCGACGGGAGCTTTTTGATGACTGGGCAGGAGCTCCTCACCGCCTCCCGGCTCGGTTTGGACCCGCTGGTCGTGCTCTTCAACGACGGCGAGCTCGGGATCATCCGCGCCGCGCAAGAGAAGCTTTTCCGGCGCACGAGCTCCGTGGAGCTCCGCAATCCTGACTTTGCCGCCCTGGCGAAGGCCTACGGAGCGGACTACTTCTGTATCTCCGCGGACCGCGAGATCGAAGGCGTCTTGAAGCAAGCGCTGGCTTCCCGGCGGCTGGCCCTGGTCGACGCGCACGTCGAATACCGCGAGGCGACGCGCTACTTCCAGGGTGCGTCCGCGGCCGTCATCGGGCGGATGCCCCTTCTGCAAAAACTCAGGATGGCGGGGCGGCTGGCGCGCCGATGGCTTTAAAGCCGAGAGGGAGTCTGCCAGCCGGATTGTAACCCCCTCCCGCCGCACCCGTGAAGTAGTCCGTGACCACCTGACGGCGCTGCCGAGGACCCAGTGCTGAAGGCTCCTACTCTGGTCTCTTGGGGATCTGCTGTGGATATATTCTTCCCGCCGTGGCCGATTGACAGCCGCGTCTTCGCGTGCAAAACTATAATTGCTTAGCGTGGATGGTTCATTGGCGACTTAACCGTGCGCCCGTAGCTCAGCTGGATAGAGCACTTGCCTACGAAGCAAGGGGTCGGGTGTTCGAATCACCCCGGGCGTACCATTCCTTCAGCGTGCCGCGATAATAACCTGCGCGCAAAAACTCTTGCAAAAGACTGGAATCGATTGTGCTGTACATGCCTCGATTGGTAGAGTACGAGCCGTTGCGCCCGTCGTTGAATACGGAAACCAAGGATACCCTTCATGATCATCGTCCCCAGGGGCGACCGTTCGGTTAAACGGATTGGGCGGCTCCTTGGGCTGATGCTCCTATCGGCTTGGAGCTTGAGCGGAGCGGTGCGCATCATTCCCACGCCCCAATACTTCGAACCGACACACGATTCTCTCGTCATTGCACACGGTGGGTCCATCAGGATCGTCTTGGGGCCAGCCAAAGACCTACAGATGGAGAAGCTGAGACTGGCAGCCGATTTTTTTCAGCGAGATTTGAAGCAAGCGGATGCTTCGCTACACGTGGAAGTCGAGGCCGGGAGAACAAGCGCCCCCGAAGGCAAGCGGATTTACCTTTGGGACTACAGCGCCGGTCCGCCTCCCCTCGCAAAGTTGTCGTTCTTGGATCGGGAGCTGCTCACCAACCCGGATCATCACGGACAAAGCTACGTGATCCGGACACCCGACAAGGAATCTGTGTGGGTCGTGGGGAGCTCGAACGAAGGTGTGTTGATGGGGGCCATGAGCCTTTTGCAATTGATCCGGAAAACCGCCGACGGGGTTGAGCTCGCGGGCGCATACATCCGGGACTATCCGGACTTCCCATACCGCGCGGCAGCCAACTGGGTTTTGAACGGGGAGAGCAGCCGCTGGGCGCTTGACCGGGGCCAAGG
>Ga0187771_10000861_pt1 | contig 19477 bp, 15 predicted proteins | sample 0116_SJ02_MP15_1_FD_133139 | JGI IMG/M metagenome (GOLD analysis project Ga0187771, IMG submission 133139) | Tropical peat soil microbial communities from peatlands in Department of Meta, Colombia - 0116_SJ02_MP15_10_MG | ecosystem: Environmental > Terrestrial > Soil > Wetlands > Peat | place...
CAGCCTGCCGCGGGCGCCCATGGAGAGCTTACCGGCGTCATGGTTATAAAAAAATATTTTGACAAGAGGGGGGAAAAGCGAAAGCATATATTAATTCCCGATACCGCCCATGGTACTAATCCTGCCTCCGGTGCGTTGTGCGGATATCAGGTGGTAACCGTGCGCTCCAATGCAGATGGAGGCGTGGACATCGATCACTTACGAGAATTAATGACAGAGAATGTTGCCGGTTTGATGTTAACGAATCCCAACACTTTAGGTCTCTTTGAACGTAATATAGAAAAAGTTGCTCAAATTATTCATGGTAAGGGGGGCCTTTTATACTGTGACGGCGCCAATGCCAATGCTTTTATGGGGATTACAAAACCGGGCGGTCTTGGTTTTGATGTAATACAGCTCAATCTACACAAGACGTTCTCAACCCCGCACGGTAGCGGTGGTCCCGGCAGCGGCCCTGTGGGAGTAGCGAAGAGTCTGATTCCGTATCTGCCCATACCGAGGGTTGTGAAAAAGGGAGAACGTTATGATTGGGACTATAATTTTCCGGACAGTATTGGACGGGTAAGGGCCTTTTATGGTAACTTTAATGTAATGGTAAAAGCTTACACGTATATCCGTTCTCTCGGACCGCATGGTTTGAGAAGGGCGAGCGAGATGGCTGTCCTGAATGCCAATTATGTGAAAGGACGTTTAAAGGATTATTATGACCTCGCTTATGACCGGATCTGCATGCACGAATGTGTTTTTTCGGGAAAACGGCAAGCCAGGGAAAGTGGTGTCCATACATCGGATATTGCCAAGCGTCTCCTGGATTATGGCTATCATCCGCCGACCATATACTTCCCATTGATCGTACCGGAGGCCATCATGATCGAGCCGAACGAAACAGAAAGCAAGGAAACTTTGGATGCCTTCTGCGACACCATGATTACCATAGCAAGAGAGGCAAAGGAAAATCCGGATATGGTCAAGTCTGCTCCTCTTACTACTCCGGTAAGGCGCCTGGATGACGTAAAGGCAGCCAGGGAGCCTGATGTATGCTGGCCGGGCAGGTGCTAGAGGACATCATACGAGCAGGGTAAATCTGCATTAAGAAGGATAATATGGAGAGAGACAGGATAATTAAAAAACTTAAAGATATAAAGGATCCGAAAGAGAGAGATAGAATCATCTGGGCTCTCGCGGGGAAGGAAAAGGATGAATTGACCGGGAGGCCGGATGCAGTGAAGCCGAAAATAACTGCTCAGGCTCCACCTCCGGAACGGGCAAAAAGGCTTCCCCAGGCACCTTTGAATGCCCGTAAACTTCTCAATTATGTCGTGCCCGGCTTTTTTCTCTTTTTTGGTCTTGTGAATCTCATACAGGCAATAATGCAGTATCACCTTACGGGGCAGCTTGATGCAGCTATTCCTCAGCTCATAATGGGGACAATATTTTTACTGTTCGGCATTATTGGTATATTTAAGGCTAAGAAGCGGGTTCAAAGCTCAGATGAAGATCAAACGGAAACCTGAATGGCTAAAAGTAAGACTCCCCTCATCACAGGAATTCAAGCATGTTAAGGGGATCCTGTCCAATTTAAACCTACACTCCATCTGCCAGGAGGCGCACTGTCCCAATGTAACTGAATGTTTTAATTCCGGGACGGCCACTTTTTTAATTCTGGGTAATATCTGCACCCGCCACTGTCTTTACTGTAATGTACAACATGGAGAACCCGAAGGGGTGGATGATAATGAACCGGTTCGGCTTGTCAGGGCTGTTGAAGAACTGGGACTTCAGTATATTGTGATTACATCGGTCACACGGGATGATCTGACCGATGGAGGTGCGAAGGTATTTGCTCGATGCGTAGAAAGGTTACATCTGGTGATACCGGGATGCAAGGTAGAAGTCCTTATCCCGGACCTTCGGGGCAAGTGGGATGCCCTTGAATGCATCATCGAAAGCAGTCCCCATGTAATTAATCATAATCTGGAAGTTGTCCCCGCATTATTCAAGGATCTTCGACCCCAGGGAGATTATCGAATATCTCTGGAATTACTCGATCGAGTGCATCGGTACAGTGAAAATAGAATCGTTACCAAATCCGGATTTATGGTGGGTTTTGGAGAGGGCTGGGACGACATTCTGGGTCTGCTCCATGATCTGGCAGCGGTTCACTGTGAAAGAATAACCATTGGACAGTACCAGCAGCCGACACGCAATCACTGGCCTGTCATTAAATATTACCACCCCGATGAATTTGAAATGATCAAAGAGAGGGCGTATAAAATGGGATTGAAGTATGTCGAAGCGGGTCCTCTTGTGCGCAGCTCCTATCACGCAGCAGAAACAAGATGCAGTTGATTCCATTATAATCAACGTATGTTAAAATAAGCGAAGTTTGGGCATTTAAGATTCATTTTTTTGATTTTTTAAGGGGATAATGTAGTTGTTCCCACTTGTGGGAGTGGGGGGTGCTGTCACCCTCTGGAGGGGGCCGGGGGAGGTATGAGGTGTAGAGGTGGACAGGCACCTCGCCTGTCTGCGTTATTTATTGTTGATGCATAACTGACTTAACAATTTATTATGTCTGATAAGTACGATATTATCGTTATTGGCGCCGGTCCGGGCGGCCATGCCGCGGCTGAACAGGCCGCAAGACATGGCGCGAAGGTTGCGATTATTGAGAAGAATCAATGGGGCGGCACATGCACCCACCGGGGCTGTGTTCCGACAAAAGCGCTGCTGGCCTGCAGTAAGCAATACATGAACATCAAGAAACTGAAGCGCCTGGGCATTTCTACCGGGGAAGTCTCAGTCGATTATACCGCAGTGAAGCGTCACCAACAGCAGATGGTTACCATTTCATCCCTGGGTGTACAGAAATCTTTAAAGGATGCAGGTGTTGACCTGATGTACGGCGAAGGAAAGATCACAAATCCTGGAGAAGTGTTATTAACCCCGCCGCAGGGTGATGCACAACTCCTGGTTGCTGATAATATCATTGTTGCCTGGGGTTCTGAACCGTTGCTCCCGCCTAATATCAAACCATCTCAACGTATTTTAACATCTGACAGCTTTCTTGCTCTGAACACTTTGCCGGAGTCTGTTATCATCGTCGGGGGAAGCGTGATCGGCGTGGAATTCGCGACCTTCCTTGCCGAGTTCGGAGTTAAAGTGACCGTTGTCGAACTCCTGGACCAAATAATTCCCTGTGAGGATGAAGAGGCCGCTGCCTTCTTAAGGCAGGAGCTGACCCGCCTGGGAATAGCCATCCATACATCGGCCAGGATGGAAACACTCCAAGAGGTCCCCGATGGAGTTCAATTGAAAGCAATTCAAAATACACAGATATTAGAATTGAAGGCAGAGTATGTCCTGATTTGTACAGGTAGAAAACCGGTTTTGCTCTTTGATGAATTGAATCAGTGTGGCATCGAGTATGATAAAAAGGGTATAATAATAAATGAGAATCAAAGAACCAGCAGAGAAGGCATCTATGCTGTAGGTGACATCACCGCGGGTGTAATGCTCGCGCACCGGGCAATTCAGCAGGGCAGGGCTGTTGCCGGTTATCTCAGGGGTGATCGCTCTATTAAATACAGGGAGGAGGCAATACCCTCTGTCGTATATACTCATCCGAGTGTGGCCCGTGTCGGGCTTACCGAGAGGCAGGCATCGGAAAAGGGTTTAAACGTGGAGACAAAAAGGGCGGAATACGCAGCCAATATCATGGCCAGGACGGAGCTTAAAGGGAATGGTTTTGTGAAAGCGGTCTTTTGCGAAGACAGGTTAATCGGTGTGACCATCATCGGGGATGACGCCGGTGAGTTAATTGCTCCGATGAGCCTGGCTGTAGCAAATGAGATGGGCAGGAAGGAATTGAAAAAGTGGATTATTCCTCACCCCACTCTTAGTGAAATATTGCATCTCCTTTGATTCAATTTTTTCTTATGAAAAAAGTAGTGACTTTAATAATAGTATTCGCTGTCTCTTCCGTTTTTTTAATAGCGGATGTGTATGGAAAAACAGGAAGCAGGGAAGAATTCATACGTGAACCCATATTTAACAGCAATATCTATTTTTTCGAATCCGGCAAAGGGCATGCTAAGAACGTTGTACTGATACATGGAATCGGAGATGAAGGTGCCGGGATATGGAAGAACCTTATACCTAAGCTCGAAAATAAATTTCATGTTGTTGCCTTTGATCTACCCGGGTTTGCGCGTTCAAGCAAGGAAAATGATCTATATTCTCCCCAAAACTACGCCGCATTTGTCAACTGGATCGTAAAGAAATACACAAAGGGGCCTCTATACATCATAGGACATTCACTGGGAGGGGCGATTGCCCTTTATTATGCGGGCACATATCCGGAAAATCTGGAGCGCATTATTATTGTAGACTCAGCAGGGATACTTAACCGTTCAGCATTCATCAAGAAATTCATCAAGGTGGAGCCTAATAAATTTCTGGACATGATGCATATACCGGCTTCAACAATACAGAACTTAATGATCGCAAACCTTGAGAGCATGGATAAAGGATTCAGGGATGAAGCGGGCAGCAGTTCATTGAGTACTGAATTACTGAAAAAAAAGCTGTATAGCGGTGATCCTGCTAAGACAGCCGGGATGGTTTTGCTTAACACCGACTTCAGCAATATCATCGATAAAATAAAAGTGCCGTCGCTCATAATCTGGGGTGAGAAAGATCCCGTGTCGCCTTTGCGGACCGGACGGCTTCTGGAATGGATGCTCCCGGATTCTGATTTGAGGATAATGCCGGGTCTCGGCCATTGTCCGATGGTTGACCGCCCGGTTGATTTCAATAAGATAATCATGGACTGGATTACCGTTCCTGTTAAGAAAAAGGAAATTAAGACGCCTTCATTCACGGGAGATAAAATATTTAAGTGCGAAGGCAAAGACTGTGTAATATCCAACGGTGACTATGATCGGATAGAAGTAAAAAACAGCAACGAAACCCGGATTGTTGGCATAACTGCGAAACATATATACATTGAAAGATCAATCGTATCTATTGAAAGCAGCTATATAAAATCCAGGGATGTCGGGATAAAAGCAATAGATTCCGTCGTGAATTTGAGCGGATGCAGCATAGATTCTGACGTCGCAGTACTCACTTCCAGCAGCAGTGTGGATATGGCCGGAGTTAGGCTTACGGGCAAGACCGCAGCTGTTAAGGAAGCGGCGCTGAAATCCGAGGACATGTCCACAATTATTTTCTCGGTCAGTAAAATAAAAAGTCCTTTTAACGATGGCTACAAGCACGAGATAAAGCTGGTGACGGAAAAAAATCCATATTAACTGATTTTTGTTGCTTCAAATCTGAAAATCTGTAAAGGTACGTTTAACGGAACCTGCTCCAGGTTTCGAATAGACTCTGAGATCATATATGGGAAGCGAAATAAGAATTAAGCCGCAGAAAACAAATTTTGATTTGATCGTCCCCAAAATCCCATTTTTAGCCTGCCTTTCAGAAACTGAATTGGCCGACTTCAAAAACGTTGTCATTGAAAGACAATTCTCAAAAAATCAGATCATCCTTTACGAGGAAGATACGCCCAATTATTTCTATTTTGTTTATTCCGGCAAGGTGAAGGCAGTCCAGCTTAGCGCCGACGGCCAGGAACGGATTCTCGCGATTCGTAAAAGAGGTGATTTCTTCGGGGAAATGGCCATTCTCGATGGGTTGACCGCACCGGCCACAGTTGTTGCAATAGAAGACACGAAGGTCGGTTTTGTATCCAAAAAAGATTTCGAGAACCATTTATTAAAGAACAGAAAGGCCCTTATGGAGATTATTGCCATGCTCTGCGCGAGGCTGAGGGACGCATGGTTAATGCTTAGGGTATTAAGCTTTGCGGATGCCGAACAGCGCATAAGAGTGGTGCTAAAAAATATTGGCAACCAGTTCGGGGTTAAAGATCAAAGAGGAATAATTATCAATTTGAGATTGACCCACAAGGACATCGCGGAACACGCAACTACGGCGAGAGAAACAGTAACTCGTTTTATCAAACGGTTCATCCAATCTGGTGAGATTGAATTGCTGGAAAATAAATATATCCTTCTCAAACCTGCCTTCCTGGAAAAAATTGACGTTTAGTTTTTATCGCGTTTTTAACTCGCCCGGTTTGAGCAGTGCGTAGGTAAGCCTCATTACAGGCGTGGGCACATTGTGCTGGGCGCCCATACGTACGACAACACCTATCATTGATTCCAGTTCGGAACGTTTACCGGCCTCCACATCACGCTGCATAGATGGTTTTATACCGGGTGAGCTCCCATCAATAAACGCAAGTGTTTTGGCGACCACGTCTGCGTCAAGTGAGATACCTTTAGCATTAGCTACTGCTGCCACTTCGCTAAGTGCATTGATCAGTACGGTGCGCGTTTCCGGCACACTGCGATATTCGCCGAATGTCACGCGTGTCAGGCATCCCATGGCGCTGACTGATGAGATAAATACGAACTTTGTCCACAGGACTTTTAGTATATTATCGCTCACTTCAACTGTTGCACCTGTGGCCTGCAGTGCTTTATAGACTGCATCCAGCCGCGGTGTCAACTGGCCGTTGAATTCGCCTATTGCGATACGGCGGAACTGGCTGTATTGGCCAATCACGCCAGGTTCTTCAATTGCTGCAGAAAGCCATGTCGCACCGCCTAGCATGTGCTCCATACCTACAACGGCACCTATGCGATCCGCCGCGTCTACACCGTTCTGGAGCGAAACCACTACTGTGTCCTTACTGACGATGGGTTTGATTAACTTGGCAGCTTCGTCAGTCTGGTAAGTCTTTGTCGCAAAGAGTATGAAATCGACTGGTCCTATTCGAGAAGGTTCATCGGTTGCCTTAGCCGGCGAAACGGTAAAATCGCCATGAACACTTTTAATCTGAAAACCTTTATCAAGTATGGCCTGTAGATGTTTCCCGCGCGCGATGAACGTCACATCCTGCCCCGACTGCGCAAGCAATCCCCCATAATATCCTCCAACCCCGCCGACTCCCATAATTGCAATTTTCATATGTGCCTCCTATGCAAATGAACAGTGATATATTTGACCCTCATATCAGACATGCAGCAATCTTAAAATGTTCTTGCATACAATATTTTCAAAATCCTTTTTACCTAAATTTAACCGGATAAGTTCCTGAAGTTCGCTGCCGGGATTGCCGAAGGGAAAGTCACTGCCAAAAAAGAGCCTGTCGCTACCGTACCTGTCCAGGAACTTCTTGATCTCCGGCCCTGCGGCAAGTGCTGTGTCAGCAAATATGGTATTATTATCCCAGATACCTGATCTGAATAACGCGGAGAAACTGCCGTTCAATCCACCCATATGGGGAATAATAATCGGGGTCCTGCCATTTACCCTTTTAATGAAAGACTGGGTGTTCTCAAAAGATTCTTCAAGGACAACAGGAAGCTGCAAACGGTAAACTTCCTGCAGAAACGCCTCACAGAGGGGATCGTCATAATGGTAGACAGGTTCATATTCGTGACGGTGCCACTTGACCGCCCTGTAACCTTTTTTAAGCTCATCCTTCCGGAAGTCGTTCCACACAAAGTAGTAGGAAAATATATTTTCATGAATCTGCTGTATATCGAGCAAGTATTGATTGGCTCGCTGTCTGCATGTAACCCATGCAGTGTTGTCTTCAAAGTCATAGTTATAACGGTCATAGATATCCTCTATGGGAGCAAACAGGCATGCCCTTTGGATTCCCGCCGCATTAAGGTATTTCCTTATGACTTCAAAAGGCAGATTTGCATTCTGGATACCGCAGTGCATATGTGAATCTATAATTTTCATTTCTATCATTACGTTTACATTATCAGAAGTAAGGTGGAAGGATCAAGAACAATGAGGCAGTTTGTTGTCGCAGATACCTGTGCAGTTCCCTCGCGGAGCGGGTATTATGAAACACAAAACCCCGCTCTCCTGTAAATATGAAAAGCGGGGTTTTACAGAACCGTAAAAATAACAACTGCTGTACTTAATCTTGATTACTTCTTGGCTTTTGCTGCCGGCTTTTTAGCAGTCTTCTTTGCAGCGACTTTCATCTTTTTTGCTTTAACAGCAGCAGCCTTGCCCTTCACCATGGGTTTTTTCTTGCAGCAGATGATCTCGCCGACGGCGCAGCCGCACGCCTCATCGACGGCAACTACAAGACCGCATACCTCACAAGTCAACAAATCACCTTTTCTTAAAACTGCCATGTCCTTTCCCTCCTAAAAATATTTCTTCACTTGGCCTTTGTGAGAGTTAAAAATTAACCGCATACAAATATATTTACACAACAAAATATTATTTATCAAGAAATTATATGATGATTTGTATTTTTAAAAAATTAGATGCGGATTATAATTCCACCTCGATTGGCAAAGACTTTTTTGCGTTTACAAAGGTATGCTCTTAAAGAAATCTCTGATAATTGCCGCAATTTTTGAAGGCTGTTCCATAGGGATGAGATGTCCGGCATCTGCAACAATTATGTGAGACGACTTTGGTAACATGGCAACTGTGCGTTCCAGGTCAATATAATTTTTGCTGTCGGTGTTCTCTCCTTCGATAACGAGGACAGGGCAGGAAATCTTCGAGAGGAGCGGCCATATGTTGTAATGCACACCGCCGATAAACAGGGCGGCCTCTGTTTTGGGTGAGCAGACCAGTTCAATTCCGCCCTCTTTTCTTCTTTTCATTCCATATGTAATATACAACTCGATCATTTCCTCTGTCCAGTTCTTAAAGAGCGCTTTTGATCGGAGATAGCCCATAGCATCAGATGGATTCTTCCAGTGATTCTTTCGTTTCAAGGCTCTGGCAGCCAGCGGATGATCTTTGGCAGTAAGATGAATGCGGTAGATATCCTCTCGCAGGAAGATAGGTTCAATCAGGATCATAGCCTTTGCCTTCACGCCATACAGGGCATGTGCAATCATCGAAACTGTAGCCCCCATGGAGTGTCCCACCAGAAAGGGATTCTCGATATTATTTTTGTGGCAGAGAGCGGCAATATCTTTGGCGACTGTCATCCAGTGGAGACCGCCCTTTTCAGCATCTGCTTTCCGGTAGTCGCAGATGTAGGGCGCGACGATCCTGTATGATGGGAATAACTCTCGTGCAATCGGATGCCACAACCATGGCAGGAATCCCGTTGCATGAAGGAGAAGCAGAGTTGGGCCCCGGCTGTCATACAAGAGATACGGCAGATCGGCATCGCCGACATCCTGAGTCATTAATACAGGTTTTTCAGGGTTATCTTTTTTGACGGTCATATCAACTTCTTCCCATTCTAAGCCGGGAGAACATGAATGCTGATATCATGTAGAGCACTACAGCTATCAGGATGATAGATTTAAACCCGCACGCTATAGCAACAAGCAATGTCATCGAACTTCCTATGACGGAGAAAAAACCGTTGATGCTCCAGGCCCAGGGAATAAGGCCTTCTCTCCCAGGGGTCAATTCGCTGAGCCCCGATGGGAAGGGAATACCCATGGGAATGGCAAGCGGCGCTATGATCAGGCTGCATGAAATCATCCTAAGCCACAGAGGGAATCCGGAAAGAATGCTCTGAAGCCATCGGTCGCCGGTCAAGAAAATGAGGCCGGCAATGCCTATGATAAGGACAGACCAAAATATTTGCTTTGACTTTAACGGACTGACTTTTCCGGCAATCAAGCTTCCTGTCCCTGAATAGACGAGGAAGGAGCCAATCACGACGCTTGCAGAAAAGATAGGGTCGTAGAGATAGCGTATGAACTGCTGAAACAGGGATATTTCTAAAAACATATAAGCCATTCCCAAAGAACCGAAATAAATGATAATAGATATGAGCCCACTTCGGGATTGAAGAACAAAGGGTATAGGCGCCAGGATGAAGGTCATGCCCAGAAGAAAAAGAATGCACGCCGCTATCCACACTAGTATATATCCCAAATCGAGGAAAGGAATCAGGACACGGTCAGATGATTTGAAATAATATTTTGCCATATCAATCTTAAAAAAATGAGAAAAGAAGGGTCTGTCATCCGTAGCCGGTTTAACATAAAACGGATAGGTTTCGTAGAATTTTTCTCTTTCAGGTGATAACAATTTGTTTGCAGCGGAATAAAAGATGTCTTCATCGAGCTTGTTGAAGATATTGGTTTCCGTTTCCTTAACCCCCGGGCAGTAGGAAATATCGATGAGCCGGCTTTTACAGAATTCCCTGACGGCTGCTATGTCTCTTTTGTCAAAGTCGCCTTTTTTTACCAGGACAGTAGCGGTTTGCCAGCTTCTGATCATGACTATCGATTGAGCAGGGACATTTTTCTTTTGTCCCTCTATAGCCTCAATTGCCGTGGCGAGGATTTTGATGTTATCGCGTGGAGGATTCTTGATCCAAGTGGAGACGCTCAGTATGCCTCCCGGTGTGAGACGTTCCAGGCAGGCCTCTATCGCTTCCGTAGTAAAAAGATAATTTTCATTGAGGGAATAAACACCGGCAGAAGCAGTTCCCACAGATTCTAGCAGGCTTATATTGATAAGGTCAAAGTGCCGTCTTGTCCTCTGCAGATATCCCCGGCCCTCTTCAATAAGAACATCGATATTTTCGGCATTATATACGTTTCCACTGAATGTCCTGTAAGCTTCCTGCATAAGATGAACAATGTCGGCGTTCATTTCCACAACGGAGACGCTCCTGGCTTTGTGATAACCGGCATTGAGGATTTCCGTTCCGGAGCCGCCGCCGATAATTAGTACATCGGGGTGCTTTAAAAGCTTATATGCGAGAGAGTTTGTCCGGTAATCCATAAAATGAATATCATTTAAATCTCCGCTGAACTCATTAACGGCGCCGACAGTGTTTCCATCCAGGAAGAGTCCCTTCTGCCGCGGCAGGGGGTATGGACAGTTTAAGCTCAAGTCAGGGAAATAGTGGTAGGCGGGGCTGGAAAGTACGGTAACCAGACCGAGGGGTCCGAAGACTTCCATCTCTTTTTTTGCGTCCAGGAGATTTTCAGCCTGGGCGAGATCTTTGAAACTGCTCATAGGAAGGGGTATGAGGCCAAACAGGAAAACATAGAGCAGTATCATTGCGACTCCGCAAGTGCAGGCGATACCCTTCCTGATACGACCCGTACTTATGCACAGGGCTGCGCATATTGTAATCATCGAAATGAAAAACATGATTCCATAAGGTCTGATATGCAGTAAGGTTAAAAGAACGATCAGGCTCCCCATACCTGAACCTGTCAAGTTGGCAAAGTAGATCCTGTGCATGTAACCGGGTGCGGCTACGAAACTTAACCCGATACAAAACGCGCCTAAGAAAAAGGGGACTAGGATGGAAAGGCTTAATATGAGGAGGCGGATAATTTCATATTTTTGCCAGATAATCATCAGCGGATTGAAGGCAACTGCCCTGTTCAGGTAGATGTTCATCCAGATCGACAACGCGAAGATAAGGGGACAGAGAAACAGAACTAACGGAAAGTGATCCTTTAACCATCTTTTAAAAAGAAAAATAAAGGTGCCGCTTGCCCCGAAACCTAACAGGGCGATGCTGATGATTAGATAAGCAAAATGGTACCAGTATTGTATGGAAAACATCTTGACCAGGAGAATCTGGTAGGAGATCAGGGTGGCAGAAATCAGAAAGACGGATATCTGAATTCGTTTTAACGAGGGCCAGGCGTTCATATGTTAATTATGACTTCCAGTGAGTGGAACGAATCGCACGGGTATCAGGTTTCTGGTTGTTATGTTGCCGTCCTTGTCCTTGCTGACCAGGATGAGATTCTGAACTGTGAAGGAGCCTCCCACCGGTATGACCATCCTGCCGTTATTTTTAAGCTGTTTGAGCAGGGGCGGCGGGATGTGCCCGGCCGCTGCGGTGACAATGATCGCATCAAAAGGTGCATATTTATTCCAGCCGTAATAACCATCCCCGATCCCTACTTCGACATTATCGTAGCCTAAATTTTTCAGGCGAATGGCTGCCGATTTTGCTAGTTCAGAAATGATCTCGATTGTGTAGACCTGCTTGACAACAGGTGAGAGAACTGCCGCTTGGTAGCCGGATCCGGTACCCACTTCTAAAACCGTACTGTTCTTATTCAGTTTCAGAACCTCTGTCATGTAAGCCACAATGTATGGCTGGGAAATGGTTTGTCCATATCCTATGGGCAGTGGGTTGTCGTCATAAGCACTGGCGATATACTTATCAGGGACAAATTTATGGCGCGGGACGGACTTCATAGCCCGGATCACGTCAGCATCATTGACACCCCTTTCCATGATCTGGGTTCTTACCATCGATATCCTCTGATCGAGAAAGTCGTTGTCATCGAGTTTCTCTGCAAAGACGCGGGTTTCTGACGATAGTATTGATAAAATAGTGAGGGTGATGACAATAAATAGAGATATGTGTAAGACCTCAGCGGTCTTTTTTATGAATATACTAATCATTTGATAATCGCGTAAAAAGAATTAACCGCAGAAATGGCATAGATTGTTTCACTTTGCCGTCTATCCTCTGCTAGATTTTCAACTTTTTACGGGTTCATCAACAATAAATCAGAAAACGAATACCGCGGCGGCAACGACGGTGGTATATCCTCCATTCTTCACAATCGCAGACTGTGTCACATTGCGAGTTCTGACAATCTTCCCGCTGATTTTGAAGATCTCTTTTTTCTCATCCCAGCTTTCATCGACATTAAAGTCGATGCCCAGTGTTGATGCCAGCATAGCCGCAGCGAGGTCTTCGGCATAGTCTCCTGCCTGTTTCTCCGTCTGACCGTAGGCATGGTGTTCGCTGATATATCCGTAGGATGCTTTATCTGCCGGAATGGCGCATCCAACGGAAGCGGCCAGAAGTCGCTTCGGTTCATTGCTGCAGCAGCGGCTCAAGACACAGAAGGTCAATCCGCCAGGCACCATTTCTTTCAGGCCCTGTGTTTTTGAGACCATCTTGCAGCGAGGCGGAAAGATACTCGATACCTGAACAAGGTTGAACATCTCTATGTCTGCGTCTCTCAGTGCCCGCTCGAATGAGTGGAGTTCATCCTTATGTGTACCAACACCCTTTGTAAAGAAAATCTTTGTGGGAACAAGATGTTTCATTTCCCCCCTCCTAAAATTCATTGTCCCCTTTCGCGATGTGAGCGGTGATATTTATGGTATGACATTAACAGCGTATACAAGGGTATTGGTTGGCTCATTATCAGCTTGTTAGGTTTATGTCAATACCAAGGATGATTAACTTGTAAAAAGTCACATAACAGAGAATTTTAGACGACCTTGTTAAAAAGCTCCAGAGGCAAGGCGCGCAAATTCCGAGGAATGAGGCGCGTACATAGGCGTACGCCGCAGTGACGAGGGATGCAGCGCAACGCAGCATATGGACTTTTTACGAGGTCGTTAAGGATGATTATTTCGTCACTCCTTTCTTCAATGTTACAAAGAAGGTCATTTCTCCTCTCTTGATTAAAAGTAATACTGTTCCTCCTTCGGTATCTTTTTTAATTTCGTTTAAAAAATCTTTAATGGAGGAAATTTTTACTTTATTAATCTGGAGAATAATGTCCTGAATCTTCAATCCGGCATCATCAGCAGGGCTTCCCTCCTGTATCTGGGTGATAATAACTCCAGTTTGATCGACTAGTCCAAAATGTTTTGCCAACTCCGGTGTAATTTCTTGAACTGCCATGCCGTAAAACTCGCCGATCTTGCCTCTGCGTGCAATTTCTTTTTCTTCTTTTCGTTCGCCGACAGTCACCTCAAATGTCTGTGACTTCCCGTCGCGTACAATTTTGACCTTCACCTTTTCTCCAACCGTCAGGGCAGCAACAATTCTCATAAGTTCGTGCGTATCCTGGATTTTTATACCGGCAATCTCGATAATTATATCTCCCGTTTTAATACCGGCCTTGTCTGCGGGATCACCCTCAAAGACATGGCCCACCAGGGCGCCTTTAGTGTCCTTAAGCTTTAAATTTTCGGCGATATCTTCTGAAATATCCTGTATGGAAATTCCCAGCCAGCCGCGGGTAACACTTCCTTTTGTTTTGAGATCGGCAAGAATACTTTTTGCCGTGTTAATGGGTATGGCAAATCCTATCCCGTGTCCTTGAGCGACAATAGCAGTGTTGATACCGATGACTTCACCATCAAGGTTGAATAGAGGGCCGCCGCTGTTGCCTGGATTTATGGAAGCATCCGTCTGAATGAAATTATCGTACGGTCCTGAACCTATGACACGTCCCTTGGCACTAACTATTCCCGCCGTGACAGTGTATTCCAGACCAAAAGGGTTGCCGATGGCAAAAACCCAGTCTCCCGTCCGTAATTTGTCAGAATCACCAAATTTTACAACGGGAAGGCTATTTTCCGGGTTGACCTTTATCAGGGCTATATCGGTGGTAGGATCCTTACCTTTGACTTCTGCATCGTATTCCTTGCCGGTAGAAAGTTTAACCTTAATCTTGCTGGCTTTTTCAACAACATGATTATTGGTAAATATATAGCCGTCACTGGAAATGATGAATCCTGATCCAAGACTTCGCTGCTTAAATTCTCTTTCAGGCGCGTCTTCAAAAAACCTTCTGAAAAAGTCATCATTACCGAAGAACCTCTGAAAAGGCATTTCATTTCCGAAGGGACTACCCTGCCGACCTTTTACAATCGTGGTTGTGCTGATATTTACCACTGTGGGTCTCCATTTTTCCACCAGGTCAGCCAAAGATGCAGGTGCACCTGCTGTTTTTCCGGCCGCAGCGGCAAATGCCTGATCAGCAATCGGTTCCTCGGAAAATAAAGTAGAGTTTATAAAAGGGATTGAAGGTAAAAAAACCAGAAAAATAATTAAGAGAAATTTTACGGACTTGCTAACCATGATTATTGATTGAACCTCCACGAAGTTTTAAATTTTGCTACCATGTCGAAATAAACTTACCCCCATAGCAAGCTATGAGGTTTCGGAATCGGATATCGTACCCCAAAATTTTTTGATGGGATATCCGGTTTGATATGTTTTATTGCTGCTTTAATAATATAAGATGGGGGACAATGTCCCCCATCTTATCAGAATAATGTTGTATAGCCGATAACTATCGGCCATTATACACCTCAGGAACCACCATAACCGATTGTTACTTTATCGCCCTCCAGAATGACCGGAACTTGCCGAGTGCCGCCAGTGAGCTTAAGCATCTCCTGCAACTTGGCGCTATCGGCTTTCACATCAACATACTTTGCCTTTTTCCCATATGCCGACCTGGCCTGGTCGGTATATGGTCAACCACCCTTGCCGTATATTGTAATCTCTTCCGCCATGACGTTTCTCCTTTATCACATCTCAGTCAGAACAGAAAGTCCTCTCTCACCGACGAGTATAATCTCGGTATGGGTAAGACGGGTGGCTATTACTTTTGCGGTGGCATGCATGAATTTAAAACCTAGGGCCTTATCTGCGTTTAGAATTTCTCTCAGTTTTGCTGCGTCAAAAATAATTAGTGTCGAATCATCAATGCATCGAGCCCCTAGGGTATAGATATAAGGTTCGACGACTGATGACCATCCCATGGCTTCACCTCTCGTTACAATATCTACGGTAACCTGCATCGGAGGTCTTTGCGGTCCAACATAAGTCTCCAATGTCATGAGGATCTTTCCCTCTTCTAGCAGGGCAAGGTTTTTCGCCGGGTCTCCCTTTTTGTAAATCTGGACACCGGCTTTAAAAGTCTGTTCAGTAGCAATATCAGCAAATTTCTTTAACTCGCTATCACTGAACCCTTTGAAAAAACTGAAATTCTTGAGCAGATCTACCGAAACCATGTGTCATTCCCTCCTTTCTGAAAAAAAGATACATGTTTTGGTGTTTTTGCTCTTTCACCACCTCTATCCTTTTACGTTAATGATACCAATCTTTTGATGTAAATGCCATAAAAATATCTGTTAAAATACTTTAATAAAAGGTCAGTGGAAGGTACATAAAAGTATTGCATTCATTGGAAAAAATGCCTATATACAAAAATAGTATTATGGTTTGATATGCTGTTATTTATGAGATTAAATAATATTCTTACATTTCTTGTCCTTATTTTTCTCTTCTATGCATGTGCAGGAGTTCCTGAGACAATCAGAGATATCCGGGAGCTCAATCAGGATCACATGTATTATATAGATAGATCTGTTTCCAATCGTGGGCTGGTGCCTGTCGCTTATCAAAAAAAGATGGATGCCGATTATGACTCCCAATATTTTTCTCCCTGGCACCGTGAGAAACCGCTCTATCGGCTGGATATTGTTGAATCGGGATTTAAGAAATATGGAAATAATTTAGGGTATGGTGAAAATAAAAGGAAACATGAAGAGTCGTGGATAAAAAATTTAGCTGCCAACGCCCGTCTGGAGGATTATCCGAACAGCAGTTTGATGGCCATCACGATCGATAATGCTGATTTGAGGGTTCTTCCTACTCATAAGCCCCATTTTTATGATCCCGATAGTTCTTATCGGGGATATCCATTTGATAACCTTCAAGAGTCATCCGTTGCGGCAAACACCCCCGTTTTTATATCCCATGTGTCAAAGGATAAGGCCTGGGTTTTGGTTGAGACACCATATGCTGTAGGATGGATATCGGCAAGAAGTGTGGCCTCTGTGGATGAAAATTTCGTGAAAACATGGGAAAGGGACCGGTACGCAGTTATTATAAAGGATAAAATCCCGGTATATGATGAAGAAGGACGTTTTCTTTTCAAAGCACCGTTAGGATCAGTATTCCCAAAAATTGGTGAAGACGCGAAAAGCATTAAAATGCTCGTGGCTGTGGCGGATAAAGATGGCAGGGCATTTATAAAAAGCGCCATCGTTTCGAAAGAATCAGCAGCTTCAAAACCCCTGAGGTTGACGACCTTTAATATTGCTAATCTGGCCAATGGCCTGATCAATGAACCCTATGGCTGGGGCGGCCTGTATCAGAACAGGGACTGTTCGGCCATGATCAGGGACCTGTTTACGCCTTTCGGCCTCTGGCTGCCGAGGCATTCAGCGGATCAGGCAAAAGAGGGCGGCACGTTCATAGACTTACGGAAACTTTCTCCAGCAGATAAGGAAGCGATGATCCTGAAGCAGGGTGTTCCTTATCTCACCTTGATTTGGCGCAGAGGACACATTATGTTGTATATTGGAAGCTATCAGGGCAAGGCCCTCGTATTTCATAATTTCTGGGGTGTAAGAACTAAGAGTTTTCTGGGCAGGGAAGGCAGGCAAATAGTCGGCCATGCGGCTATAACTACTATTCATCCGGGCCTTGAACTTCATGATGGCGGCAATACCGAGAGCGATTTACTGAGTGGTGTTCTGGGTATGACCCTGTTGGTTAGCCCTGAAAATCAGGAAACAATTAACAAAGAAAGGTAATAGAGAAATGAATGGTCTGGATGCTATTTTTTCGCCGGAATCAGTCGCTATTATAGGCGCCTCTAACACGCCTGGAAAAGTAGGACATGATATTTTTGCCAACATCTTGAGCGGCCGCTATCAGGGTACGCTGTATCCGGTTAATCCGAAGGCCAAGTCGATTCTCAGTGTCAAGGCTTATCCCTCTATCACTGATATACCCGACCGTGTGGATCTTGGAATAATAATTCTTCCCCCGCAGGCTTCTCTCGCCGCCGTAGAAGAAGGCATCAAAAAGGGAATAAAAGGTTTCGTCATTGTGTCTTCAGGTTTTCGGGAGGTCGGCGGTGAAGGGCTGGAAATCGAAGAGAAGATCGTTGCCGCTTGCAGAGCCGCGGGGGTTCGACTCGTCGGTCCCAACTGCCTCGGTGTGATTAATCCCATTCCTACCGTCAGTCTGAACGCCAGTTTCTCAGGCCGCATGCCCTCACCGGGTAATATTTCTTTTATTTCCCAGAGCGGGGCGCTATGCACGGCCGTCCTCGATTTCGCGGCAGACCGGGACATCGGCTTTTCAAAGTTCATCTCCATAGGCAATAAGGCGGATGTTGATGAACTTGATCTCTTGCAGTACTTTCATGATGATCCTGATACCGCAGTTGTCATGCTATACATAGAAGAGCTCCGCAAGGGAGTGGAATTCATAGCAGCGGTAAAAGAGATTACCTCGGGGGCGAGACCAACACCGGTTCTGGCCATCAAGTCAGGAAGGACAAGGGCAGGCGCCATGGCCGCGGCGTCTCACACAGGCGCGTTGGCCGGACGGGACGCGGTATACGATGCTATCTTCAAGCAGGCAGGCATCATCCGGGCTGACTCCATCGATGAGCTCTTTGATTATGCGAATGTATTCTCCTACAAGCAGGAGAGCAAACTGGGAAAACGGATGAGGATACTGCCGAAAGGGAATCGTGTTGCCATCGTCACCAATGCGGGTGGACCGGGGATACTGGCAACAGACATGACGGTGTCATCCGACCTGGTGCTTGCTAAATTCCAGAAAGATACGATTGAGGACCTGGCGAGCCACCTGCCCTCGACAGCGAACATTCACAATCCCATAGATGTCATCGGGGATGCTTCTTACGATCGCTATGAGAATGCACTCCGGGCGGTAATCAGGGATAATGGAGTCGATGGAGCCCTTGTTATATTGACACCTCAATCCATGACAAATGCCCTGGGCACGGCACAGGCCATCGTGCGGGTGGCGAGAGGAGCGCAGAAGCCGATCATATGCTGCTTCATGGGCATTGTCGATGTTTCCGCAGGCGTGAAATATCTCCAGGAGAATGGTTATCCTGTTTACAGGTTTCCGGAAAATGCGGCGAAGGCCTTCGGGGTACTTTACCGGTACTCCCATTGGCTGAACAGAGAACATCTTCCGCAGTTCGCATTAACGCACGACCGGGAAAGGGCGGCAGCCATAATTGCGCAAAGTCTTGCTCGGGGGGAAACCCATTTGTGCGAATCGGATTGCGTCGGACTGTTGAATTGTTACGGATTTGATGTGCTGCCGTCACAGCTCGCAAAAACTGAAAATGAGGCTGCGGATATTGCGGAAAGAATGGTCTTCCCGGTGGTCATGAAAATTGTTTCCGGGCAGATTCTTCACAAGACCGAGGTAAAAGGGGTTATTGTAGGAATTAAAAACAAAGAGGAAGCAAAAGCGGCCTTTCGTGATATTATTGGGAATGCAAAGAAGTTCAGGCCTGATGCTGAAATCGACGGCGTCATGGTTCAGAAAATGGCCGTGCAGGGAGAAGAAGTAATTCTCGGCATGAATAGAACCAATTTCGGCCCCCTCTTGATGTTCGGTCTCGGCGGAATATTTGTCGAGGTTTTTCAGGATGTGGTGTTTCGTCTCGCTCCGATATTGAGAAATGAGTCCCATAGGATGATCCAGCAGATCAAGGGATATAAACTCCTTACGGGATTCAGAGGTCGGCCGAAGGCGGATATCGAAGCGCTTGAAAAGGCCGTCGTAAGTTTATCAGATATGGTCGTC
>Ga0187771_10000862_pt1 | contig 19451 bp, 15 predicted proteins | sample 0116_SJ02_MP15_1_FD_133139 | JGI IMG/M metagenome (GOLD analysis project Ga0187771, IMG submission 133139) | Tropical peat soil microbial communities from peatlands in Department of Meta, Colombia - 0116_SJ02_MP15_10_MG | ecosystem: Environmental > Terrestrial > Soil > Wetlands > Peat | place...
ATCATCAATGGCAACGACGGCGGGGTTTACGTCAGCGGCGATGGCGGCCAGCACTGGTGCTATCTCGACAATTTGCCCATCGAACAGTTTTACATGGTCGCCGCCGATGACCACGCGCCTTACAACCTTTGCGGCGGCTTGCAAGACAATAGCGCTTGGTGCGGGCCTTCAAACAGCCTCGGGCGGGGCGGAATCACCGGCTTCGACTGGTACACGGCGACTGGCGGCGACGGCGAGTATGCCGTGCCCGCGCCCGGCGCGTCAAACTTGATTTACGTCGACTCGCAGAACGGCAGCATTTCTCAATTAGACAGCCAGACCGGTCTCGCACGCCGCATTCGGCCTTACCTGGAGGGCGTGGAAGAGTTCCCCGCGTCCGACCTCAAGTACCGATTTAACTGGACTTCGCCGATCGCGGTCTCGCGGACCGATCCGAATGAGGTCTACCTGGGCGCCAACGTGCTGTTCAAGTCCACCGACGGCGGCGCTCACTTTAGTCCGATCAGCCCGGACCTGACGCGAAATGACAAGAGCAAACAGGCGCTCCCGGGCGGGCCGATCGAATACGACCTGAGCGGCGCCGAGACCTACGATACGATCCTTTCCATGGCCCTTTCGCCTGTCGATGCCAACGTGATCTGGGTCGGCACCGACGATGGACTGGTGCAGGTAACGCGTGACGGAGGCAGGCACTGGACCAACGTGACCTCGAACGTTCCCAATTTGCCGGAGTGGGGACGGATCCAGCAGATCGAAGCCGGGCCGTTCTCCGCCGCAACCGGCTATGTAGCCGTGGACTTCCACGAGACGGACAACAACCACCCTTACGTTTTTAAGACACAAGACTTTGGGAAAACCTGGACGCCGATCTCGAAGGGCTTGCCTGACGACCAGCCGGCACGAGTGGTCCGCGAAGACCCCAACCGCCAAGGGTTCCTGGTGGTCGGGACCGACACAGGGCTCTTCTATTCTGCGAACGACGGCGAAGAGTGGAAACCGCTGAAGAGTGATTTCCCAACCGTACCGATCTACGATTTGAAATTCATCAAGAGCACGCATGACCTGGTGGTGGCCACTCACGGCCGCGGTCTGTTTGTGCTCGATAACATCACCCCGCTTGAGGAGTTGACCCCACAAATCGCGGCTGACAACTTCCACTTGTTCAGTACTCTGCCCGCCACGCGCTGGCACATGTGGAATAAACACGGTTTCAGTTCGGGAGGGTACACCGCGCCCAATCCCCCCGAGGGAGCAACCATTGATTACTACCTGAAGTCCGAAATCAAGGCGACCATGGCGGGCCCGCGAGGAGGACGCGGCGGGCCGGAGGCCGATGCGGAGCAGGGGCCGGGACCCGGCGCAGGAAGAGGGCCGGGGCAGGGCATGGGCCAGGGGCCGGGCATGGGTCAGGCGCCAGGCCAGGGCCCGGTGAAGATCACCATCACCGATGCCGATGGAAAAGTGGTGAACGTGCTGCACGGTCCTGGGAAGCAGGGCTTCAACCGCGTGTCTTGGAGAATGGACTATGAAGGTCCGACGCGATTGAATTTCCAGCAGGGCCCATCGCAAGAGGAAGAAAATCCCTTCTTCAACCGCAACGCCGGGCCGGGGGTCGCGCCCGGCACCTACAAGGTGACGGTCACCGTGAATGGGCAGAGCCAGTCTCAGACGGTTGAGCTCCAGGCTGACCCGCGCTTCCACGTGGACAAGTCCGTCTTCGAAGCCCAAACCAAAGCGGCGCTCGAAGTGCGCGACGAAGTCTCCGCGCTGAATCGAGCGCTGAACCGCATGGAGAGCATCCACGCGCAGGTCGGCGCCTTGCAGAGACTTTTGCGCGCGAGCGGCGAGAGCGAGGAGGGTGGAGAAGAGGCGGTCCCGGTTTCCTATCGCCCCGTGCTCGAGCAGGCTCGCAGCCTCGACCGGAAGCTCCGGAAACTGGAGGCGGACATTTACAACACCGACGTCCAACCCGCCGGCGAGGATTCCATTCACTACCTGGCACGGTTCCACGATCGGCTGACCGGGCTCATGCGAAGCGTTGTGTGGGCTTACGATCAACCGCCCAACGAACTGGCGTTGGAGGAGATGGCAACGATGCGGAAGGAACTTGAGACACATCTCCAGGCCTTCAACGATTTCCTGAAGACTGACGTCACCGCGTTCAACAAGCTGGCGCTGGAGAAAGGCGCCAACACCCTGTTCGCCGGAGATGTGATCGAGCTGAAAACCGGAACGGCACAGGCTGGCGCGGGGCAGTAACGAAGGAAACTACCGGGAGTTAGTTGGAACAAACTGAGTCATCGGGCCATCGGGTCATGGCGCCAACGAACAAACCATGGCGCAATGACTCAATGGCCCAGTTTGTTCTTGCACTGAGCCGTTGACCACGGACAACGCCACTTCGGTCGATGAATCTGGAAGAAAAACTCGAACAGCTCAAAAAGGCGGCGGCAAAAACCGACCGTGACGTACAGCTTAAGCGGCAGCTTGAGCACTTGCGGCGTCTGGAGGCCAGGGCGCGCAACGGAGCGCCGGTGAGCCGCGCCGGCCCGCTCCTTCCGGCGCAGCGCGCTCGCCAGGGAATCGAGGCGTACGTCGAGGGGCGCACCGGGCAAAACGCCTGGGGCGAGTTCTTTGTGGCGCGGCAGGCGATTCCATTCGGAAGACCGTACGGGAGACTTCGCATCGCCCACCTGGCCACTGCCGACCTCAATCCGCTCAATCTGTTTCTCGAAAATGCCTCTCTGCCCGACCCTTCCCGCCTGGTGTTCCTCGACACGGAAACCACGGGCTTGGTGGGCGGAACCGGGACCTGCGCGTTTCTCATCGGCATCGGCGCGGTCGAGGGCTCGCAATTTGTGGTGCGCCAATTTTTTCTGCGCGATTATCCCGAGGAGCGGGCCATGCTCGGCGCCCTGACCGAGGCGCTGGGGAATTCTCTGGGAATCGTCACGTTCAACGGGAAGACATTTGACATTCCGCTTCTCGAAACGCGTTACGCGCTGGCGCGCCTTGAATCGCCATTAGCGCGGTTGTTGCACCTCGACCTGCTGCACCCGGCGCGGCGCCTGTGGAAGTTGCGCCTCGAGAGCTGCGCGCTGACCAATCTCGAAAGCGAAGTGCTCGGGATCCGGCGCGAAGGCGACGTGGACGGCTCGGATATTCCCGGGATCTACTTCGATTATTTGCGCACCGGAGACGCCCGCGGGCTGCAACCGGTTTTCTATCACAATGCGCTCGACATCCTGTCGCTCGCCGCGCTCACCACGGAAATGGCAAGCGTGATCGGCGCGCATTCGGAGGAGGGTGGCCGCGAGCCGCTGCGTGCTGCCGCGACTCCGACCTCCAGCCTTGACCTCTTCAGCCTGAGCCGCATCTTCCAGCGTTCGGGCGCGCCGGAGCTTTCGCTCTCAACTTGCCGGCGGGCGCTCGAGGCCGGCCTTCCACAAGCCATCGAAACGCAAGCCCTGTGGCAACTTGCCGCGCAACACAAGCGTCGGCGCGAACACGAGCGCGCCGTCGAGCTGTGGCTGGAAATCACGCAGCGCGAGGCACAGTTTGCCATCCGAGCTTTTGAGGAGCTCGCCATGTATTACGAGCACCGAGTGCGCGATGCGAGGAAGGCCCTAGAATACGCGGAAGAAGCGGTCGAGTTCCTCAACTCCTCACCGGCGGATTTCGAATCCGGCCCTGTTACGGCACCTCGTCACTTGCAGCGGTTTTCGCATCGCTTGGCAAGGTTGCGGAAAAAGATGGGGCGAGAGAAAAGGTCGCTCGCTGTTTAGGTCGGCGGGTGCGGGAGCGCCAAAGATCTCATTGGTCCGACATTTCACTTGCAGACAGACTCTTAAAGACCACATGTTTCTTTAAGACGCTTTCCTGGCCGGTGTCTCCGTTGACCGTGATGATTTCCAGGTCTCCGACCAGGCGGAGATAGTCCGCGTCTTTCTGTTTGTGGCCCGAGCCGCGCTCCACCGTTCCGGCAAATCGATAGTACTTTCGATGAATCGTCCCCGTCTTGAATTCCACGTGGTCGTTCTTGCGCGTTCCAATGGTGATGGAATAGCTCAGTACCGTGTCGGACTCTTCTTCGCCCTGGAACACGTCAATCTGGCCCTTCAGTCTTCCCTCTTCTTCGTGAATCAGAAGCGTGTCGTCGTCGCCGAGGAAGTGAAACTCGGCATTAATTTCCTCGATTTCTTCTTTGGCCTGCGGCGCGCGCGGCCCGCCCCACGCGCTCAAACTCAGGGGAACGAGAAAAACCACAAGAGCTAAGCCGCCATGCCTTAGAGCACTCCCATGGACAAATCGCTTTCGGATGACGGAAACTCGATCCATCCCATCAATCCTTTACCCAGTCGTTTCCAGTCGGCGCGCCGGTCGCCGTTGACTCCGATGCGCGCCCTCACAGCAGAACCAAGTTTATCCTGACCCGCCCTGAGGGACAAGACGTGGGCGAGCGAGGCTTGACACGAGGCGCCATTTCAGACAGCATTTCGCCGTCGTGCCGATGAGAGCACCCAAGGCATGATTTTGAGATGGACATGCCGCCCCGTCTTATCGATAGGCCTGCTCGCAGCGCTTTCAGCCGGCGCGGCTCACCGACAAAGCATGAACCCCGCCCAAGTCTATTCCGGCCACGTCGAAATTCTCTCCAGGTTTTCGCGTGAGGATTTTGTTCCCGATGGCGATGTGAACAAGAACGCGTGGCGAGAGGCCGAGTGGGTTCGCTTCGATCATGACATGTCGGGCACGCGTCATTATCCGCAGGCGGAAACCCGAGTCGCCTCGCGATGGACCGCGACCCGTGTCTACTTCGCCTTCTGGTGCAGGTACTCGACTCTGAACATTTACGAAGGCGAAGACACGGCCAAGGAGCGCTGGGAACTGTGGAAGCGCGACGTGGTGGAGGTTTTCATGAACCCCGAGCCGGAACGCGTGCCCCACTATTACGAGTTTGAGGTCGCGCCCAACAACCAGTGGATCGATCTGGAGATCGACAAGGGAAAGACGCCCTTCAACGATGCCGCATGGGACTCGCACTTTGAACACGCCACACGCATTGATTCAAAGAACCACGTCTGGACTTGCGAGATGCGCATTCCCATCAGCGCGATGAACGCAGCGGCGCCCAAGCCCGGCACCGAGTGGCGGGTGAATTTCTTTCGCGCCGATGGGCCGGGCGACGATGCCCAGCGCCGCTTTATGGCTTGGAGTACCATCCCGGAAGGGAAGACTTTTCACGTGCCGACCAGGTTCGGTATTCTTCGGTTCATCAAATGAATGCGATGGGCAGTCCGTTGTCATTTGTCCGTCGTCATTTGTAAGGACCATCAATGCGAGTGCAACGGACAACGCACGAAGGACATCTTACTTTTCCGCTTTCTTGTAACATCCCAGCACGCGCAGGAACTTGGTCACCTCGGCAAGGTGCGCCAGGGCTTTGGCGCAGCGGTCTTCTTTGACGTTCCCCAGAAAATCCAAATAGAAGAAATACTCAAACGGACGGCCGCGCAGCGGACGCGACTCCATCTTCGTCAGATCGATGTCGCGCAGGGCAAAAACACTGAGGCATTTGAAAAGAGCTCCGGGGACATTGCGAGTCGAAAAGACGATGGAGACTTTGTTCGCTCCGCGTGGCGCGCCGCTGGTTTTGGAGAGCAGAAGAAACCGCGTGAAGTTCTCGCGATGGTCCTCAAGGTGCGTCTTGAGGATTCGGGCGTGATATACCTCCGCGGCCGTGCGGCTGCCAATGGCTGCGGCGCCCGGGATTTGCCGGTCGGCCAGCATCTTCACGCTTCCGGCGGTGTCGTAAAAGGGAATTTTCTCGATTTTGGGGTGGCTGCTGAAGAACCGGCTGCACTGCGCGAGGGCTACCGGATGCGAGTAGACCTGACGAAGAGTCTTGAGCGTGGTGCCCGGAAAGGCAATCAGATTGTGGACAACACGCAGGTTCACCTCGGCCACGACGTGCAGATGATTTTCGAGCAGCAAGTCGTAATTCTCGTATACCGATCCGGCCAGGGTGTTTTCAATCGGCACCAGGCAATACCGCGCCGCGCCCCGCGCCACGCTCTGGAAAATGGCGGAGAATGTTTCCTGAGGTCGAACGCGAATCCTCCGGCCCAAAAGCTGGTAGGCGGCCTCTTCGCTGAACGCTCCTCTTTCACCTTGAAATGCAACCACCGGATGAGCCATGCGATTCGTTTCCTTGCGCGTTTCCAAACCGAAGTCCTACGCGACACCCAGCAAACCGCGGAAAAAGAATTCGGCGTAAGTCGCCGCGAGTTCCTCCTGCTTGACGGCGCCTTCCGGCCGGTACCATTGGTAAAGCCAGTTGATGATCCCGAGCAGAGCAAAAGCGGCAAGGCGCGGCGCCATCGTCGGCTTGCCGCCTTTCTGTTCCTGGACCGCCGCAATCAAGCCCTCGAGATATTGGATATACTCCCGCTTGCGCGCGTTGATCTTTTTTCGCAGCGCGCCCTTCAGCGAGCGATTCTCGTGAAGGATGACGGTGATTTCCAGATCGCGCGCCCGCACAATCAAATCGATGTGGCCGATGATCGTCTGGCGAAGCTTCTCGCGCGGATCGGCGATGGGCTTGACCTTGTCGAGGACCGTCTCCTGGAGAATATCCATCCCGTAATTCATGATTTCAAACAGGAGGTGGTCCTTGCTTTCGATGTGATGATAGAGGCCGGCCTTGGTGAGCCCCACGGCGCTTGCGATGTCCTGCATCGAGGCCCCGTCGTAGCCTTTTTCGTAGAACACGCGGGCCGCGATGCGGCAGATTTCCCGCATTCTGTGCTTGCTCTCATCGGTGTGGGTCATGTGAGGACAAACGCAAACGACCGAACGTCCGGCAGTGTACCACAGAAGGTGTGGTGCGGAAGGGGGGACTCGAACCCCCACGGTCTTGCGACCGTCAGCCCCTCAAGCTGGTGCGTCTGCCAATTCCGCCACTTCCGCACTTGGGAGGCTTGAAATCAGGTTGTCAGTGATCAGTTATCAGTAATCAGTTTAGGATAACCTCCCCGGCGTAGCCATCCGTCGGGTATTATATCAGGTTCCCAGCGATTCATCTCAACCGACAACTGACGACGGACAACCGTACTTCACTTCTTCGCTGGAGCGGGTGTCACTGGAGCGGTCTTGCCCGGAGTCTCCAGCACCGAGCGCCCGGCGTGACGCGTGGCCCAAACCGAAAGCGTGATGGAAGTCGCGGCAAAGATCACGGCCAACGCCCACGTAATCTTTGCCAGAGTGGAGACGGCGCCGCGCGGGCCGAACGCGGCCTGGCTGACTCCGCCAAAAGCCGCGGTGATATCCACGTTTTCCCCACCCTGAATCATCACCGCCAGGATGAGCAAGATACACACCAGAATGTGAAGCGCGATTAATGCGGTAATCATTTTTCCTCTGCGGTAGCGAGAACTACTGCGCTCAGTGGTAGTTCACGATGGCCGAAAAAGAGTCAGCCTGCAAACTCGCTCCGCCTACCAAGGCGCCGTCAATCTCTTCCTGGGCCATCAAGCCGGCGATGTTGTCCGGCTTCACGCTGCCGCCGTAAAGAATCCTCAACTGGATCGCAGCCTCACCGCCGAACTGACCGCTCGCCAGCTCCCGCAAGACACGGTGACTTTCGGCCGCCATTTCCGGCGTCGCCGTGCGACCTGTGCCTATGGCCCAAACCGGTTCGTAAGCTACTATGATATGGGAAAACTCCTGTGGGGTCAATGTTCGAAACCCCCCATGGAATTGACGTTCGAGCACGGTCTGCGTCTGGCCCGCCTCGCGCTCTTCCAAGGTTTCGCCCACGCACACGATGGGGACGAGCTCTTCCGCCAGCGCTGATTTCAGTTTCCGATTCACCTGCTCGTCGGTCTCGCCGTGATCGTGCCGCCGTTCAGAGTGGCCGATGATGACGTGCGTGCAGCCGGCGTCATAGAGCATGTCGCATGAAATGTCGCCGGTGTGCGCACCCTCTTTGTCCCAGTGGCAGTCCTGGGCCGCAACGGCTATGTTCGAGCCGCGCAGGGCCTCCGCCACCGCGCGCAGCGCGGTGAAGGGGGGCGCGACCACAATTTCACACTGATCAACCTTGGCGAACCGCCCACGAAGGTCCTTCACGAACTCCACGGCCTCGCCAAGGGTTTTGTACATCTTCCAATTGCCAGCGATTACCGGTTTTCTCACATTCGCCATCCTTGGGTTAATGTAGGCAGTCGGCAGTAAGCAGTAAGCAGTGAGCGGATCAAAGGCTTTGCCCCCAGGTTCCGAGAGCTTCATTGGCGCGACTGCGCACCGCCTCGATGAATTGTTCGTTCCGGTCGAGTCGGCCGGCCTCCCCTCGCCGCCAAGAAAAGACGAGCTCGAACCCCGGGCATACATTCATGAAATCTCTCCTGGTTTCGATGAAATCCCTCCTGATGTAACGCTGGTCCCTTGCATCAATAAGCCCATGCGCCCGAAGCCGCTGGGAAAGATCCTCAAAGCCGTCGTCTCCCCGGCGGACCTGCCTGATTTCTTCCGACGCCCAATAATCAAAGTACTGCCTGAGGCCCAACTTCGTCCCCCGTGCCGGTCGACCCCATGCGATGAAGCAAAGGCAAAGATATGACTGGATTTGCCAACCCCTGCTTTCGAGCGCGAAGAACTCATCCCTCTTCGCGCATTCGTAAAACTTCCGCGCTTGCCTGACGGTGTTGCCTGGGTAAATGCGAATACCGATAGAGTCATCATCCCAGAGAGCCAAGTACACCCACCATGCGGCACCGACAGGAGGTAGTTCGATGTAGTAGACTCCGCCGCTGACACTGTACTTCACGCCACCGGGCGCGATCGTTTCCAATATGGCCCTGCAGCGCTCTTGAGTTTCTTCCTCGCCCTTCGCGTGGCCCAAGTTTTTTCCTTGCTGAGTCCAACCATCCCTTTTCGAGCCCTTCATGCTTGACCCGTGCCCTGACTTTTCTCTTAGGTAGACTGCCTACTGCCGATTCCCTACTGCCTACTGCTAAATGAGGGCGGCACACTCGTCTTCAAGGCACCACGCTCCAAAGGCTTACCCGCGTTGACGTTGCCACGCGGCGCGAATTTCTCGGGGTCGGCGATCATGACATGCAGCATTCTGCCAATCTCGTCATACGCTGCTGTGAACTGCCGATGGGCTTCTGGGGCAAGATGGCCGCAGTCCTTGGCAAAATCGAGCCAAGCCGCCGTTTCGGTCGCTTCAGCGTCGGCGTCTGCCAGTTTGCTACAAAACATCGCAGGGTACTGCCGCTTTCGATATCCCTCGGCTATGTTGGCTGCGACCGAGCGGGAAGACCTGCGAATCTGGCTCGTCAGGGAGTAACGTTCCTCCTCGGGGAATGTCTTGGAGCGCCGAAAGATATCCATCGCTGTCGCGTAGGCCAATTGATAGACACGCAGTTCTTTAAAACCACCTTTCGTCTTGTTTCGCGCGTCTTCCACAGGCGATCCCCCGTCGTCCGCGCTTACTGCCTACTGCCGACTTCCTACTGCCTACTTCTCCGTGAGTGCCGCCACGCCCGGCAAGGTAAGCCCCGAGAGAAACTCCAGCGTGGCGCCGCCGCCGGTGGAAATGTGGGTGATTTTGGATTCGACCCCAGCCTTGGCGATAGCGGCGATGGAATCTCCTCCGCCCACAATCGAGGTTCCCGAAGAAGCCGCCACGGCCTTGGCGATCGCGATGGTGCCCTGGGCGAACTGGTCGATCTCAAACACCCCCATCGGCCCGTTCCAAACGATAGTTTTGGCGGCGGCGATTTCCCTGGCGTACTCGGCGCGCGTGGCCGGCCCGATATCCACGCCCACGCGGTCGGAGGGAATCGGCCGAGTGTTCACCACTTCCGCAGCGGCGGAGGCATCCACCTTCTCCGCCACCACATGGTCGGCTGGCAACAGCAGCTTGATGGTTCGCCGCTCGGCAAACTGAAGCAACTGGCGCGCCAAGTCCACTTTGTCGTCCTCGACCAGCGATCGCCCCACCTCCACGCCCTGAGCTTTCAGAAACGTGTAGGCCATCGCTCCGCCGATGAGCACGCTGTCCGCATACTTCATCAGCGCCTGAAGCAATTCGATCTTGTCTGAGACCTTGGCGCCGCCCACGATGGCGGCGTAGGGGCGCTCCGGACTGCCGACGGCCTTGCCGAGGTATTCGAGTTCCTTCTCCATCAAAAGCCCGGCCAGGGCCGGCTTAAGGTATCGAGTGATGCCGGCGGTGGAAGCGTGGGCGCGATGCGCGGAGCCAAAAGCGTCGTTCACGTAGACCTCGGCCAGGCTCGCTAGACTCTTTGAGAATTCCGGATCGTTCTTTTCTTCTTCGGGATGAAAGCGCAGGTTCTCCAGCAGCAGGACGTCGCCGTCCTTCAGCGCCGCCGCAGCTTTTTCGGCCTCCGGGCCAACGCAATCGGAGGCGAAGCTCACGGGCTTGCTCAGAAGTTCGGCCAGCCGCGTCGCCACGGGCTGAAGGCTCATCTTGGGGTTGGGTTTCCCTTTCGGGCGCCCGAGGTGTGAGGCGAGGATCAATCGCGCGCCGCGCTCCACCCCGAATTGCACAGTGGGCAGCGAGGCGCGAATGCGGGTGTCGTTGGTGATCTCGCCCTTGTCGTTCAGCGGAACGTTAAAATCCACGCGAACGAAAACGCGCTTGCTTTTCACATCGATGTCACGAATGGTCAGTTTAGGCATGGAGAAAAACTTCCTTCGTCTGTGGTCCCTTGTGCGTCAGTAGTGGTAGTCCTCCACTACCTCTTGTCAGCGCATTCGAGAGCGGCAAGGATCATCGGCAGAGGCTTCAACTCGCGGCGTAATGGGTCGAGTGAGAGGCCGAGAGCTTCCAGCGTGAAGGTGCCCAGAAGTGTGCTGTCTCCCTCCTCGCCGAAGATCACATCGGCCCCGCCCGCCACGCTTAAAGACGGCGACTCCCTTCTTCCGGACGATTTTGGTACCGTCCGCCAGTCGGAACTCCTGCTGCATCAGCGGTTGAATGCCGAGCCTTTCCAGTATGGGCGCAGGCACCACAACGGACAGCATACAGCAAACGACAGACGTCCTACAGTGCGTTCGCCACCAACTTAATGAGGTCTCGCACCCGGCAGGAGTAGCCCCACTCATTGTCGTACCACGCGTTCACCTTGACACAGGTGCCGTCAATGACTTTGGTGAACCCAGCATCGACGATGGCCGAATTGGGGTTGCCGCGGTAATCGACGGACACCAATTCCTCTTCGGTGTAATCGAGGATGCCCTTGAGAGCCCCGGAGGCCGCTTTCTTGAACGCGGCATGAAGTTCCTCGGTGGTGGTGGGCTTCTCGACAAACGCCACCAGGTCCACCAGCGAAATGTTGGGCGTCGGAACGCGCATCGAGTAGCCGTCCAGCTTTCCTTTCAGGTCCGGGATGACCAGCCCCAAGGCTTTGGCGGCGCCGGTCGTGCTCGGAATGATGGAGATGGCCGCCGCCCGCGCGCGCCGCAGATCTTTGTGCGGATAGTCCAAGATCCGCTGGTCGTTGGTGTAGGCGTGAATGGTCGTCATCGATCCGTTCTTGATCTTGAAATGCTCGTGCACGACTTTCGCCACCGGCGCCAGGCAATTGGTGGTGCACGAAGCGTTCGAAATTACGTGGTGCTTGCTCGGATCGTACTTGTTGTCGTTCACGCCCAGCACCAGCGTGATGTCTTCGTTTTTTGCCGGGGCGGAGATGATCACTTTTTTCACCGTGCCCTTCAGATGCTTTTTCGCATCCTCGGCGTTGGTGAAGAGTCCCGTAGACTCCACCACGATTTGCGCGCCCAGTGAAGACCAGTCGATGGCCGCGGGATCTTTCGATTTGAACACCCGGATTGATTTGCCGTTCACCCGCACGCAGTCTTCGCCAAATCCGACTTCGGCCGAAAGATTGCCCAGCACCGAATCGTATTTCAACAAATGGGCCAGGGTCTTCGGGTCGGTAACGTCGTTGACGGCCACAAAATCGATGCTAGGCTCCTGCAGCGACGCGCGCAGGATGTTCCGCCCGATCCGTCCAAAACCGTTAATTCCTACCTTGACTGACATGATAGCGTCCTCCGTTGTGTCTGCTTTGAGATTTGATTGAGCCGGACATGTTAAGTGGAGTACGAAGCGAAGTCAAACTGCCAGGAATGCCGGAAGAGAATCGAAACGAGAGTTGCAGTTTCAGCTTCAACAAGTACTCGTGGTCTCCCTGCCCAACGCACCGTACCAGCCTTTGCTCTGCGAATCAGTGACCGGTGTCACCCGACCGGTTATTCGGTGTTTCTTGCTGTAGATTTAATTCCCTCCGATCATTATTAGGTGCGGCTTCGAATCGGGACTTGTGCAGGACTGTCAAAATCATCATATTGATTCTAAAGGACATGCTGGCTTTGTTCCTCAATTCTCGTTTCGAGATTGCGCATTTACCTGCACAGATCGGGAATCAGGACGGCTTTTTTTCAAGTTGGTCATTCTAAGTCGCATTCCGGCTTTTAATCGCATTATCGCCAAGGGAGCCTTGACCTCCGACCACAACTCAATAATTGTTCTACTCATATTACCGTTACCACGCTAACATATATTTCGAGATTAGTCAACAACATTCCGCTGAAGTGTAGATTTAAGGGGTCGAGATGTAGAAAAAGGAGGTTGAACGGTACCACTCGCGCCGCCTGAATTCGCCATCCGCAACTCACTCTTTACATCTCTTCGTCATTTGTTCCGCATGGCCCGCCGGCCTGTAGCTCTCTGCCGCCGCCAGGCCATGCGCGGCCGTGCGAGCACCTCGGCGAGCTTTTCTCCGCTGCCCAGCCAGACTGTTCTGCTGGCTTTTCGCGGCTTTCTTTGCTGAAATGCTCTACCGGCGCCAAGGCACTGATCGCGCCGGGCCTGGATTGCAGCTCCTGGCGGGTTCCGCGCGCATCCGTAGCCAGCTTGCTTCGATGAAAATCAAGTTTCTACTCTTCGCCGTTGCCGCGTTTACGCTGAGCGCGATCCTGGCTGTGGTGAGCGCTTTTCTCACCCCGCTTTCGCCGGTGCTGCTGGTCGCCGTCCGCTGGATCGCCATCGCGGCCCTCGTCCTCTACGGCCTATACCGGCGCTCACTCACCACGTGGATCCTGGCGGCGATGGTCGTTGGCGCGGCCCTCGGCCACGACTGGCCAGGTGTCGCCGTCAACCTGCGCGTGGTCAGCATGATCTTTCTGCGCCTCATCAAGGTGATCATTGCGCCGCTGCTCTTCGCCACCCTGGTCAGCGGCATTGCTGCGCACGCCGACCTGAAGAAGGTCGGGCGCATGGGCATCAAGGCGATCGTCTACTTCGAAGCGGTCACCACGCTGGCGCTATTCATCGGTCTCGCCGCCATCAACCTCAGCCGGGCGGGAGTTGGGACCCAGGTGCCGCCAGCGCCGCCCGGCGAAATGCTGTCGGTCCAGAAGCGCTCGGCGGCCGAGACTATCCTGCATATCTTCCCGGAGAACCTGGCGAAGTCCGTGGCGGAAGGCGAGGTGCTTCAGGTTGTCGTGTTCAGCATTCTGTTCGGCATAGCGCTGGCCATGGTGCGCGACGAGCGCCGCCGGTCGCTGGTGACCCTGTGCGAGAGTCTCGCCGAGACGATGTTCAAATTCACCAATCTCGTGATGTACGTTGCGCCGCTCGGCGTCGGCGCGGCCATCGCCTATACGGTGGGCTCGACCGGCATGGGCATCCTGGTCAACCTCGCCAAGCTGCTGGCAACCCTCTACGTCGCCCTGCTCGTTTTCATTGTGGGAGTGCTGGCGCCGGTCGCATTGCTGGCGCGCGTGCCGCTCAAGAAGTTCGTTGCGGCGGTCGCCGAGCCGGTTTCCATCGCATTTGGGACCTCGAGCTCCGAGGCGGCCCTGCCGCGCGCCATGGAAGCCATGGAAGCGATCGGGGTGCCGCGTCAGGTGGTGGCATTTGTGATACCCACCGGTTACAGCTTCAATCTGGACGGCAGCACCCTCTATTTGTCGCTCGCGTCCATCTTTGTCGCGCAAGTCGCCCGCGTGCACCTCAGCCTGGGGCAGCAATTGCTACTGATGCTGACCCTCATGTTGACCAGCAAGGGGGTGGCCGGCGTCTCCCGCGCGGCGATTGTCATTCTCCTCGGAACGGCCGGGTCGTTCGGCCTTCCGACCGAGCCGATCTTCATCCTGCTCGGCATCGATCAATTGATGGATATGGCGCGGACTTCGGTGAATGTGCTGGGCAACTGCCTGGCCGCCGTCGTGGTGGCGCGGTGGGAGGGGGACTTCGGGAAAGAGCAGCCATCTCCAACCGTCATGGAGGCCCTGCGCGACTAGCCGTCCTCTGCTGATGCGCCTGGCATTCCTGTAAAAGCCCGGCTCGTGTCAGCGCGGTTCCTTTCGATCCGGTTCTTCCTTGAGGCTCTCCCCGATCTCTTTCGGTTGTCCCAGCTTTCCTTTTGATTCGACGTTGAAGTGTTTGAAGTCCGAATATTCGTGCCGGTTGAAGAGGCGCTTGCCGTTCCAATCCACCGCCACCTTGACCTCGCGAGGCAACCAAAACGTGCCGGGGGGATCTTTGAAGCTCACTTCGCCAAAATCGATTTCCGTTGTTTGTTTTTCAAGGCTCAGTTCCGGCACAGGCGCCAACAAGTCTTTGCGAAGGTGGACAATCTGGAAGTTTTCCGCATCGATCCAGGCGATTCCCTGGGAGTAAATGGTTGCTGACGTATCGCCCGACCGGAACTCGCCGATGATTCGCGCTTTGGCAGGCTGCTGAGCGAAAGCAATCACGAAGGTGTCTCGGCCGGTGACGTTCTGACGCCCGAGATATCGAAACACCGCATCGGGTTGATAGGCAGGATGGAAAACCAGTGAGGCCGACGCAAATCCTGACGTGAGCATAAAGCCATGTTCCAAGCCGTGCGGTGTCGCAGGACGCCCTGACGAGTCGGCGCGGTACTCGCTGATGCTCGGTCCCCATTTTTCGGCCGGCGTCAAGCACAGATAATCAAACTTCTGATCCAACGTTTCCCCGACCTCGCCGTTATTGCGCAACTTTTCCTGGTGGATCTGCTCCAACGAGATGGTGCTCTGAAAATTACGGAAGAACTCGTCGACGTTCTTGCCCACCGCGGCAAGGATCGACGCCAGTTGCTGCTGATCTTTGGCGGGCTCGAGCCCTTTCAGTTCCGGCACAGTGAGCGCCAGGTTTTCGACGGATTGGTCGACGTGGGACTTGCGAACGACGACGGCCTCAGCCTTCTGCTGGTCACGAACCTGCGCCCAGAGCCGGCGGACGTAGGCCGGCATTCTTTTCACGTCGCGCCCCGCCAGGTAGGCATTCATTACCTTGGAAGCTTCTCCAGCCTCATCCAGTCCCATGAGCGCCTGAACACGCAGGAGCCGGGCCTCCGGTTCGGCCCCGGCAGCGATGGCCTTTTCCAGGTACTCGTTGGCGGCAGGCCAGTTTCGGAGCAAGAGCTGAGATCGGCCGAGTTCCTGAAAGGCGAAGGGGTCCTGAGGAGCGACCTTAAGAGCAGCAAGGAAGTAACCAGCTGCATTCTTTGGTTCGTGCTTCCAGCTTTCCATCACCCCCAGAGCAAGGAGCGCCTCGGGCCGCGCACCACTGGCGCCGAGCCGGGCAGGATTAGAGGCTTCCGTCAGGTCACGGTACGCGCCGTCCCAGTCTCCCGAGGCGAGCCTGGCAAGTCCCAACATCGTGCGGCAGGCGGCACAGGCGGGAACGCGGCGAGCCGCGCTGGCAAAGTACGTCAAGGCGTGGTCCGGGTTGTCTTGGTCAACAAGCTCCTCGAAACCGCGTGAATAATCCTTCGCTGCGCCCGGCCGCCCGGCTTCGGCTGGGAACTGCTTTAACCTGGGCTCCAGTGTGGAGATCAGCTCGGCCTGGGTGATCAGTTCTGAGTCCTCCTCGATCTCGCGCAGTGTTACGGGAATTATCCAAGTCTTGTCCGGAGCCGTGAATTCAACTATTTCGTGCGCCTTCTGTAAACCGGCTTTGGTGACCCGCAGGTCAAGCTCAAGTTGGCTAACCTGGGCCCCGATCGTAAACTCAGTTGTGAACTCACCCTGAAGATTCGTCTTGAGGCTTTTCCACGTGGCGGAAAGAGTAGGTTCAACGGGAGTGGAAGCGAAAATCGTGGCGGGATTGGGACTCGGAGCGTTGGTCACCCGCACCATGACAATGGCGCCCGGAACGGGTTCGCCCCGGAGCCTCTGAACCGTACCGGAAACGGTCCACACTCGAAGGCTGGAGTCAATCAGGGGGCCGTGGATCGAGTTAGTGCCCTCCTGGCCCGCCAGCCGCGAGGGCGCGAAGCATGTCGCCGCCGTAAGGATGAGAACGAGCCACTGCCGTCGCATAATGGACGACCTCTCCGCGTCGGTTTCCGGGAAGGCCGCAGGCGAGGTATTCTCGGACCACCTGTGAGTGACTAGAGTAGCCTAAGTTGGCAGAAATTTCAAGTGGGTAGCCTCAACGACCTCAACGAGCGCTCGCTGCTTCGTGAGCAATTCCCGTGCGGCGCGTTTTCGCTTCACGAGCGGCAAAGCTGCGCGCCGCCGAACTGGGATTTTTCACACGTTTTAAGCGAACGTCGTAAACGTGCCCCGACAGTGGTAGACTGACGATGGCACCGAAGTCTGGCCGGCCTTTGGCGTACCGAGAAGGGTGTTCATGTTTCCACAACTAAGAATCATTCCAAGGCATTTCGCTTACGGCGGCTTGGGCGTAACCGCCGCCCTGGCCGGCTTCCTGATTTTGGCGCGGGGGCCCTGGTCACCGGTTTCCGCGCAGCAACCCAGCGAGCCGGAGATCTCCACCCAGGAGAAGCAGCCAGAATTCACCGTCCGCGCCCGGACCAACGAGGTGCTGGTGCGGGCGGTGGTCCGCGACGCGCAGGGCCAGGCCGTTCCCAATCTTACCAAGGAGGATTTCCGCTTGTTCGACAACGGGAAACCCCAGGTGATCAGGGAATTCTCGGTCGAGCTCTCCCGCCCCGCGGCCCCAAGTGCGGCCGAGCAGATTCAACCGTCGCAAGCGCAGAGGCCGTCTGAACAGGTTGAAAGCGCGCCACCCGCGATCGCGGAACGCTTTGTGGCGTTCTATTTTGACGACACCTTCATGTCGTTTGAAGACATCGTGAGGACTCGCGAGGCCGCGCTGCGTTATCTGAAAGCATCGCTCACGCCTGGCGACCGCGCCGGCCTGTTCACTTCATCGCAACAGGTCGAAGTGGAATTCACCAGCGATCGCGCCAAGCTCGAAGACGGGCTGGCCAGGTTGCGGCCTCACCCGAGCGCCTCCGACCAGGGCGGCAGCGAATGCCTGAGTTTTTCGCCTTATGAGGCTTATCTCATCGCGGAGCAAGAGGAGTCCCATCCGGTGCAAACGGTAACCGGTTCCGTGCAAGGACCGTCCGGTGCGCTCGAGATTGCAGTCCAGAAGGTGATCCATTGCGTGTGCGCGCCCCAGAATGTGAATCTGCCTTCAGCCGCCGGCGGCGGTACCATACCAATTACCGGCTGTCCCTCCGACCCGACGCTCTATGCCACATCGAGGGCGAGAAACGACTGGGAAAGGTTTCAGATTGGCATGCTGCAATCGCTGCGCGGGCTCGACGAGCTGGTGCGCCGGCTCAGCGCCATGCCGGGGGAGCGCAGTATAGTTTGGGTATCGGCGGGTTTCCTGGCCGTGGATCGCGGCTACGAACTGTCAAGCGTGATTGACCATGCGCTGCGCGCGAGGGTGGTGATTAACGCGCTTGATTCACGAGGCCTGTGGACGCTGATTCCAGGGGGTGACGCTGCGCAGAGGGACACGTTCCTCAACGGCCGGGCAGCCGCCCTCGAGAACCAACTCGCGCAGACGGCCCAGCGGATCGACGGTGATGTGATGGCCGCCGCCGCCTCGGGTACGGGCGGCGTCTTCTTTCACGATAGCAACGACTACGATGGAGGATTCCGCCGGGTGGGGGCGCTGCCGGAGGCCGCTTATCTGCTGACCTTCACGCCGCTAGATCTCAAGTACGACGGCAAATATCATATTCTCAAGGTGGAACTCGTCAGCGCCCGGGGGCTCTCGCTCCAGGCTCGGAAGGGCTACTTTGCTCCGAAAGAAGCCTATAACTCCGTGCGGCAAGCGAAAGATGAAATTGAGGACGAGGTCTATGCGCGGGAGGAGAGGAAGGATCTGCCCCTCGAGATTCACACGCAGTTCTTCATGTCGAGCCGAACGGAGGCCCAACTCTCGGTGGTGGCGTGGCTGGATCTGCACGGCGTGCGGTTGCACAAGGAACAGCAGCGCAATGTTGGTGAACTCCGCTTTGTCACCGCCCTCTTCGACCAGGACGGCAATCTGGTGGAGGGGAAAGAGAGGGTTTGCAACTTACGACTCCAGGACGCCACCCTGAAAGGGATACTGGTGGGGGGCTTTGCGACGCGCTGGCGCTTCACGGTGAAGCCCGGAACCTACGTGGTACGGGAGGTGGTGCGGGACGGCGGCAGCGGCAACCTGGCGGCGCTCAGCCGCACCGTGGAGATTCCGTTCTCGAACTGAGTCGTCGGTCGAGCGCGTGATCGCGCGTGGCGCCCCCCAGCCTTACAGACTTTCAGCAACCATCGCCTGGGCCGCTTGGGGCGCGTCTACGGTTGGCTCTCTAACCAGGCCGTTGTCGCCGCGGCGCGGTCGGTTGTCTTCGTGCGACCACTCGGCGATGCACTTGCTCAGCTTATCGGGATTGATTCTCATCTGCACCACCACGGCTTCGTCCGACTCGACGTTGGCCACCAGCAGCTTCATGTCGTCGCCCACGGGTTTGGCGAAAACCACGGTGCGCTCTCCGCTTCGTCGCGACCACACGCGCACGATCGGCTGCCATCCTTCGTCGAGCCCGGCGTGCACGACGTCAGGAAAGTCCGCATCGGTGCCCTCCGAAGCAGCGAAGTTTTGATTCTCCCAAAGCGCCAGCTTCATTCCCCTCACGCCCTCCGGCCGCGCCGCCAGATTCACGGCGAAGCAGGCGAATCCCAAAAGGAACCGATGCGAACGGTGGGCGTGATAGTGTGATTCGACATAGCGCACGAGTAGGCCGAACTCTTTGTCTCCGCCGCGAGCCGATGATGGCAGCGCAAGCCCGAGGAGGCCGAACGCCAGCACCGCAATCGCGGCGCGGCTCACGGGACTATTGTGGCTCGTCATGGGGTTGCGCCTCCTTCGAGTCCTTGCCGTCTTTCGGCTCTTTTTCGTCTTTCTCCGGCTCGTGGTGTTTGCCGGTGCGTTCCAGGCCCAGGCGCGGCATGCCCATCTCGCCGTCCAGCTCGGCCAGTTTGTCGAGATCGAGCGGACCGACGATGTTCACCACCGTGAGTTCTTTGGGCTCGGCGCAGAGAATGGCGATGCCTTGGATGGCGTCGGCGCCGGTTCC
>Ga0187771_10000863_pt1 | contig 19447 bp, 12 predicted proteins | sample 0116_SJ02_MP15_1_FD_133139 | JGI IMG/M metagenome (GOLD analysis project Ga0187771, IMG submission 133139) | Tropical peat soil microbial communities from peatlands in Department of Meta, Colombia - 0116_SJ02_MP15_10_MG | ecosystem: Environmental > Terrestrial > Soil > Wetlands > Peat | place...
CATGAGCTTGCAGTTGGAAGAACTGCGCGATGCGGTCTCTCAACGATCCCCCGGGGAGGAAGTACCGCGGACCTGAACGACACAGGCCCGCGCTTGTATCTACCGGCTACTTCAACTCAATGGCAATCGACTCGAAGGTGGTCTTGCCGGCGTTGGCGAAGGAATGGGTTTGACCGCGGCCGGGAATGTAGGTCACGTCCCCGGTCTTCTCCACATGTTCTTTCGCCGTCCCGCTGCTTGCCTCGACATCGCGCAGCGTTGAGCCGCGAATGACCACCGAAACGTGGGCGAGGGAGTGCGTGTGGATGGGCGTGCCCTCGCCGGGTACGAGGACCCAGCGCACCACCTTCACCTTGGCGTTGTCCACCAGCACCTGCGGTTGGGCGATCCTCTCACTGGCGCGGTGCTGCGCGGCGAAGACGATCGTTGAGCCCAGTATCCCCAAAACGAGTCCAGTCAGAAAGAGTTTCATTTTAGGCCTCCGGAGACATCGGTCAGCGACCAGCTATCGGCTTGCAGCATGATAAGAGCGAGAGTTGGTAGACGGCTGAAAGCCGCGGACCCTGCCTGCGCTGGCAGTCTCAGCTGCAGAGGTCCGCGTTGTTCAGCCCAGCAAGCGCCGCAGTTCCTTCGCCTGCTCGGGGTTCTTGCGCAGCATGATGCGGCACAGGCGCCGCAACTCATCCGCGTCGATCTTCTGCACGGTGCCGCGTCCCCGCTGCGGGCTGAAGGCCAGGATATGGTCGAGGTCGGGGCGGCGTGTCAACGGATTTTTCAAGCGCACGGCCTGGCGGGGCGGGCAGAGATCGAGGAGGGAGCCCATGCCCACGTCCCGGCCGTCGGAAGCGGCGCGCGCCACTCCCACCACCTGCTTGCGGTCCACTTCGTAGCAAAGGAAGATGTCGCCGCGCTTCACGTCCTCGCGCAGGTAGCGAAGGCTCGAGGCGCTGCGAATCCAGCCTTCATCGCCCAGCTCGTAAGGCCCGCGCGTGCGGGAGCGGAAGTATTCGTCAAATTCCCATCCGCGCTTCGTATTGATTTTGAAAACCCAGGCGTCCATAGGTGATTGAGTGAATGCAGATTGGACGAATACTAAGGGCGCGCGCGAGGCAGCGCTTCGGTTCTCTGATTCACTCAATTTTCCTTCGCTCAACTACTCAATAGAGACGACGCGCGCGACTCGGATGGCGGGAATGGCGCGGATCTCATTCAGCACGTCATCAGGGACATGGTTATCGACGTTGACCAGGCCCAGGGCTTCCTGGGTCTGCGGGCTCCTGCCCAGCGCGAAGCTGGCGATGTTGATGCTGCGATTGCCCAGGATGGTGCCAACGCGCCCAATGACGCCCGGAACGTCCCGGTTGCGAATGAAGAGGATGACGCCGCGCAACGGGGCCTCGATGTCGATATCGTTGATGCCCAGAATGCGCAGGTTGCCTCGCATGCCGACCATGGCCAATGCGGTCGCGGCGCCCGTCTCGGTGCGCAAGGCGATGCCCAGGGAGTTTGAGAAGGCCGCCCGGCGCGCGCTCCGCAACTCGTTCACCTCGATACCCCGCGCCTGCGCAAGCGCTCCCGCGTTCACGAGATTCACTTGCGCCGCCAGCGCCTGCTTCAGCAGGCCCTTCAGGACGGCGTTCTTCACCAAATGAGTGTTGAGCTCCGCCAGCCCGCCGTCGTAGCTGATGCGGACTTCGTCCAGCCGCTCCCCGGCGATCTGAGCCAGGAAGCTGCCCAGGTTCTCCCCGAGCTGGAGATAAGGCGCCAGCTTCTGGTACTCCTCCGGAGAGACGGTGGGCATGTTGACGGCGTTGCGCGGCACGCCCAGCAAGAGATAGTCGCGGACCTGTTCCGCGATCTGGATACCCACAATCTCCTGCGCCTCCTCGGTGGAGCCAGCGATGTGCGGCGTGGCGATGACGTTGGGGTGGGCCACCAGACGGGAAGCTTTGGGCGGCTCGGCTTCAAACACGTCGAGCGCCGCGGCGGCGACTTGGCCGCTTTCCAGGGCCTTAAACAGGTTGTCCTCTTTGATCAGGTCCCCGCGCGCGCAGTTCACCAGACGTATGCCCGGGCGCGCGAGCGCCAGCGTCCGCTCATTGAGCAGGTGGTGGGTTTCAGGCGTCGCGGCGGCGTGCAGGCTGAGGAAGTCGCTGGACCTCAAGAGTTCCTCAAGCGGGACGAGTTTGACGCCCTGGTCCTCGGCGAGGCGCGAAGAAACATAGGGGTCGTAGGCCAGGACCGTCATACCGAAGACCTGAGCCAGGCGCGCCACCTCGCGCCCGATGTTCCCTAAGCCCACCAGCCCCAGTGTCTTGGAGCGCAACTCGGTCCCCATGAGCTTCTTCTTTTCCCAAAGCCCTTTCTTCATGGAGGCGTCGGCCTCGGGGATGCGGCGGGCCAGGGCAAGGAGTAATGCCACTGCGTGTTCCGCAACGCTGACGGCGTTCCCGCCTGGGGTGTTCATCACCACGATGCCCCGTCCCGTTGCCGCGTCCAGCTCGATGTTGTCGACGCCGCTTCCCGCGCGCCCGATGACGCGCAGCTTGCCGGCCTTCTCAAGCAAACCGGCGTTCACCTTCGTGGCGCTGCGGACAATCAGGGCCTCGGTGTCCGGGATCTCCTTCTCCACCGAGCCGCCGGGCTTCTTGGGCAGAAACACCACGTCCCAGGATTTTTCCGCCTGCAAGATTTCCAGAGCCCGTTCTGAAACGCTTTCCGCGACCAGGATTTTCATATGCCTCTCGTACCGTATGTCATAGGGCCGACCCTTGGGTCGGCTACGATCCGTAAGCTGGCGGACAGGCCGGGACGATCCGTCAGAAGACGGCCGGCCCTAGGCACGCTGTAAATAAACTTCTTCCGCGGCGCGGACGCCGCTGCCCAGCTCGACGCGGTGCCCCAACTTCTGCAGGACCACCTCCAGCGCCGCGACGACGGCGAAAAGGTCAGCCATGTCGTAATACCCCAGATGCGCCAGGCGGAAGATTTGGCCCTTCATTGAACCCTGGCCGTTGGCCACGATGGCGCCAAAGCGCGTCCGCATTTCCTTCACAATCGAGCCGGAGTCCATGCCCTGCGGCGCGCAGACGGCTGTCACCGCGTTGGCAGGCGAGCAGGACGCGAACGGCTTGAGTCCCAGAGCTTTCGCGGCTTGCCGTGTCGCTTCCGCCAGCAGGGCGGCGTTGGCGATCAGGTTCTCCCGGCCCAAGCGGCGGATATACTCCAGCGCCGCGTGCAGGCTGACCACCAGCGTCGTGGCCGGCGTGTAACTGGCTTCACCCTTGGACAGGTTCTTCCGCTCCTTCGCAAAATCAAAGTAGTAGCGCGGCAACCGGGATTTCCCGATCACCTTCCACGCCTTTTCGCTGACGCTGGCGAATGCAAGCCCGGGTGGAATCATCAAGGCCTTTTGCGACCCGCCGATTACCACGTCAAGGCCCCACTCGTCCGGCCGCAGGTCCATCGTGCCCAGACCGGTGACGGCATCTACCACCAGGCACGCATCTGGATAAGATTTCACGAGTTCCCCGATGGCCTGGACGTTGTGGGTGACGGCCGTGGAAGTCTCGGTGGCCTGAACGAACACGGCCCGAAAGGGACCGTCGGTTTCCAGCCGCTGCTTCAGCTCAGCCACGTTCAGGGGCTGTCCGTAAGGCGCCTCGACCTTCACCGTCTCGATGCCGTATACCTTGGCCAGGTCCAGCCAGCGTTCCCCGAACTTGCCGGCCGTCCCTACCAGCGCGCGCTCGCCGGGCGAAAGCAAATTCGCGACGGCGCCTTCCATAGCCCCAGTGCCCGAACTGGTGAATATCAAGACATCGTTCTGCGTGTTGAAAAAATACTTCAGGTTTTCTAGGGACTCGCGCAGCAACTGGCGGAAAGCCTCGGTGCGGTGGTGGAGCGTGGCGGTGAGCGTCCGCGCTTGCGCCTCCATCAGTAGCGGAGTCGGGCCGGGAGTGAAGAGTCTTTCTTTAATGATTCCGGGCATAGGTTAGATTCCTTATGGGAATAGAGGTTGAGCGACTCAAGATTGGGTGAATGAAGATTGAAAGAACCTCGCAAGGCCAGTCAGGTGTGGCCTCAGTTCTTTCGCTCACTCAGTCACTTCATTCACTCAACGTACTGACTGTCCTGACGGCTCGAACCGAAACGAGCCAGAATAGGTAAAGGCCCGAAGATTGTCAAATGAAACGGCACCCTGCGAATCGGGACTTCGGGCTCCGGTTTCGGCTTGCCCGCGCAGTTCGTCAACCAAGGACAGGAATGGCACGGTCCAAGCGCGAGCCCCTAACCCCGAATCCCGGTTCTCAATAGGAGCGGTCGTGTTACATTGGGGCGAGGACACGCCGTCATGGTCGAGCCGGAACGCCCCAAATTCGCCTGGATGGACCTCCTGTGGTTGGCTTTTTTAGGCGGCCTCGCCCTTCAGCCGCCTCTTCTTGAAATTCATAAGCAGCTCACTCTCCTGGGAATCGGTCTTTTCCAGATCCTCGAAAGCCGGATTCTGCAAGGAATTCCTGCTTCGCGAGCGAATATTTATAGCGTCCTGATCAAGGTTGGTCTGGCTACCATGCTTCTGCAGCATACTGGTTGGATCAACAGCAGCTACTACTTGGTTTATTACTTGCCCGTGGTAACGGCGGCAATGTACTTCGACGCCTGGGGGACGCTGTTTTGGACCGCGCTTACTTCCGCGTTTTACTGCTCGCTGCTAATACCAGCCTTGTTTGAATATTACCTGGATCCCGAATCAATCGCCGAATTGGCCATCCGCATTCTCTTCTTCTTTCCCGTGGCCGTCGTGGTGAACCGCACAATGACCGACAACCGGCGACAAGCGCTCCGCTATCGCCGGCTGGCGGAGGAGTTGGCGGAAACCAATCGGCGCCTGGAGGAGGCCCAGGAAGAGGCGCGCCGCTCCGAGCGACTGGCGGCCCTGGGCCAGCTTTCGGCGGGCCTCGCCCATGAATTGCGCAACCCCCTGGCGGTCATCAAGGGCTCCGCCGAGACGCTCACGCGCAAGCTCGCAACGGCGGACCCGCTTACTGTCGAAGTAGCCGGTTACATATCGAGCGAGGTTAACCGCCTGAATGGCATCGTCTCGCGCTTTCTGGATTTTGCGCGCCCGCTCAAACTGGAGCGCCACCCCGAGCAGGTTCCTCCTCTCCTGGAGCGCGCGCTGAAGGCCGCGCGCGAGCGCTGGCCGGAGGCTCCAGTGGAGATCGAGCGGCAATACGAACCGAGCCTGCCCGCCGTGAACGTGGACGCCGAGCTCTGCGAGCAGGTCTTTGTCAATCTGGTGCTCAATGCCTACGAGGCGATGCCAGAGGGCGGAAAACTCCGCGTCGCCGCAGCCGCAGCAAACTCCGACGGCCGGCGCGGCATCGCGGTGGAGGTCGAAGACACGGGCCCGGGCATCCCCAACGAGGTGGGCGAACAGATCTTCAACCCGTTCTTCACAACCAAGACAGAAGGGGTGGGACTGGGCCTTTCTATCGTCTCCAAGATTGTGGATGACCACCGCGGCTGGATCCGCGTCGTGGCCCCGCAGGGACGGACAGGCAAAGGAGCTTGCTTCAGGGTATTCTTGCCAGTGGAATGACGAAAAGAGCGGAAATGGGAAGTAGGAAATAGGGAACCCCGATGGCGGAAACAAAGGTCCCACTTCCTACTTCCGCCTTTGCGAGAATGAGCGAATAGGGCCATGGCCAATATTCTGATTGTCGAAGACGAGCCCAAGATGTTGCGACTCCTGGAGCTGAACCTCTCCGAGGACGGGCACACGTCGCGAACTGCCCGGGACGCCGAGAGCGGCTTGAAGCTCCTCAGCCAGGAGAAGATTGATCTGGTTTTGACGGACCTGAAGCTTCCCGGCATGGATGGACTGGAGTTCCTGCAAGCGGTCAAGCGCGCCAACGCGCACCTGCCGGTCATTGTGATGACGGCTTACGGGACCGTGGAGACCGCCGTGGAGGCCATGAAAGCGGGCGCCAGCGATTACGTCCTGAAGCCTTTCTCCATGGAAGAGATCAAGCTCCTCATCCGCAAGGAACTCGACGTCCGCCACTTGCGGGAGGAAAATGTCACGCTCCGCGAAGCGCTGGGCAAGCGCCTGGAATTCAAGAACGTCATTGCCAAGAGTCCCAAAATGCAGGAAGTGCTGGCCACGGTCGAACGCGTGGCCCCCACCCAATCCACCGTGTTTCTGGGTGGGGAGAGCGGAGTGGGCAAAGATCTCATCGCCCGGGTCATTCACCAGCACTCGCGGCGCGCCGCGGGGCCGTTCATCAAGATCAACTGCACGGCCATCCCGGAGAGCTTGCTGGAGAGCGAACTCTTCGGATACGAGAAGGGCGCGTTCACCGGCGCCGTGAGCACCAAGCCCGGCAAATTCGAGCTTGCCGACAAGGGCACGATTTTTCTGGATGAGATTGGGGACATGCCGGGGAGCGTCCAAGCGAAGTTGCTGCGCGTCCTACAGGACCGCGAGTTTGAGCGCCTGGGGGGAACCAAAACCCTGCGCGTGGACGTGCGTGTGGTGGCGGCGACGAACCAGGACCTGCGCGTCGCCCTCGAACAACGCACTTTCCGCGAAGACCTCTATTATCGGCTGAACGTGGTCCCCATCAACATTCCGCCCTTACGCGAGCGGAAGGAAGACATCCCCTACCTCGTGGACCACTTTATCCAGCGCTTTGCGAAGGAAGCCGGCAAACCCCTCACGGGGATTACGCCTCAGGCGATGCGCCTGCTCAAGGAATTCCACTGGCCCGGCAACGTGCGGGAACTGGAAAATATTGTGGAGCGCGCCGTGGCGCTTTCCACCGGCACATTACTCGACGCCGGGGACATTCAATTGGACCTCTCACCTTCCGCGCCCAGCCGGCCACCCGCCACGGTCCTGTTCCCGCCGGAAGGGACAACCTTGGAGCAGTTCGAGGACGAGATCATCAAGGAAGCCCTCCGTCGCGCCAACGGCAACAAGAGCCAAGCCGCCCGCTTGCTCGGCCTCTCGCGTAACGCCTTGCGCTACCGATTAGCCAAGCTCGGGGTTGCCGATGAGGGTGAGCAGGAGGAAGAAGGCAGTAGGCAGTAGGCAGTAGGCAGTGGGCCTGCGGCCGCGGCCTTACTGCTCCCATGGCCGGCAGATGCGCTCGACCATGTCGATCATGTTTTCGACTTCCTCGGGCTCGGGGGGGCGTCCCGGGTGCACGGCGGCGTTGCGTACCCTCCACGCCTTAACCAGCAGGGCTTTATCCTCCTGGGATATATGGCCACTTGCCACCAGCCGGCTGAAAAGGATCTCGATAGCCCCTTTGTGAATGAGATTCATGCCGCCGCCAAGGTTTTGAGCGGCGAATCGCAAGAGGCGTTCGTACTCCTCTCCGGCAATCATGCCGGCTAGTTTGGGCTTTTCGTAGACGAGGATTCGAGCCAATTCGAGCGGGTTGTACCTTTCAAGAAAGGGACCAAGGACCTGTGCTACGCGCCGGCGTTGAATCCATATGTCTCCCTCGAACGCGGCGCGAGCCTCGAGATCCGCAGGAATCTTGGGCGATCCCGCCGCGAGCTTGTGATAGGCCCAAAGCCCCATCTCTGTCTCAGCCACAGAGGGCATTTCGAAGTGTTTCTGCCAGCAGCGCAACTCTTCGCAGTACGCCATATACAAGTCGAGGGTCGTTTCCCTTTGGACTTGTAGCAGGTGAACAATCGGCGTGCTGAACGTCCCGAAGCGTTCGGGGTGTGTAAACCGCAGCACCAGAGACGCGGTGCCCATGTTGTGCAAAGCCTCGATTAGATCCTGGACGAGTTCCCGATCCCGGCCACTATCCGGGGGAAGCGCGAGCCGGAGCCGTCGCTTCCGGAGGACTTCGTTCAATTCCTCTTCGTTCGGCCTCTGCCAATAGCGGCCGAAAGGGGTCTTCCTTTCATCGAAGAGGGAGAGCACGTGCTTGGCGGCGAGCCACTGTTCCGGCTTTCGGAGGTAGGAAAAGTCCTTTTCGAGGGGCCGGAAGTTATACCTGCGGCCAAATTCCTTTTCGCAAACGTCCGCGAACCGAGCGAAGTAGGAGCAGAGGTCGAATCCAGGCACCGCTACCTCTCAGGAGATTCTACTCCTCCGGACGGGGAATGTGTTCACAAGGGCAGGCAGGCGATCACCCGCGTGGCCCCTGCTCTACCTCAGGCTTGCGCGCTGGCCAGATGGCCGAAATCGGCCACCCCTTGGCCGAAAGCCACCAGGACCCCCCTTCGGTTCGTCACGCGCCGTTTGGTGTAGCTCTAACAGATTGAAAACGCGGTAGTTACCAAGCATCTCTGTCGGCACTTTGGCCCCCCGCTTGCCCATACATGGTTTGCAAGCCGATGCGACGCCCCTTGGAGCGGGTGAAGCGGAGGTGGGTTATGAAACGGGCCATTCTTATTGCCGCTCTTATGATTTCGGTCCCAATGTTCCTGCGGGCCCAACAGGAGCAACCCGAGGAGCCCAACTCGGCCGTCGGCCGCATAAGTATGATTCGCGGGGAGGTCTCGGTCCAGCGCGGCGATTCCGGCGAGTGGGTGGCGGCCACCGTAAACACTCCGCTTGTCCCCGGCGACAGGATTGCGACCGGCGACCGGTCTCGCGCCGAGGTCCAACTCGACTACGCCAACATCCTGCGCCTCGACCAGCGCGCCGATGTGAAGGTTGCCGACCTGACGCAGAACCATATCCAAGTTCAACTGGCTTCGGGACTGGCAAACCTGACGGCGCTTAACGGCACCCAGGCGGACGTCGAGATTGACACCCCCAACATGGCCGTGCACCCGCACGGCGAGGGAATCTACCGCATTCAGGTGAATTCGCCTTCCGACACCGCAGTGACCGTTCGCCGGGGTGAAGCGGACGTTTCCACATCGCAAGGCAGCACCACCGTCGCGGACGGCCAGGTCATCTTCGTCAAAGGATCGGATAACCCCGAGTACCGGATCGCGCAGGCGGCCCCGACCGACGAATGGGACCAGTGGAATCTCGACCGCGACCGCACCATCGAGCAAGCCAACAGCTACCGCTACACCAACCGCTACTATACGGGCGCGCAGGACCTGGACACCTACGGCCAGTGGGAGGATGTGCCGGACTACGGTTATTGCTGGACCCCCAACGCGGTGGACCCGGATTGGGCGCCGTATCGTGACGGGCGCTGGCTGTGGGAGCCGTACTGGGGTTGGACCTGGACATCCTACGAGCCTTGGGGTTGGGCACCCTATCACTACGGGCGCTGGTTCATGTATGGAAACTCCTGGTGCTGGTGGCCGGGTTACGTCACGCCTTTCTACAACCCGATCTGGGCGCCGGCGTATGTCAACTTCTTCGGATTCGGATTCGGCGGACGCCATCGGGGCTTTGGGTTCGGATTCGGGTTCAACTCCATCGGCTGGGGCCCGCTGGGGCCGGTTGACGTCTTCCATCCTTGGTGGGGACGGGGGTACAACTCATTTAACGCGATGAATATCACCAACGTGACAAACATCGCGAATGTCAACAACCCCCATATGCCCAGCTTGGTGGGGCCGCGGGGCCGCGTCTTCGGCTCCAACATTCAAGGCGCGTTTGCTAACGAACACATCCGGGGCGGCATCACTACCGTTTCCGCACAGAATTTTGCAAACGGACAGATTCCGCGCATCGTGCGCCCGCCGGACATCAACACACTTCGCCAAGCGAGCCTGGTAAATGGGACGCTGCCCGTGGCTCCGACGCGACAGAGCCTGCAGCCGATCAATAGGCCGGTCAACCGCGCTTCCCTGCCCGCCGCGAGCGCGAGCACACAACGGTTCTTCGCAAGCCGGCCGACGCCTGCCGCCCCCAGGCCGTTCTCTGAAAGCGCCGCGGGTATCGAACGGATGATGCAAACCCATACCTCACTCGCTGCGACCAACCCGGAAACCGCAAGGGGTCCGGCGGGCGGGACGGCGCGTTCTGTCAGGCAAGCCCGCGTGGGCGGACAGGCTCCTGGAGCGCAAGCCTTCGGGCGCGCGCCGGGATCCATGCCACGCCCGGCCCCTAGCCAAAATGCCCAGGGCGGGTGGAGGCAATTCAGCTCCCAGCCCGGCCCCGCGTTCGGAAGCCGCGGCCCAGCCGCCGCAGCGCCCCGCTCGGAATCCGCTTCTCCGGGATGGAATCGCTTCACACCTCGTCCCAGTGGCAGTGCACCGGAGAGGTCGGGCGGTTGGGGTCAAGCCGCACCCCGGCCTTACTATTCGCGGCCCGCTCCCCAGGGCGGCTACGGCAACTGGGGACGGCAGCCGCTGCAACTCCGCAGGCCCATCGTCCCGGATCGTCCCTCATATCCCCGCTCCTCTGGCGGCTCATCTGGGAGTCGCCCAGCGCCGTCGGGTGGAGGTCGTGGCTGGTCAGCGCCCTCTGGGGGCGGATCGCATGGTGGCAGCTCCTCGCACAGCGGGGGCTCTTCACACAGCGGAGGCAGACACTAAACCTTTCCCCCTAAAACTCCGGGGCAGTCGCCCGGCACCTCGACTCAAGGCACCTCGCGACTGCCCCATTTTTTCGTCGGCATGAAGGGCATTTGACGAAGCTGAACCCGCGCGCAGGGCCCCCAGCGCAATGCTTCGCTCCCTTCAGTACCAGAAGATATACAAACACTTTCTAGAACTTAATTCGATCCAGAGCCCGCCTGCCTTTCATTGTAAAATGCTCGCATCACAAATGCGGAGAAAACTCCTGGCCAAGACGACCGCGCCTGCCGAAGAGATCGAGCTTCTGTTGCGGGCGGAACATTCCGACCCTTTCCACATTCTAGGCGCGCACTCAGTCCAAGTGGATAGCAAGCCGGCCGTTGCCGTGCGCGTCTTCCTGCCGGGCGCGGAGCGGGTGTGGGTTGTTCGTGACGGTGTGGATTTCCCGTTGGCACGCGTTCACGCCGAGGGTTTCTTTGAAGCCGTGTTTCCCGGCGAAGCACAAATCTTCCCATATCGTCTGCGAGTGGAACGCGGCGGCCTGCGCGAGTTGGACGATACCTATCGGTTCCCTCCGGTGCTTTCCGACTTCGACTTGCACCTTATCGCCGAGGGAACGCACTTCAACACCTACGAAAAACTCGGTGGGCACCTGGCGGAGGTCGCCGGGGTCCGCGGTGTGACGTTCGCGGTCTGGGCCCCCAACGCCCGGCGCGTAAGTGTGGTCGGTGATTTCAACAATTGGGATGGCCGCGCGCATCCCATGCGCGTGCGGGGGGGAGCGGGCGTGTGGGAGCTTTTTATCCCCGGCCTCACCGAGGGAGAGATCTACAAATACGAGATCAAGGGCCGGGACGGCACATACCTGGGATTGAAGACTGACCCCTACGGCTTTTACGCTCAGGTCCGCCCCAACACCGCCTCGATCGTTCATAATATCGACGGCTATACCTGGCACGACCAGGATTGGATGGCCCAGCGCGCCTCGCGCCAAAGCCTGGCATCCCCGATGGCCATGTATGAGGTCCATCTGGGCTCCTGGCGGCGTGTCCTTGAGGAAGACAACCGCACGCTCACCTATCGGGAGCTCGCGGAATCCCTGGCAGAATACGTCCTTGCAGAGGGGTTCACACACGTCGAACTCCTGCCGGTCATGGAGCATCCCCTCGACGAGTCTTGGGGCTACCAGACCATAGGCTACTTCTGCCCCACCAGCCGCTTCGGTACGCCCGAAGACTTCATGTATTTCGTGGATCACCTCCACCAGCGCGGCATTGGGGTGATCCTAGATTGGGCGCCCGCCCACTTTCCCTCCGACGCCCATGGCCTCGCCTATTTCGACGGCACGCACCTGTACGAACACGAGGACCCCCGCATGCGCGAGCATCCGGACTGGGGAACGCGCATCTTCAACTACAGCCGGACCGAGGTGCGGAACTTCCTATGGAGCAGCGCTTTGTTTTGGCTGGAGAAGTACCACGTGGACGGTTTGCGCGTGGACGCCGTCGCCTCCATGCTCTATCTCGATTACTCTCGCAAGCCCGGCGAGTGGGTCCCCAACCGCTACGGGGGCAACGAAAACCTCGAGGCCATCGACTTTCTGAAGCGCTTCAACGAGCTGGCCCACCAGTACCATCCGGGCATTCTGACCATCGCCGAAGAATCCACGGCCTGGACGGGGGTCTCGCGCCCCACCTACGTGGGCGGGTTAGGCTTCAGCCTGAAGTGGAATATGGGCTGGATGCACGACACCCTCCTTTACTTTTCCAAGGACCCCATCCACCGTAAGTTTCACCACAACAATCTCACCTTTTCACTGCTTTACGCTTTTACCGAGAATTTCGTCCTGGTGCTCTCTCATGACGAGGTGGTGCACGGCAAAGGCGCGCTTCTGGCCAAGATGCCCGGCGACGTCTGGCAGCAGTTTGCCAACCTCCGCGCGCTTTACGCCTTCCTCTACAGCCATCCGGGCAAGAAAATGCTCTTCATGGGCGGCGAGTTCGGACAGTAGAATGAATGGAACGCCCATCAGAGCCTCGACTGGAATCTGCTCGAGTATGACCCGCACCGCCAGCTTCAGCTCCTGGTCACTGACCTGAATCACCTGTACGGCGCCGAACGCGCCCTGCATGAAGTGGATTTCGATCCCGCGGGCTTTGAGTGGATTGATTTCCACGACGCCGACCATTCCGTCATCGCTTTTATCCGCCACGCGCGCGACCACGCGGACCATTTGGTGGTGGTGTGCAACTTCACTCCCATCCCGCTCCCCAATTACCGCATCGGCGTCCCGGAGGCGCGCTTCTATCGCGAGGTCGTCAATACCGACGCCGCGCGATACGGCGGCAGCGGTCTCGTGAATGCTCCCGGCCGCAGCGCCGTCCCCCAACCCTGGCACAACCAACCCTGCCACGTCGAACTAACCTTGCCGCCTCTAGGTGTCCTCATCCTGAAGCCGGAGTAGCAGGTCGCAACCACGGATTGACGCACCGACGAGCCCCCAAAAGCCTCAAAAACAGCCAGAAATGTGGCTATTTTTCGCACATGGGAGCCACCATCTTGCTAATTTGCAAGGCCCTCTTGGCTTCTTTTGTATTTTTTCGCCCCCCGCTGATTTGTGGCTTCACCCGGTCAGTTTGTAAATGCTAGATATCATATATCGGGTTTATATTCCATGACATATATCAAGATCCGGTTTCCACCGACGGATTATTTTTTGGCGACACGTTGCCCGAGATCGCGCTGCGCAGATGACCTTGGTCTCGTCCTTACGCCCTCAGGCTAACGCGGCACAGCTTAGCGGACCACGTTCGCTTGCGACAGTGCCGACCTCGCCTGCACCTCAGCGCGGATTAATCTTGCTTGGTCCCGCGTGAAGAGCAGTTGGCCCCGGCTCGCTTCCTCCAGGTACTTTCGATCCCAGTTGGCGCGCATGATCCCTTTAGGCGAGTGGCTGTCCGGGCCGAGCAGGAGATGGCCAATCTCGTGCGCTATGATGTAACCCAGAATCTGATCGCGTGAGGCAACTTCGCTCTCGGCGAGGCGTTCCACGCGCTCGTAGAACAACCAGGCATCGGCGGCACTTCCGGCTTGCGCAGACCGCACAGCAAGGCCCACCTCCTCGCGGCTTGACCTGACGCGTGCGGCCATGGACGACGTGAGAATTCTCAGACCGACTGCCCCCACGTCGAAAGGGGGCTGACACGCGGGATACCGCTCCTCCTCGCCATGCGTGGTGGGACAATGGACCCACGCCAGCTCTACTCCCGCTTTGCGGAAGATTCTCGACGTTTCTTCTTCGGCTAGTACCAGGGTCCGGCGTGGAACATCCACATAGCTGCGAACACTCACATTGATTCGCAAGCCCGGCTCAATGGCGGCGGATGCGTGCGTCGTTGCGAATTCCGGGGAAGCATTACCCGTTGGAGGGGTCATGGTGGCGAGGTCCGGTGAATTGTCTTTGAGGGGGCCGCGTTCTTGTCCGATTCGAGCTTGCACTGAAAGGCGAAGCAGTTGGGCCTGGCGGGGCGTGAAGAAAAGGCTCCCCTCGCTCATCAGGACATAGTCCTGTGTGCCCCAATGGGCGCGCATGACGCCGACAGCCGTGTGGGCCTCAGGGCCAAGCAGCAGGTGGCCGATCTCATGCGCCATGGCGTGGCCCAGAATTTGACCCGGCGAGGCAATTCCGAGCCTGGCCTCCCGCTCGATTCGGTCGAACAACACCCAGGCGTCGGAGGCTGGGCGGCCCTTCGAGGACGGCAGGGCGCAGCCCAGCGTCTCGCGGCCGTCGATGGGGCTCATCGAAGAAGGAACAATTCTCAGGAATATGTCGGGAAAGCCCGCGGCCGGTCCATCGGGGGAGAGGCTTGCCGTGCGCATCGTCGCGGCAGAAGAAAGCGAGAAGTTCCGCCATTCCGCCGTCACTCCCGCGTGCTGGAGAATCTTGAGAGCCTGGTTTTCAGCCAACGCCAGGGTCGTAGGGTCTACGCCAGCGTAATTGTAAACGCGAACGATCATCTTGAGATCGCTTCCAAGGCTGCCCTCGGATTCAGTCTTGCTGGAGTTGTTTCTGAATCCACCCGCAGCAAAGGCTTGTCCCAGGAGCAATACCAAACTCAACCTAAGGGCCTCGCAGCATGTAATCCTCATGTCGTCCTCCTCCACGGGTTGCGTGGTGAGGCCGACTGTGGGCCTAGGGGCCAGCTACCTCAATGCAGCGGGGCAGACATTGGCATGGTATTGGGGTGACACGCTAACTTATTGGTCGCGTTGCGGTTGTCTTGCTCGGGCTGGATTCGCTGAGGTGTTGCAGAGTGCAGGTCAAGGTGGTAGTCTGTTTACCACGAGCGCTAGGCAAGGAACCTCCAGTGGCAAACCTGGTCAGCTTCGCAGACTTCGAGCTTGATCTGCGAGCGCGCGAACTGCGCAAGCATGGGTTGAAGATTGGGTTGCCGGAGCAGTCGATCCAAGTCCTGGCCATGTTGCTGGAGCGGCCCGGCCAAGTCGTCCTGCGCGAGGAAATCCAAAAGAAACTCTGGCCCAACGACACGATTGTGGAGTTCGACCACAGTATTAACGCCGCGGTCAAACGGCTGAGGCGGGCCCTGGGCGATGAGGCGGAGACGCCGCGCTATGTCGAGACGCTGCCCCGTCGCGGATACCGATTCATTTACCCGTTGGAGGGTGCGGAGGTGGTTCCTGAGCCTGGGCACGGTGTCGCGGCACCCGCGCCCGTGGTCCCCCCGTCCGAAGAGGCTTCTGAGCCCGTCAGCTTGCCTGCCCCCGAGTCAGACTCCGGCAACCTGATCGGCCGGACCGTCTCCCACTACCGCGTCACAGGAATGCTGGGCCGCGGGGGCATGGGAGTGGTCTACAAGGCAGAAGACCTCAAGCTGGGCCGCCCCGTCGCCTTGAAGTTCCTACCGGAAGAACTGGCGCAAGATCGCAAATTTCTGGAACGCTTTCAGCGGGAGGCGCGTGCCGCCTCCGCTCTGGATCATCCGCACATCTGCACCATTTACGAGATCGGCGAGCACGAAGGCCAGCCCTTCATCGCCATGCAGTATCTGGAAGGACAAACCCTCAAGCGGCGCATCGGGACGAAACCCTTAAAGACGGACGAACTGCTGGACTTGGCGATCCAGACTAGCGATGGCCTGGAAGCCGCGCACACGAACGGGATCATCCACCGCGACATCAAGCCCGCGAACATCTTCGTCACGCTGCGGGGCGAAGCCAAAATCCTGGATTTCGGGTTGGCCAAGCGCGTGCCCCAGCAAGGAGAAGGCGAGGGACTGACCGGCGACTCGACTGCAGGGGAGACAGCGCTCACCAGCCGGGGCATGGCGGCAGGTTCCATGGAGTACATGTCGCCGGAGCAGGCCCGGGGCGAAAAGCTCGACGCGCGCACGGACCTGTTCAGCTTCGGCGCGGTGCTTTACGAAATGGCGACAGGGCGACAGGCATTCTGTGGCGATACGGCGGCGGTGGTCTTCGACTCGATCCTGAACCGTGCCCCAACTTCGCCGGCGCGCTTGAATCCCGCCTTGCCCCCGGAGCTAGGGGTCATCATTAGCAAGACGCTGGAGAAAGACCGCGAGACGCGCTATCAAGCAGCTTCCGACCTGCGGGTTGACCTGAAACGTCTGAAACGCGACACGGAATCGGGCCGTATTGTAGGGGCGGGCCATGTGCCCGCCCAAGGGCGCGCACAGCGGGCGCCCCAACGCAAAGGGTGGGCGGTCGCCCTTGCGGCCGGCGTGGCGATTGGCGTTGCTCTTGCTGCGGCGGGGTGGTTCTGGCTCCTCCGTTCACGCCCGACGATCCCAGCGGCCGTGTTCACGCCCGTTCCTCTGACTAGCTATCCTGGCTACCAAGATTACCCCAGCTTTTCGCCTGACGGCACGCAGGTGGCGTTTCAATGGTGTCCGGAACAACCTGAAGTGAACTGCCACATCTATATCAAGCAGATCGGTGTGGAACCGCCCTCCCGCTTGACCGCTGACCCGGCAGTGGACTTCAGTCCTGCTTGGTCTCCTGACGGACAATTCATAGCGTTCTTACGCCAGCGCTCCCCAGCCAGGACGGCGTTGATGCTCATCCCGCAACGCGGAGGGCAGGAACGCCTGTTGGGAGAGTCCGACGTAACCAGCGGCGGGCTACTCGTTGGGCCTTATTTGGCCTGGACCCCGGACTCGAAATGGCTCGCCCTCCCCTGGGGAGAAGGCGACAAGCGGCCCACAGGTCTGTTTCTGTTCAACGTGGAGACCCGAGAGACGCGAAGACTCACGACCTCCGTGGAGGATAGTGCTCCTGTCTTCTCACCAGACGGTCGGACCTTGGCGTTCAACCGGGGCGATTACGGTCTGATTGACCTTCTGCGCCTCACGAAGGATTACCAGCCAGCAGGAGAACCCGAACAGGTCGTACCGGGCTCTGAGAGTTTGGGGACTGGTATTCCAGCCTGGGATCCAGATGGAAAGGACATCGTATTCTGTGGTTTCTGGGCCAAAGCCGGCCTCTGGCGGGTGGAGGCATCAGCTGGAGCGAGGCCGCGAAGGATCGGGTTCGAATCGGAGGTGGCAACTTCTCCTGCGGTCTCACAACATGGCAACCGTCTCGCCTACGTGGTGTACAGGTTTAACTCCAACATCTGGCGAATTGATTTGCGAAGCCCAGGTCAGAAGCCTGGCAGCCCGGCCCGGCTCATCGCCTCGACGAGGTGGGAAGGCATACCGGCTTACTCGCCGGACGGCAAGAAAATTGCCTTCATGTCCGGCCGATCGGGAACTCCCGAAATCTGGGTATGTGCGAGCGACGGATCCAATCCCGTGCAACTGACCTCGCTTGGGGGAGCGGATCTCCTAGGACCCAAATGGTCGCCGGACGGCCAGAACATTGCTTTTGCTGCGGCTCCCGGAGTAATCCAGAACATCTATGTCGTGAGCGTGAACGGTGGGGCTCCGCGGCGTATGACTACGAACATGACGGGTAACGATGGGTGGCCGTATTGGTCCCAGGACGGGCAATCGCTTTACTTCAAGTCAACCCGTACCGGTGTGGGGGAAATATGGAAGATGCCAGCCAAGGGCGGCGAGGCGGTCCAGATCACCCGCCATGGGGGAGATGTGCCGCAGGAATCCCCCGACGGAAGATTCGTTTACTATGAGAAGGGATGGCCGGCGCGCTGCAGCGTGTGGCGAATGCCGGTGGCAGGGGGCGAAGAGGTAAGGGTTGTTGGACCCACCCATGCATACGCGGGCTGGACCGTCGGCAAACAAGGAATCTATTTCTTCACACCCTCAGACCGACGGGGCCGCAGTGACCTCTGCTTCTACAAGTTAGCCACCAGTAAGATAAGCAAGTTCCTAACGATCGAGCGGAATCTCGAGCCGCGCATCGCCGTTTCCCCTGACGACCGAACAATTCTCTACTCGCAAGACGACCAGCTCAGCAGTGAACTGAGGCTGGTTGAGAACTTCCGGTAGAAGACCCTTCAGCCCTCCGCCTCCAATCCTTCCTGCAATCGCACCGGTGGCTTTGGTGCGGTCATGGGGAAACCGTCTACCCGCAGAATCAGTTGAAGCTGGAGTACGTCGCGCTCGTAGCTCCTACACTCAATGATAACTACGGATGGTGCCCCCCGGCGTTTGAAGCACTCGAACCCGGCTACAAGAAGCAGCGATATAATGGTGATCGCCCTAATCTCCCCAGAGCCTGGGCTCCAAGCAACGGGCGAGAACAAGGAGGAGTCTAAGGCAGAGGGAACCGTCGGTAAGGCGATGAGCACAAGATTCACACAGGTTACGGTCCAGACCATGCGCGTATGCACCAGCCGACGGACGGCTACATCCGTCAACCGACGGATGACCGCCGCGCTCATCATCGCTTTGGCTGTGGGGCCTTATGGACTCGCCGCCTCTGGCGCAAGAGCCGGCGGAACTGCCGGCGATCAGAGATCGCCGCTACAGGTTCCGCAGCAAGAAAACCCTTCGCCCCCCTCGGGACAAATTCCTCCTGGGCAGGAGCAGACGCTCGTCGTCAGCGTTGAGGACGAGAATAAGGTGGCCGTGCCGTCCGCGCACTTAGCCCTCGAGGGGGCCAACCACGCCCCGGCCGCGAAGGGCGAAACGGACTTCGCGGGACACCATACTTTCAAAGGCCTGACTTCTGAAACCTATCAACTACGCGTGGAGAGGGAAGGCTTCTATGCCGTCGTCCTCAAGGATGTTCACGTGGGGGAAATTGCCAACGTCGATGTCACCCTGAACCACGTCCGGGAATACAGCGAAGTCGTGAACGTGGTCTATTCGCCCCCGGCCATTGATCCTCAAAAGACTTCCGACACCAAAACGCTGCGGAACGACGAGATTCTCGAGTTGCCTATCCGAGTTGACCGCGACATTCGCACCGCCTTGCCGCTCCTGCCGGGGGTCGTCGCGGACACCACCGGGCAGGTCCACATAGACGGCTCCAGCACGCGCCAAGTCCAGGACCAACTCGACGGGTTCAACATAACGGACCCCGCCAGCGGCTTTTTTGACATGCGCGTGAGCGTAGACGCGGTGCAATCGATGGAGGTCTACTCCAGCCGCTACTCGGCCGAGTATGGCAAGGGCTCCGGCGGGGTGGTGAGTCTTCGCACGGGCATGGGGGACAACCGCTACCGCGTTTCCGCCACCGACTTCTTTCCTTCCTTGCAGAATCGCAAGGGCTACAACATCAACTCCTGGACGCCGCGCCTGACCTTCACAGGTCCCCTGCGCAAGAACAAGGATTGGTTCATGGACGCGGCGGAGGGCGAGTATGACCTGAACGTCGTCGGCGATCTCCCCAAGGGGCAAGACCGCAGCCCTTCCTGGCGGGCCAGCAACCTCGCGAAGGCCCAATTCAATCTCACCTCGTCCAACATCCTCACCGGAACCTTGCTTGTCAACCGTTACGGAGCTGACCACCTCGGCCTCTCGCGCTTTAGCCCCTTGCCGAC
>Ga0187771_10000864_pt1 | contig 19440 bp, 20 predicted proteins | sample 0116_SJ02_MP15_1_FD_133139 | JGI IMG/M metagenome (GOLD analysis project Ga0187771, IMG submission 133139) | Tropical peat soil microbial communities from peatlands in Department of Meta, Colombia - 0116_SJ02_MP15_10_MG | ecosystem: Environmental > Terrestrial > Soil > Wetlands > Peat | place...
GCGCGAACCGTCACGCTCTGGCGACGCAATAATCGCGCGCTTGGATCGCTTCCTTATCAGACTGCACCCTGCCCGATTGCCGGAGAGTTGGCTCAGCGTTTCTTGAGGTGGATTTTACCACTGAAGGAGAGCAGCTTGACCGAAGACGCCGCCTTTCCCATGGTGCCTGCGAAGGCACTTCCCGCTTTGGCAGCGAAAGAGGTGTGAGCGGGCTGCAGCGGAAAATCATTTATGACTTTTCCCTGGGTGGAACTGGCGACCACGTCAATGGAAGCGTAAGCGGGAGCTGTGGCTTCGATGTCGCCAGTGTGGGTCATTAGGGAATACTCGCCGCCGCCGCCGAAGTCACCATCGTAGACGATTCTGCCGCTGTTGGAATTCACATGAACCAGCGGTCCGCTCACCGAGTTCAGAGCAACTTCGCCGCCAACGGAGGTGATTTCGACATGACCGTCGGTGATATTTGTCAATGTCACCGGGCCATTCAATGTTTTGATGTGAACGTGCCCATCGCTGAGGTCCCGGACATCAACATCAGCAGTATTGCCTTCGAGCATTACATCGCCCTTCAGCTTCTCGGCATGCAGAGGTCCGGTGGCAGAACGCAAAGTCACGTTGGCATCGGCGGGGACGAGAACTTCATAATCCACCCGTCCGCTAGTGGCGTCGGCGCCAGGAAGAAGATGGGAAACCACCGAGACCCGATTACCGCGATGGCTCTGATCGATCTCAACCTTGTCGGAGTGGAGAATTGCGGTGACAAGCACCTGCTTCCCGCCAGAAGGTTTCACCGAAATAGGACCGTAGGGATTGGCGATGGAGACGCTGGCGCGGCGATGCACTTTGAAACGGTATTCCTTGCGAGTCTCAGCGGCCGCAAACACCACCGCCATGACCACTATTACCACCACCAGCGCGGAGACCCTATTCCTGCGGTACATAATCACCTTCTCCCCACATCGGTTCGGCCTTGCGGAACATATTACGGCAGAGCACGCTCCATTGCCATTTCGTAGACCATGGCTCGCTGCTCGTAGGCATTCATCAGATATTGCTGCGCAATCTGATCGTTGGGATCGTTGCGCGCAGACAATTCGGCATCTTGTATGTAAGCGTTGACGGCCCGAAGATCGGATTCGTAACCCGCGCGCAGCGCCGGGGCGCGTGCCGCGATGATCGTAAGCATTTGATCTTCGTCCGCAGCTATGGCGGAAGCCTGAACAGGCTGGGCTGTGGTTTCGACGACTGGAGTAGGAGCGGGTTGTTGCCGCGCCACCTGGTTAGCCAGATGCTGATGCATCACGAGAAGCACTGAGCCGGCCACCAGACCTGCCGTTATCGGCACCAGCCAGGCGAATCGCCACCGCGGCGAACGCTCAGCCGAAGGCACAAGCTGCGGGAGGGGCTGACGGATCAACCCCTCCTGCTGCAACGCTCTCTCAATGGAATTCCAGACGCGCTCGCTCGGCTCGTAGTGGTCTTCCAGGAGCCGCGCCTGTTGCGCAATAGCATCCAGATCAGAAACCAACTCTGAACACAATGAGCAGGTTTTCAGGTGTTCTTCCTGCTCTGTACTGTGGCCGCCCTCAAGCTCAGGCAGGACCCGTTTAAATTCATCACAGGTCATACTACCCTCTCTCCCCGACATCATTTGTCTCTGGCTCCTTACGGCTTGATGGCCTTTTCGGCTCTGCTCGTTTTTAGGAGCTCTCGCAACTTCATTCTAGCTTTGTGCAACTGCGACTTGCTGTTGCCGATGGAGCAACCCACGATGCGTGCGATTTCGTTGTGCTCGTAACCCTCAACGTCATGGAGCAGGAACACCGCCCGATAACCCGGAGGCAGGTCGGCAATGGCATGCTCCAATTGTAAGCGGTCGATCGACCCAGCTAATCTTACATCCTCCGCGCCCGGTTCCTTCCTGGGAGACTCCTCTTCGGTTTCAATGGTCTCCTCCAGCGGAACCACGGCCAGACCCTTCTTCCGCAACTGCATCAGGACGACGTTCACCGCCATGCGATGCAGCCAGGTGGAAAAGGCCGACTCGCCGCGAAAGGTCCCAATCTTGCGGAACAACTGCAGGAACGCTTCCTGAGTGAGGTCTTCCGCGGCGGCGGTGTTGGCCGTCATGCGCAGACACAACGAATACACGCGTCGCCTGTGCAGGTGGTAGAGAGTTTCAAAAGCCTCCGCATCCCCCTGCTTGGCTCGCTCAATTGCCTCAGCTTCAGAAAGCTTGTCGCCCTGCGTTTTTCTCGCGCCCGTCAAGTTGCCTTAATCCGGCCGCACTCAGTCTGATGCGGCGTAAATGTCTTTTCGTTGTACTGCTTAGGGTTACTTCTGTGCCGGAAAATTCTCCGCCTTTTCGTTACCTGCATGCAAATGTAGCGCGGGCATTCTTGCCCACGACGGGGCGGACAGGAATGTCCGCCCTACACCACTCCCGACCCACCTACTTCCTTATAGATTCGATATTTATGGCCTAAGACCCAGAAACAATGGTCACGAAGCGGTCAAAAGCTGGTTAAGAGGTCACGCCGCCGCCGTCGCCGTGGTTATGCTTTCTAACCCGTGACCATGGGGGCCGGTTTCGCGCTGCCGCAAAAGGAAGGCAAAGAACATACCCAGGAATCCCAGAATTGAGAAGATCCACATCCCGAGGTGGTATCCGGCCGGATTGTTGGGTCCAGCATGGCTGTAGTCATTCGCCCAACCGACGAGGAGGTTGAATCCGGCCAGTCCAATGTTCTGAATCATGGTCATCAAGCCGTAGGCGGTCCCCAGCTTGGACTGATCCACGATATACGCGACCGACGGCCACATCACCGCCGGGATCAGGGAGAAGGCGACGCCCATCATCGCCATGGGGACGTAAAGGCTGATGTGGGTGTAAGCCATCATCAGATAAACCGGAATCAGCAGCATGGAGCCCAACATCATGAGCAGAGCACGCTTGCCCAGCTTGTCAACGAACAACCCAAATGCCGGCGTGCCAAACATAGTAAATGCCGTCAGAATGCTGACCAGAAACCCGCCCAGCTGCCGGGATGTTCCGTGGGCCTCGATGAAGAACTTAATCGCAAACGTTTCAAAGGGGAAGATTGCCGAATAAAACACAATACACAACGCCACGATGTACCAATAAGAGAGCCCGAACTTATAAATGTCACTGAAAACGACTTTGTCCGTAGACCCTTGCTGTCCGACCTCGAACTTTTTCTCCGCGTAAGCTTCCATAATCCAGTACACGACCGCGCCGGTGACGCAGAAGGTAGCGAATCCAACGGAAATTAAAAGCGGGCTGCGCCAGTTGGTGTAAGCCGAAGCGGCCCAACTTGGTGAGTTTTGCGCCAGCCAGGAGCCAAACCGGGCAATCATCAAATTGATGCCGAAGGCGAAGCTCAGTTCCTTGCCGCGAAACCATTTGGCAATCGCCGTGGTGACCGCCACAATTAATGATTCCGCTCCCAGGCCAAAGATCAGCCGGCCGCTCGCCATTACTGCCAGGATTGGGGACAGAACCGTGACCACCGCACCAATCAGGCAAAGTGTGCCGAAGATAAAGATGGCCTTGCGGGTGCCGATGCGGTCCACTATATAGCCGCCGATCAGAACCATCACAACGTTGGGAATGCTGTAAATCGCTTGCAGCAGGCCAATGTTCGAATCGGAGAAATGGAGCTGCCGGGCGAGAAGATCCGCCAGCGGCGCTATGCAGTCGTACACGTAGTAGTTCCCAAACATTGTCAGACTGACGAAGATCAGCACCGCCCAGCGATAGAAGCCGGACGGTTTGCGCAGACCGGATTCGGGCATTAGTGCTCCTTGCGGTTTACTGGACATGAACTCAAGAAGATAGCAGAAGGACGCGGGGTTCGCACTCTGCGCTCGCGGAATTCTCTTAATGTGTTTCTGCGCTCACCTACAGCATCGTTGGTATTCGTCTGGAATCTGGCAGCCCAACTTCCCACGGTACCGCGGCACCAACGGTGCGACCACTACTGCGCAAAGTTCCTCTACAATCTAAGAGTGACTTTCGGCCCACATATCCGCTTCTAAGTCGAGCCTGCCGTCGCAAACATTCGGCAGCCTCGCAGGCTGCCGTTTGCGTTTTCAGAGGCCAGCTTCCATGATAAAGTGTTCAACTCGACCGTCCGTGCGCTCAAAGTGAGCGAGGGAAGCGGGGTTGAAGGAGTTAAGCTATGGCGCTGATCTACGATCTCGTAAAGGACCGCCGGATTTATTCGATTGACGCCGACGCCACGGTGCTGGAGGCGGCGCGATTCATGATGGAGCACAACATCGGCGCTTTGCCTGTCTTGCGCAATGGAGAATTGGCAGGGATTTTCTCCGAGCGCGACATTATGAATCGCGTGGTCGCCATCGGGCGCATGCCGGGGACGACCAAGGTTTCCGAAGTGATGACCGCGAATCCAAAGTCGGTGAACGTCAACGAGAGTGTAGAGAACAGTCTGTTCCTGATGCGCGAATTCGGCTTCCGGCACCTGCCCATCACCGACGGCAAGGAGCTCAAAGGCCTGGTTTCCTTGCGTGACCTCCTGCTGCGCTACGTAAAGGAAGCAGAATCCAAACGAATAGCTTCGTAAAGACGTTTTTAATTGTCATGCTGCGCGAAGCGAAGGATCTATGTATTGCGAGAATGCATAGATCGTGGCCTAAAGACCACTCAGGATGACAAAGTAAATCACCGCCGCCGCAAAAGCAGATCACCTTGGCTGGGTGGTAGTGCGAAAGGAAATTCGATCACCTGTCCGGCAATCGGAACGCGCAACACAAACTGTTCCTGCTTCCTCCAATCGCCAATCCATTTACTTTTCGGGCTGAAGAATATCCACCCGGTCGTCTCAGGATTGTCCGAATCCAGCCGGATCGGGCGCACGCCGCGTGATCTCAGGAATTCTTGCGTTTGCTTAATGTCGTCCTCGTAGATTCGGAGAGCGGATTCCTGTTCCGCTTTCTTCTCGGGGTGTTTGCCGATTTGACGTTGTGTTTCCCCGGCAAAAGCATCCGCTCTGCTCTGCAGCTTTGCTGCGAAATCATCGGGATCAACTGCATTCTGCACGGCATGGTAGTGGCTCGCAAATTCCAGGCTGGCGCCCGCGGGATCGAATGACAAGAACCCTTTGCCGCGATAACGAACAGTAACAAAAATGGCGAAAAGCGGCTCAATCCGCAGGCTTGCTTTTCGCACCTCATCGGCGTCAAGGGCGATCACGACTCCGAAGTCCTCAGTCCAGAGTCCATACCGGTATTTGCCGTCATCATCCGCGCTGAACGTGCAGCCCGGTTTCCCTTCGGCCCAGCGCACAATGTTTGGCGGTGGCTGCCCGGCTGCGAGTGCGAGGCCGAGCAGTGCCAAGCCGACGCCATAACGAAGTTGAGGCATTCTGGTCTATTCCAGTTTATGCGGGAGCTGGAGCTCCGATGTTGTGTTTAAAGATTGGATTCTGACCAGGATGCCGATTCGGGAAGAACTCAGTTCTGTTGTCAGCTTTCAGTTCTCGATAAAGATTTAGTGACCACTGGCCATTAGCCACTGACCACGGTTTACCGAAACAGAGTCTTGGAATATTTGTCGGCTTCGTGCATGGCACGACGGCGCCGCCAAAACCGGACAAACCGCTTCACCGGGAAAAACAGCCAGACTGCAAGCACGGCGACTGCCATCAATAACTTCATCCAAACACTCCAAGGCGTTGTGGGTTTTAATCCACGTGCTCGCCCTCTTCAAACTCGGCGACCGGCAGCACATCCCGCTCGCGGGCAATCCACACGTATAGTGTCGGTAGCAAGAAAATGCTCATGACTAGCGCCGCGATCAGGCCTCCAACGATGACGATTGCGAAGGGTCGCTGAGAGTCTGAACCAATCGCATGCGAGACCGCGGCCGGCAGCAATCCCAACGTTGCCACCAGCATGGTCATCATGATGGGACGCAATCTCAAGACAGCTCCTTCCACTGCAGCATCCTCGATGGAGTATCGACGTGCTCGGAGCTGATTGATGTATTCCAACATGATGACTCCGGTCTGCACGCACACGCCGAACAGCGCCAGGAATCCGACGCCGGAAGAAACACTGAAGTTCGTGCCACTGATCAGCAGAGCCAGCAGTCCACCGATGGGCGCGACTGCGATGTTCGCCATGATCAACAATGACCACTTAAAGGACTTGAACATTGTGTAGAGGATGATAAAGATGATCAGAATGGTGATCGGCAGCACGATCAACAGCCGGGCGTTGGCCCGTTTCGCGCTGGCATACTCTCCTTCCCAACCGATGCGGTAGCCGAGAGGCAGCTTGACCTGCTGATCGACCTTGCTCATCGCCTCTTCCACCGTGCTGCCGAGGTCGCGGCCACGCACGCTGTACTTGATCGCAATGTAGCGCCGGTTGCCTTCCCGGTAAATTTCAGAGCCGCCATCTACGATCTTGATATGGCAGAGCTGCCCTAACGACACGCGCTCGCCCGTCGGTGAGAGCAGACGGATTCTCTCGATGGCATCTTGTGTGCTGCGGTATTGCGGTAGATACCGAAGCACGAGGTCATATCGCGCCTCGCCTTGCAGGACTTGTGTCATCGCGCCGCCACCGACGGCAGTTTGAATTGCATCCTGCACGTCGGCGACATTGATCTGATAACGGGCCGCGGCATCTCGATCGACAGTGACGTTCAGATTGGGCTGGCCCAGGACACGGAAGACCCCCAGGTCTTCCACGCCGCGTACTCCTCGCATGATGCTCACGATCTGGTCAGCTTTCTCTTCAAGAACTTTCAAATCATCGCCATAAATCTTGGTGGCTAGCTCGCCCTTCACGCCGCTGACGGCCTCCTCCATGTTGTCTTCGATGGGCTGAGAGAAGCCCCACACCACGCCAGGAATTTTGTTGAGCTCGCGATTCATGGCGGCGATGAGCTCGTCTTTATTCTGGTGGAAGACAGGGCGCCATTCTTCCTTTGGCTTCAGGTCAACGAAATACTCGGTATTGAAGAAGCCGGTGGTATCGGTGCCGTCGTCGGGACGGCCAACCTGGCTCGTGCATTGCGGCACTTCGGGGAAAGAGCAAAGCACGACTCGCGCCTGATTCGCGACTCTGCTGCCTTCGTCCGGGCCGGTGCTGGGAGCGAGCGTGCCGCGAACCCAGAGTGCGCCTTCATCCAAATGAGGCAGGAATTCGGAACCAATGACGCCGCTGAAGGCGAGGAAATTTCCCGCGGCAACTCCGAGCACACTCACGCCGACGGTGACCAGGCGGTGCCGAATGGCCCACCGGACGGCATTGCGGTAGTGCCTGATCAAGAAGCCCATGACCGGGTTGTGCCACTCGCGGGCTCCTTTGGCGAAGGCGAAGCTCGCCAATACCGGTGCGATGATGATTGAGAAAAGCAACGCGCCCAGCAGGGCAAAGGCGACAGTCCACGCCATAGGATGAAAAAGCCGGCCCTCCACGCGCTGCAGCGTAAAAATAGGCAAATAGGCAGTGATGATGATGGCGATGGCGTAGAAGACAGGACGTTGTACTTCGTGCGCTGCGTCGCTAATTCGTTCGGTCGGAGTTCGTGTCCCATTGGCGTGGCTCAAATGGCGGACAATGTTTTCGATCATCACCACCGCGCCGTCCACCACCATGCCAAAGTCCAGAGCACCCAGCGAAAGCAGGTTCGCCGGGATACGTCTTAAGTCCAGACAAATGGCGGCGAACAGGAGAGAGAAGGGAATCGTGATGGCGACGATCAGCGCGCCCCGGATATTGCCGAGAAACAGAAAGAGAACGATCGAAACCAGGATCATTCCTTCGGTCAGGTTGTGAAGCACCGTGTGCGTAGTGAAGTGGACCAGGTCACTGCGATCGATGAACGGAGCAACCTTCACGCCGGGAGGCAACACGTGATTGTTCAGCTCTTCGACTTTCTTGTGGACGCCCTCAAGGGCGGTCTGTGCCACCGCGCCTTTTCGCAACAGCACAATGCCTGAAACTACATCATCGTTGTCGATGATTTTTCCGTCCACGTGTGCAGCTCTGCCGAATTGGCCGAGGCGAATTTTCGGGCCTTGCTGCACCACGCCAATGTCCCTCATGTGCAGCGGAGTGCCGTTCTTGGTGAAAATCACGGTTTGGGCGATGTCCTGCGAGCGATTCACCAGGCCTACTTCGCGGACATTGATCTGCTGCAGCCCAGCCTGAATGAAGCTTCCGCCGGCATTCGCGTTGTTGTTCGTCAGCTGTTGTTCGATTTGCGCCAGGCTCAGGCCGTATGCAACCAGCCTGCTCGGGTCGACGCGAACCTGGTATTCGCGCGTCGGGCCACCGAAGCTGGCGACGTCAACGATGTCGGGCACTGCTTTGAAGTTCTTTTCGATGACCCAGTCTTCAATCGATTTCAGCTCCATCGGGTCATATGCCGGATTGGTGCTGTGCAGCGTGAAGAAGTAAATTTGCCCGACCGGGCTCCAGTCTGTGCCCATAACCGGCGTGACACCCGGCGGCAAACTGACTTGGCTCAGCCGCTCCAGTACCCGTTCGCGGTTCCAGGCGTTATCCGATTCATCGGAGAAGATCAGCTTCACATCGGAAAGGCCGAAAAGCGAAAACGAGCGGAGATGGACCACGTCCGGGATGCCATTCATGACGATCTCAAGCGGAATCGTGACCTGCTGTTCAATCTGTTCCGCTGAAATGCCCGGCCACTGGGTGATGATGTCGACGTAGTTGTCCGCAACGTCTGGGTATGCCTCAATGGGTAAGCGCTCGAATGACACAATGCCCGCCGCGAAAAGAATGATCGCCAGGGCCACGACCATCAGCCGGTTGTTAAGCGCGAAATCTACGATTCGACGAATCATCTACTGTTCCACTGTGTTCTGCAGCGGCAGTGCGATTGAGACCACTTGATCTCCCGGTTTCAGACCCGAAACGATTTCCTGCATGTTCTTAGGAAGCGTCTTTCCCGTGACGACTTCTTGCCGCTTGAAATGTCCCGGCCCGGTCGGCACATAAACCCATTCGCGATCGTGCAGATACAGAACCGCAGTTGCCGGAACTGCGGCGTGCGTTTCGGGCTGCTTGCCGTAGAAAGTGGCGGTCACGAACATGCCCACACGCATCAACCCCGGATTCGGGACTTCGATCCGGATTTTTGCGGTGCGAATGTTCGGATCCAAAATGGGCAAAACGTTATCGATCCGTCCCTTGAATGTTTTGTCGGGGTAAGCGTTCAGGCGAATATCTGCCGACTCGCCAACGTGCACGGCATCGAGATCGTTTTCGTAAACATCGCACATGATCCAGACATCGGACAGATCAGAAATGGTGAATGGATTGGGGCCGGACAGGCCTTGCACGCCCGCTGCGTTTGTGACCTGCTGGTCGGTGATCACACCCGATATGGGGGCGACTACGTCGACAATTGCTGAAGCATGATCTTTATCCACGCCCAGAACTCGCAACTGCTCAAGCGCAGCATTCAGGTCGGCTTTGGCGTCCTCTTCAGCAGTTTCTGCGGTTTCGAGCTGGCTCTTGGCGATTGCTCCTTTGTCGTAAAGAATTTGTGCGCGCTTGAGCTGCACCTGCGCCAGCCGTTCGTCATTCACGGCCTTCAAGTAAGTTTGGTAAGCGCCGGAGATATCGGTGCTCTGCACACGCAACAGCAATTGGCCTTTCTGCACCACGTCACCGAGCCGCGCTTTGATTTCCACAACACGCCCCGAGGCCAGCGAAATGACCGGCACGGCACGCGCGATGTCAGGTTGAACCACTCCGGTTACATTCAGCTCCGGTACCGAGTTGTATCCAGTTGCCGTGACCAGCGGAAACTGCTCGGGGTGGTCCACCTTAAAGTTGTTCGCGTTCAGGTCAGGCTCGACAACCGGCTTGGGCGGAGCTTCGGCCTGCGTGTTGGCACTACCTGAATTGCAGCCGAAGAGGGCCAGGCTGAAAATCACGCACACCGACGCTGCACGGAGCGAAGGTGCGAATTTGCTTCTCACGGGAGCACCTCCCGGCCGACGGCCATGTTCAATTGCGCCGCAGCTATCAGGTACGAGCCGATCAGGTTCACGTAGTTCAATTGCACGCTGCGGTAGTCCGCCTCTGCATTCAGGAAATCCAACAAGGAAGCGCCTCCGTTTCGATAGGAGAAAAAGATCGTGTCTCGCACCCGGACCGATTGCTGAAGATATTTGGCTTTGTAGGGGCGCAGCAGAATCAGGGTGCTGTTCACCGTGGCGTAACCGGAATCCACGTCACTCAGGACGGCTGCTTCAGTGGCGTCGCGCAGTCTCTGGTTGCGCGTGATATCGATCTGCGTGCGCAGCTTCTCTCCCTGGTTGCGATCGAAGACGCGGAGCGGAATGCTGAGGCTGACGCCCAGGGTGTTAATGGCTTCAGGATTATTCGTGGATGCATTATGCGTGTACCAGGCGGCGAGAGTGGGATCGGTGGATCCATTGGCGACCGCCAGCTTGTGATCCGTCTGGGCTTTCTCGATCGCCTCAACGGCCGCTTTCAAATCCGGCCGCGTATCCATGGCGATCTTGCGGAAATCTCCCCGCGGTGGCAGTTGATCATCGAAATCGTACGGCTCAGTAACATCGAATTGCTCAATCGGAGTTCGATCGTTGAGCAAGGTTAGCAGCTGGATTTTTGCGGTGCGCAGGTTGACATCGGCGGTTTGTAAATCCGACTCGTACTGCACGCGCTGCAACTCCAGGCGATCGAGATCGATCTGCGCGATATCGCCTGCGTCGAACCGATCCTTGCTGATCTCAAGCACGTGGTCGTAATACGCGAGATTATCTTTGGCGAGTTGCAGCACGGCTTTGGCTTGCAGGGTGGAGACGAAAGCCGTTCGCAGGGTAAATAGCAGAGTTCTGTCCAGGTCGGCGTGGCTGAACTCGGCAATCAACGTGCCTTTTTTCTGGCTCTCCAGCCGCAACTCACGCTTGTGCCGCCGCTCATGCAGATAGCTGATGCCCGGTGACTCAAAGGTGCCGGCGAACGGTTGCCATACTCCGTTATGAGGAGCGATTTGCGTCCCGTCGACCGTTAAGTTGAACGTCGGGTTGGGGCGGAGATATGCGGTGATCTCCTCGGCCTTGGACTCATCAACATTCAACTGATCAGCCAGTAAGCTCGGATTGGAGGCTTCAAAACGAGCGCGTACCTGCTCCCATGTGAGCGCTTGCTGCGCCACGGCGCGCAGAGGCACACCAAGCAGAACAAAAAGCGCCGAATAAAGCCAAACCGTTCTCTGCATCCATTACCCTCCGTTATCGAAGGAATACAGCCAGCAGCCCGAGCTTGCGGCAGTGATTGCCAGCAAACAACCGGGGACTGCTTCCGAAGAGAAACCCGCGAGAGCTAGAGGCCGGGGGCGGGAGGAGCGCGAGAATTTTTCTGGCTGAACACGGCCGGTTCAGGCGATGGAGCCGCGGCAACGAAAACCAGGCCGCTAAGTTGGTTGTCGGGACCTATTGGCAGAGCGCCGGATTCCACTAAAAAGGTGCCGGTTAGGTGTGTCCACACACTGCTTCTGCTACCGGCTGCCTGCTTGAGCAAGCGCTTGGAGGCATTCGATTCCTCCATCTCGGGACGCATGGCGTGCAAATCGTCAGTAGCGGAAACCACGGGAAAAAGCAGGACCAGAGCACACCCAAGGAGCAGAAAAGGACGCCAGCGGCCGAACCACTGCGGACTACTGGCGTGAGCCGGTATGCGCTGCCAAATCCAGACCGCGGGCAGCGCCAACGCCAACCAGAGAATGTTGAGCAGTAGCTCCATTTCGTGTGCGAACAACCACTATAACAAAAACTGTGCTTTCTTCAGGAATCTAGCGACAGGCGTAGGCGCGAGTCAACAAACAGCTGCGGCTCGGAGGTTACGAACGGTTCGCGGGACGAAGCCTGATATTAAGGCATCAAGGAGTCCAAATCTTAGAAATCCATGGAAAGAAGTGGGAATCGCAAAGCATTCAAGGTATATGGTGCAATTCTGGAAACGGATATAATTCCCGGCATAGTCTGCAGGGGTTCAAATGAAGTCCCCACTTGTCGGCGGTGTGGTTCTCCTTCTTTTGTCCTCAATTCCACTTCCAACGTTGGCGCAAGGGCATTCCGGAAACGGGAGCCGAGGGTCGAATATTCCAGGCACGGTACCACCACTACCTTCCGTTGGTGGGAACTCCGCCTCGCTAGCGCCGGCGGCATTTCTCTCGGGCAAGGTGGCTATCGATGACGGCGGCGAGTTGATGGACCCGGCAGCCATTCAGTTGATCTGCCACGGCCAAAGACACACGGCCGGGTTCACCGACCGGAAAGGAGGTTTCAGTTTTCAACTTACCGACCGTGCATCCGCTGCCAGCGCTGACCTCAGCGACGCCAGCACCACGCTCAATCAGACGGCCGGTTCGCAGGATCCGCGTGATTGGCGCGATTGCGAGGTTCAGGCGGTCCTGGCTGGGTATTCCTCGGAGGTGGTCGAGCTCGCCAGCCGGATGAATACGCTGGAAAGTGTGGACCTGGGAACGGTCACATTGCATCGCCTCGAACATGTCGAGGGAACCAGCATCAGCGTTACTAGTCTGATGGCGCCGCGGGCGGCACAGAAAGCGCTGGAAAAGGCGCGCGAGGACGAGAAAAAAGGGAAGTGGGATCAGGCCCTGCAGTCACTTCAAAAAGCGGTGCGGATCTATCCTAAATACGCCGTGGCTTGGTCCGAGATGGGACGCGTCCAAATGCACCTGAACGATCCAGCTTCGGCAAAAAGCTCCTTCGAACAATCCATTGCGGCGGATGCAAAATACGTAAACGCCTACGATGGCCTGGCCCAGTTGGCCTTTGCGGCAAAGCAGTGGCCTGAAGTGATCAAAACCACGAACAAGCTGCTGGCGTTGAATCCCGTGAATTTTCCCGCCGCCTATTTCTTCAATGGAGTTGCGCAATATGAGCAAGGCGAACTCGAAGCCGCGGAAAAAATCACGCGCTCGGGAGTCAGAGTCGATGACGGACACCAGGTGCCGAAGCTGCAATATTTGCTGGGTATGATTCTCCTGCGTAAACACGAGTACCAGCAGGCCACTGAGCAGATGCAGCAATATCTGAGCCTCGTCAAAGAGCCGGCTCAGGTTGAGGAGGCGAAGAAAGAATTGGCCGAGATCGCGCGGTTGTCAGCCAGTTCAAACTCCCCCGCAGTGCGGCAGGAGAAGTAATCGATCGCATTCTGTAAGCTGCGATTCGGCCTGCGATTTCGCGATCCGTCCCCGGCGCCGCTTCTCCGCACCGGTCCCTTGCGATCAAGAATCACGCAACCCCTCGCGCCTGCGCGATCGCATACAAAATTATCGAAATTGCCAGTGCGATCCCAAAGGGTATTTTCAGTGCTTCAGGATTGTCGAGTGACACGTCCTGTGCCGGAAGCCGCAAGCTAACCAGCGCCCCGAGCAGATGCCAGATGTTGCGCAACGTCTGGCGCACACGCTTTTTCCAGATGACCAGAACGAGCGCCATAGCACCGGCGATCAGAAGAGTGGCGAAAAGAACTGTAATGAGGTGCTGCGGTCCCAGGAACGCCCCCAAAGCGCCAACCAGCTTCCAGTCTCCTGCACCGAGGCTCCGCACCAATACAAAGGGCAAAAGTATGAGCAAGCCCAGGCCTGCTCCCAGCAATGATGTTTTTGTCCCGGCCCATCCGCCTGCGATTGAGTTCACCGCAATCCCCAGCCCCAGAGCGGGGACCGTCAGCCAATTTGGAATGCGCCGCCAGCGATAGTCGGTATAGCCGGCGATAACCGCAACCAGAGTCGGCAAAATCCAGAGGGCTTGGCGAGCTATCCACATAGAGGGAAGGGCCGCGCGGAATCGGTCCGGTGCGGGATTGGATGGGAATTGATGGGCGGATTCTAGAAGGTCAGAGAATAGCAGTCAATGCCGATCGCCTTCGCTGGAAGAAATAGAAAAGGCCCGCAATCTCCGGGCCTCTTTGCTCAACGAAAGTTAACGGCTAAGCGGATGAGCGTTGGTGCGCTCGGCCACGATGCGCTTCGCGTTATCGGCAAGCTGTTTAGCTTCCGGCAGAAGATCCAGCGCTTTGAGAACCAATGGATCAGCCTCTTCTTTCACTTTCAGGCCTTCGTTCTGTCCGAAAGCATCGACGAAGATTTCGCTCTTGATACTGGAGCGAACCCAATCGTTATTCTCCACCAGGTCCGCCTCACTGTAAGGAATCTTTTCTTCGTCAAGGAACTTACGGAATTCCTGCATGGTGACCTCGTCCACCTCAAATTTCTCCGTGGGATGGTGCGTCACCACATAGCGTTTGGCGAAATTGAAGAACGCGTAGTGCTGCAGAAGCGTGTCCTGAAAACGGTTGCTCTTGACCGGCGGAATATTGTAGTCCGGCGTGATGCCGCCACCACCATACACCGTGCGTCCGCTATCCGTGAGCTTCACTTCGCGATTGGCAGTGTTGTTATCCGTGTCGCGCTCGAAATAGTAGTCATAGAGGGACACGTTTGAGTAGTCGCGCTGAATCAGCCGTCCGCTGGGCGTGTAGTACTTGGCAGTGGTAAGCGCGAGGCCGGTGTTTTCTGCCAGCGGATACACCGTCTGCACCAATCCCTTGCCAAAAGTGGTTTCACCTACGATCAGGCCACGGTCGTGATCCTGAATGGCGCCGGCAACGATTTCCGCGGCGGAAGCGGTTCCGCGATTCACCAGCACAACCAGCGGATAATCCTTGCCGCCATTGCCGTGCGTCGCCGAATAGCGCTTCTCCGGTGAGCTACGTCCGCGGTGGGAGACGATCAGTTGTCCCTTATGCAGGAACTTGTCGGCCACACCGACGCCTTCGCTGAGCAGCCCGCCGGGATTGCCGCGAAGGTCGAGAATGAGTCCTTTCAAATCGCCCATCTCGTCGAGTGCCTTCTGGACTTCATTTTCGGTGGTTTCGTTAAAGCCGCTGATGTGCATGTAGCCGATGCCGGGACGGATCAGGAAATGCAGATCCACGCTGTAGCGGGGAATCTCGTCGCGAACCACGGCGAATTCCAGAGGCTTATCGGAACCTTCACGCAGAATCGTGATATGGACAGTCGTTCCCTTGGGACCTTTCAATAGATCGGCCACGTCGCCCGTACTCATGTTGTCAGTGGATTTGCCATCGACTGCGACGATGATGTCTCCGGGACGAATGCCCGCGCGATACGCTGGCGTGCCCACGAAGGGCGCGATCACGATTACCTTATTATTCCGCGGACCGACCGTCATGCCCACGCCGTAATACTTGCCGCGCTGATCTTCGCGCAGCAGGGAATAGGCCTTGGGATCGAAAAAGTTGGAGTGCGGATCGAGCACGTGCAGCATGCCCGGGATCGCGCCGTTGTAAATGGCCTTGTCCGCATTTACCGGTTCGGCATAGTTCTGCTCGACAATGTTGTACACTTCGGTGAACTGTCGCAGGCTGTCGCGGACATCAGAGTCGCCGCCCGTGCTCGCCGCCGGACTGATCTTCTGGCCGAAGACCATGCCAAAGAAGCCGCAGGTTATAAGGACAAAAACAATCAGGAAGAGGGCGCGACGAGAACTACCAACCATTGTCGATTCCTTCGGTTCGGGCGGGAAAATCACCCCGGTCACCGCAATTCTAGAGGCAGTATAGCACGTTGGATTCCATCGCCTGGATCAATTTCCAGGTCCTGACTAACCCCGGTTAACTGCCTACACAGTAGATGCAGAAAGCCGAGAAGTTGATACAGGACAGTCTTGAGAGCTGGCAATCAAAGCAAAGTTGTGCACCAGTTTGCAGAGGGTTGCGTTGCTGCCAATCGCGCACGGCAGTATCATGAGTCGCATGGGGTTCTCCGAGACGATTTTCCTTTTCTTTCTGGCCTTGCTCATTTTCGGGCCAAAGAAACTGCCGGAGATCGCCCGCCAGGTTGGCAAGGCGCTCAACGAGTTTAGGCGCGCGTCCAACGAGTTCAAGGCCCAGCTTCAATCGGAAATTTCGCAGCTCGAGATGGAGAGCCAGCGGCAGATTCTGCCCCCGGCCGAGCCGCCCGCAGGATCGGTTGCGAAGCTGCCTGAGCCTGAGAGAACCATCGAGGCGGCTCCGGAAAAATCCTCCGAAATGAAAGTTGCTCCCGATGCCTGAGATGGCGGCCGAACTTCGGTCCGGCAAGTCTGAGCAGGAAAACATGCCTGCCATGAGCTTCCTGGAACACCTGGAAGAGCTGCGGCGGCGGATGATTTACTCGATCATTGCCGTAGTCATTGGCTTTTTTCTGTGTTGGGGATACGCGGAAAACATCGTGGGCTGGATGCAGAAGCCTATCATGGAAGCGCTGCAGCGCAACAAAATGCCGCAGACGCTGGTGTATTTGAACCCCACCGACCCCTTCAACCTTTACTTGAAGGTTGGTTTGCTGGCGGGCCTGTTTGTCGCCTGTCCCTTTGTGCTCTATCAGCTCTGGATGTTCATCTCGCCCGGCCTTTACCGGCATGAAAAGCGTTATGTTCTGCCATTCATGTTCTCGACAATCTTCTTGTTCTTGTCGGGCGGATTTTTTGGCTACAAACTGGTTTATCCCGCGGCTCTCGACTTTTTGATCGGCTACGGCAAGCAGTTCCAGCCGATGATCACGATTCACGAGTACACAGATTTGTTTTTGACCGTGATCCTCGGCCTGGGGGTAGTTTTCGAGCTGCCGATTCTGGTTTTCTTCCTGGCTCTGATGGGCGTGATCAGCGCCGGCTGGATGTGGCGCAACGTGCGCTATTCGATTCTCGTCATCTTTATCATCGCCGCTGTCCTTACCCCCACCACGGACATTCTGAACATGTGCATCTTCGCCGCTCCCATGGTCGCGCTGTATCTGCTGAGCATCGGGATTGCTTACGTGGTGCATCCGAAGCAGCGACGGGCGCGCGCCGCGCGAAAGGGATGATGAAAGTTATTTGTCATCCTGAGCAAGCTTCCTTTGCGCAGCGAAGGATCTGGGCGGGCCGCGCGAAGTGTCGCGTTTTTTGCGACACAATAATCGCGCGTTTGGCCCGCTTGCTTCTTGGGAGCCCCATGTTGGCGCGTTTTTTGCGCAAACGCGGGAGTCGATGGTCGTTGGTTGTGGTCGCAGTGCTCGCGCTCGTCTCTTGTTCTAAACAGAAAGAGGCTGCCGCTGCTTCCCCCAAAGACGCCGCCGCACCCACTCAGGCCGCTGTGGACGTATCCACACTGCCCTCCGACTCCGGCCCGCCGCCTTCCTTCGATTCGGCTCGCGCCTTCCAATACATAAAAGACATCGTCGCTTTCGGCCCGCGTCCTATCGGCAGCACAAACCACAAGAAGGTTGAAGACTACATTCTTTCTCGCTTGAAGGGGGACACGGTCGAGCGGGATACCTTCACCATCACCGCTTCCGAAGGCACATTTCCGGTGTGCAATATCGTCGCGAAATTCCCCGGCAGGCGCGATGGAATCATCGTGATCGCCAGCCACTACGATACGAACTGGCCGCTGCGCGATACGTCCTACGTCGGAGCGAACGATGGCGGCTCATCCAGTGCGCTGCTGCTCGAAATCGCCAACCAGTTGCGCGGCAAAAAGCGCGACGGCTACAGCATCTGGCTGCTTTGGGACGACGCGGAAGAATCGATGCGCCTGCCCTGGTACGATCCCGAAAGCTTGTACGGCGTGCGTCACTTGGCGCAAAAATGGCAGGACGACGGCACGATCATGAAGATCAAAGCCTTCATTCTGGAAGACATGATTGGCGACGCCGACCTCAACATCGAGCGTGACACGAACTCAACTCCCTGGCTCGAAGACCTGGTTTACCAAGCGGCCACGAAGCTTGGTTATCAGTCCCATTTCTTTGAACGCAGCCTTGCGATTGAAGATGATCACCGTCCATTTGTGGATCGCGGTGTCCCTTCGGTGGACTTAATCGATCTCGAGTACGGTTACAACAATGTCTTCTGGCACACCCCGCAGGACACGGTCGACAAGCTCAGTCCCAAGAGCCTGGAGATCGTCGGGACCGTGACGCTGGAAACGGTCCGAATGCTGGACAGGATGAAGTAACCCGCTCCCGCCCTGCCGCCCTTGCCGAAGTATAACCAAGCAGCCGGGTGCCCCATTTCTCGTGCGCTCTTTGCGCGAGAAGTGGGAAGGTTTCCCGCTCACTTCCGCGCACGTCATCCCACAATCGAACATCCCCACCTAACGTGCGCGGTCGTCCTCCGCTTGAAAAAGCCGGATTTATATCGCGTATGGCTTGGCAGGAAGGTTGCTAATTCCCATGAGGCAGGCGTGTCTTTGGTGGGTTTGAGGAGGGCCCTGCACCCATGGCAATCGAGCGTATTCGCCAGGTTTTATCGGGTCCGCTGAACCTGGAACAGATTGAAAGGTATCAGAAAGAAGGATGGCGGCCAATCGCGGTCGAGTGGGAACGAGAACTGCCTAAGCCTTCAATCCAGCCTACTACGCAACAGACTCCATTCGGCCTGCGGGTCGCCAGCGACTGCGCGAGCCTGGAAGACAATCCAGCAGAAACAGAGGTTCTCTTCACTATGATGGAGCTGATTATTCACGATGGTCCTTATTCGTTTATTGCGGAGGAATTAAACCGCCGAGGATACGTCACGCGGCAAGGGAAAAAGTGGAGCGCGGTTTCAGTGTTCGAGATGTTGCCGCGGCTGATCGAAGCGGGACCACGAATCTTTTCCAGTGCGGACTGGCACACCCGCCGTCAGCGATCGCGGGAGCAGCAGCCGGATCTGAAGATGTAAACACGGCGCCCGGACGATGCCGCGTGAATATCTCGCTTTGAACTAAACTCCTGTACTGCCCCTTCGTCCCAGGTGCGTGATCATCGTGATCACAAACAGCACCAGGAAAATGAAGAACAGAAGCTTCGCAATCCCGGCTGCCGCTGCCGCGATTCCTGCAAACCCGAAAATGCCGGCGATGATCGCAACCACCAGAAATATCAACGCCCAATACAGCATGTTGCCTCCTAATGAGTCGGCCCTTGCAGTCTTTCTCACATCAGGCTCAAGCATAGAGGCGGAGCCGAACCCTGACGATCAGGACGAGGCTGTAATCGCAATTGCCTGTTGCTGTAGGGGCAATTCCTGAGACTGAGTGCCGCTAGATTCTGGCGCTCAGGCTGCCTGTGTTCACTAGCTGGGTTTGTGATTAGATGTTACCGGCGCGCGGCATGTTCTTCAGACCCTGCTGCAGAATTGCGGCTCTCGACACCTTAGAAGTTCCAACCTGCTCCGATGGAGAGCCATCCAAGGTTCCACTAGGTGCGGTGGACCGTCCCTGGGCCGGCGTTAAGCCGCCCGGGGACGGCGTTTTCAACGAGCAAGTACCGCACGGAGCAGGGCGTGTTCCAACGCTTCATCGACGACGAACTGGTCGTCC
>Ga0187771_10000865_pt1 | contig 19438 bp, 18 predicted proteins | sample 0116_SJ02_MP15_1_FD_133139 | JGI IMG/M metagenome (GOLD analysis project Ga0187771, IMG submission 133139) | Tropical peat soil microbial communities from peatlands in Department of Meta, Colombia - 0116_SJ02_MP15_10_MG | ecosystem: Environmental > Terrestrial > Soil > Wetlands > Peat | place...
CGCTCCGGCAATCCCGACCCTTGCGGATCGGAGCTACCGACCGGTGGCCCCACGGCCGCGGTGACATGGCAGTTTTCTCTCGGCGTGGAGGCTACCAGCCCAATCAACCGCCGTCACCCGTCGATCGTGGCCCAGGGAAACCGAGGCTCGCTGCTCGCGCCCGACGTCAGCCTGGTGACCACCGGTGGGGGTCCGATTCCCTCTCGCTCCGCCCCGAGAGAAGCGAAAAGGCGCTGGTGAAACCCCGCGCCTCAGCTCGGTCCCGTGTGCTCCCCATGACTCGTCGGCCTTCCCCGGTCCCCTCGTGTGGAATTCATTTTTCCGGATGCCTCCGAGAGGCGACAATCCTGGGAAATCTCTGGCCGCGGAAGCTGCGGCTACGGGCGACCCTCGAGATCTCGGCCTTGCTAACTGGCTCGTCGCGACCTTCCACAGGAAGCCTTCCGGGTCGCCGAAGCACCCGAGGTAATCACCCCACGATGCGGCCTCCGGCTCCTTCACGACGGTCCCACCCGCCGCAAGAGCCTTGGCTATGACATCAACGACGTCCTTGCGCGAATCCACGATGCAGTGCAACGAGAAACCGCGGACCCCGATCCATCGGGAGAGACGCCAGCGTCCTTAGCCTTGGCGTTCCATTCGTAGAGCGCCAACGATGTCGATTCCTCTCCGAGATTCCGCGACACGGATCTCGGGCAATCCTGGTCGATCGGGAGACCGATACCGTCACCGCAGAACCTCTGGGATCGCGCGAGGTCCTTGACGCCAAGCATGAGGACCAGGACCTTGAAACCCAGTTTTCCCCGTCCCTCTCCTCGGCGGGTGGCCCCGGCCTCTGCGATCTGTCGTCCCGCTTGAACGTGAAGACACCCGATTGAAACTGGGCCGCCACCTACTCGTCGTCCCCGCGGTCCGACGGCCGGCGTGCCCGTGTTCGCAAGGGATCGCGGGCGACTGTCATCGGTAGATCCGCGTTCCGCCTGGGGTGTCCTCGACGACCCAGCCGAGTTGCTCGATCTCGGCTCGCAGCCGATCGGCCGCGGCGAAATCTCGCGTTGCACGAGCCCTATCCCGTCTTCTCACCAGCTCCTGGACGTCCGCCCCCGCCGCCATTCGGCCGGCTTCGCCCTCGACGCCGAGCACCGCGAACAGGTCCAGCACCGCGCGGGCGAGCGCCCCGCCACCGCGCAGGTCACCCGAGTCCCCGAGCGCGTTCGCCCGACGCAGGGCGGAGAACAATCCGGCCAATGCCCCCGCCGTGTCGAGATCGTCGTCCATCGCCCGCCGGAACCGTTTTCGCTCCTCGCCCGCCTCCTCCGAGGTGGCGTCGGTCGGCGCGTCGACGAATCGGCGGGCGAGGCTGTCGACGCGCTGCAGCGCTGTCGTCGCATCCTCGAGTGTCCGCTCTGTCACCTCGACGGGCTGGCGGTAATGCGACCCGAGCACCACGAGCCGATAGGCACGGGCGTCGGACCGATCGAACAGGTCCGACATTGTCGTGAAGTTGCCGAGCGATTTGGACATCTTCTCGCCGTCCACACGGACGAGCCCGTTGTGCATCCAGTGACGGGCGAAGCGCTTGCCTCTCGCGACCGCCTGGGCCCGCTCGTTCTCGTGGTGGGGGAAGATGAGGTCCTCACCGCCCCCATGGAGATCGAAGTTCTCCCCCAGTAGCGCGAGCGACATCACGACGCACTCGGTGTGCCAGCCCGGCCGCCCGGGCCCAAACGGCGCGTCCCAGACCGGCTCTCCTGGCTTGGCGCCCTTCCAGAGGACGAAGTCCACCGGTGACCTCTTGTCCTCGTCGACCTCGACGCGCGCGCCCGCCCGGAGCGACTCGACGCTCTGGTGCTTCAGAAGCCCATAGTCCTTGACCGTCGAGGTGTCGAGGTAGACACCGTCACCGGTCGCGTACGCGGCCCCGCGTCCGAGAAGGTCCGACACGAGCTCGATCATCTCGGCGATGTAGTCGGTGGCGTGGGGCGTCGTTGTCGGCCGCGCGACGCCCATCTTGTCCATCGCCGCCCACCACTCGATCTCGGAGTCGTGTGCGACCTCCTGCCAGTTCCGTCCCTCGGTGACGGCACGCTCGATGATCTTGTCGTCGATGTCAGTGACGTTGGAGACGTGATCGACTCGTAGCCCCTCGAACTCGAGGTAGCGGCGCAGGACGTCGTACACGAGCGCGAAGCGACCGTGGCCGACGTGGGGAGGGCCGTAGACCGTGGGTCCGCAGACGTAGAGGCCGACGACACCAGCATCTCGTGGCTGCAGTTCGGCGACGCGACCGGTCACCGTGTCGCGCAACCTGAGCACACGACTACGGTACTAGTCCGATGCGAGTCGAAGACGAGCCCACGACGGCACGCGCCTTCGGCCCGGAAGCCCCGCTTGCGTCGACCTCGGACTCGGGCTCACCCGGCGCCGCCGCCGACCCGACCGGTCGTTCGCCGCGGATACCGGACCGCCCAAGACTCGAGGGGCTCGAGGAACGCTGGTCCGCGCGGTGGGACGCCTGGGGAACGTACCGCTTCGATGCTGCAAGGCCTCGCGAGGGCGTCTACTCGATCGACACGCCCCCTCCGACCGTGTCGGGGGCCTTGCACGTCGGCCACATCTTCTCCTACACCCAGACGGACATAGTCGCGAGATTCCAGCGCATGCGCGGCAAGGCCGTCTTCTACCCGATCGGGTGGGACGACAACGGATTGCCGACCGAGCGCCGAGTGCAGAACCATTTCGGGGTCCGGTGCGACCCTTCGATCCCCTACGACCCGAGGTTCTCGCCTCCGAAGGATCCTCCGAGGCACCCGCTTTCTATCTCGCGGCCGAACTTCGTCGAACTGTGCCACGCCCTCACGGCGCAAGACGAACAGGCCTTCGAGACGCTGTTCCGTCGACTCGGACTGTCGGTCGACTGGGCGAACCAGTACACGACGATCGGATCGCTCGCCCAGCAGACCTCCCAACGCGCCTTCCTCCGGATGGTGCAGAACGGTCATGCCTACCGCCAGGAAGCGCCGACTCTCTGGGACGTCGACTTCCAGACGGCGGTCGCCCAAGCCGAACTCGAGGACCGGGAAGTCGAAGCGCGCTTCTACCGGGTTCGCTTCGTGTCGGGGTTAAGCGGCGAACCGATCGAGATCGACACGACTCGACCCGAGCTCCTCCCCGCCTGTGTCGCGCTGGTCGCCCATCCCGACGACGCGCGTTACCAGGAGCTGTTCGGCACGACCGCCCTGACACCCCTCTTCGGGGTCGAGGTCCCGATCCACCCCCACCCGCTCGCCGATCCGGACAAGGGGTCGGGAATCGCCATGGTGTGCACCTTCGGCGACCTCACCGATGTCGCGTGGTGGCGCGACCTGGACCTCGCGACCCGGACGATCGTGCAGCGCGACGGACGACTCGGCCACGCTCCGTTCGGATCCCGCGGTTGGGAATCCCGCGACGCGGACCGCGCCGCGGCCAGCTACGCCGAACTCGAAGGACTGAATCTCCGCAGGGCACAGCGGAGAATCGTCGAACTCCTCGCGGCTTCCGGCGACCTCGTCGACGAGCCGCGCGTCATCACGCACTTCGTCAACTTCTACGAGAAGGGTGAGCGACCGCTCGAGGTCGTCTCGTCCCGCCAGTGGTACGTCCGGACACTGGAGCGGCGGCGAATTCTCATCGACGCGGGCCGTCAGATCTCTTGGCACCCCGAGTTCATGCGCACCCGCTACGAGGCATGGGTCGAAGGGCTCACTGGGGACTGGAACATCTCGCGACAGCGTTACTTCGGTGTGCCCTTCCCGGTTTGGTACGCGATTGGCTCCGACGGGTCGATCGATGACTCTCATCCGATCCTCGCCGAGGAGAGCCAGCTCCCGCTCGACCCCTCGACCGCTGTCCCCAACGGTTACCGCGACGACCAACGCGGCGAGCCCGGGGGGTTCGTCGCCGATCCGGACATCATGGACACCTGGGCGACCTCTTCGCTCAGTCCGCACATCGCCGGGCACTGGGTCGACAGGCCCGAACTCTTCGACCGCATCTTCCCGATGGACCTGCGCCCCCAGGCTCACGAGATCATCAGAACATGGCTGTTTTCGTCCGTCGTGCGCGCCGAACTCGAACACCGCTGCGTCCCCTGGCACCACGTCGCCATCTCGGGGTGGATCCTCGATCCCGACCACAGAAAGATCTCCAAGTCCAAGGGCAACGCCGTCGTGCCAAGCGACTCGCTCGACGCGCACGGAACCGACGCCGTCCGTTACTGGGCGGCGTCCGCCCGTCTCGGCGTCGACACGATCTTCGACGACCAGCAGATGCGCATCGGGCGGCGACTCGCCATCAAGATCCTCAATGCGAGCAAGTTCATCCTGCAACGACTCGCCGACATCTCCCCTACACAGCCGAGAAGCCCTGCGGCGGCACCGAGCCATCCCCTCGACCTCGCGATGCTTCATCGACTCGCTGCCGTCGTGCGAGACGCCACTTCCGCTCTCGAGGACTACGAGCACGCCCGGGCGCTCGAGCGCATCGAGCACTTCTTCTGGACCTTCTGCGACGACTATCTCGAGCTCGTCAAGGGCCGCGCCTACGGCCAGGGAAGCGACGCCGACTCGGCCCGTCGGGCCCTGGCACTCGCTCTCGACACCCAATTGCGCCTATTCGCTCCCTTCCTTCCCTTTGCGACCGAAGAAGCGTGGTCGTGGAACCACGAGGGATCGATCCATGCCGCGGCGTGGCCGACCGCCACAGAGCTCACGACGGGCACCGCTGGCCCCGATGACCGCCTCCTCGACGACGTCGGCGCCGTCCTCGGCGCGGTCCGGCGCGCGAAGACCGCGGCGAAGCGATCGATGCGGGCGCGGGCCCGACGGGTGAAGGTCACCGCTCCCGCTGCACAAGTGGACCTCATCCGGCTCGCCGCAGACGACCTCGCCGCCGCCGGTGTGATCGACGAGCTCGAGTTCGCGCCAGCAGAGGGTGAGCTTTCCGTCGCGGTCGAGCTCGCCGAGACCGACGGCGGGGCGCCTAGCTAGCGCGTCAGCGCGCTGTCGGCGGCGCCCGCGTAGAGCTCGCAGGCGCGCCAGCAGTACCAGGCAGCGACGGACCGGTAGGGCCGGAAGGGATCTCCGAGCGGTTCGAGCTGACGAGCGTCGGGCGTGGCCACCCCCCATGCCAGTCCGTAGCCCCGACGGACCCCGAAGTCCCCCGTCGGCCAGACGTCGAGTCGTCGCAACTGGAAAATGAGGAACATCTGGGCCGTCCACGGTCCGATCCCGCGCACCGTCGAGAGGTGCGACACGATCTCGGCGTCGTCGGCCCGCGCCAGGCGCCTGGGCGCCAAATCGACGGTCCCGTCCAGCACCTTGGCCGCGAGGTCGCGCAGTGACTCGGACTTGTTGCGGGACAACCCGATAGCCCGCAAGGCTTCGTCTGAGAGGCCGAGCAACGCCGCGGGGTCGTCGGGGTCTCCCATCGCGACGACGAGCCGGCCGTGGATCGCCGCGGCCGCAGCCCCCGCGAGCTGCTGGTAGGTCACCGACCGCACGAGCGCCGCGAACGACGTCTCGCTCGGCGGCCGTAAGACGGGCGGGCCGGCGGCCCGGAGCAGCGACGCGAGCACGGGGTTCCGCGCCGCGAGCTCGAGTGCCGCCGACTTGTGGGTGACACGTCGGGTCGCGGAACGCTGCCGCGGATTCACCACGGCGAGAGTCTCCGTGATCGGGCGGGGTGGTCGCAATCCAGACGCCCCGAACTGCCCGGTCGGGGCTGCGGTCGTTGCCGGCCCGCGACACGTCGGCTGGGCGTCCCTCATCCGAGGGCTGCCGGTGTGATGACTGGGGACGACGCCGATCGCGCGACCGTCGGCGTCCACGCTCATCTCGCCCAAGGCAGGATCGACCCCCGTCGGCGGGAACACTGTCCTGGCGCGATGATCGACGCCATGGTCGCGATGACGAGCGAGAGGTTCGAGGAACTCGTCGCCTCGGCCCTCGACAGCCTCCCGGAAAGCCTGGGCCGCGCGATGGAGAACGTGTCCGTCGGAGTGGACCCCTTCGCGCCAGCAGGTCGGCTCTTCGGCCTCTACGAGGGCGTCCCGCTGACGCATCGAGGTATCGGGTACTCGGCGGTGATGCCCGACCGGATCACGATCTTCATGCGGAGCATCTGCGCGAGTTGTCGGAGCGAGGAGGAAGTCACCGTCGCCGTGCGCAAGACGGTGATCCACGAGATCGCCCACCACTTCGGCATCAACGACACGCGCCTCACCGAGCTCGGCTGGGCCTGATCACAGGGGTCCCCCGACCACACCGCCTGAGGCCGGACGTCTCCCGGGACTACTTGCTCTTGGTCGGCAGCCGCTCGCGGATCTGCTCGGCGACCTCGGATTCTGAGCTCGGAACCTTGAACGTGATGAGCGCCGAGTCGTCGGAGGGCTCGAAACTGACACGGTCGTCATGGAGGACGCACGTGCCGTCATCGAGGGTCCGGAATCCGACGAGGAGGTGGATCTGGTCGATCCCCAGGAACCTCGCGGCCTTGTCGAGCAGGGCGTAGGCGCCGTCTTTGGTCGCGAAACTCCACCGGTAGCGCCTCCCCTGCCTCTCGATGAGGATCTGGGGATCGATCTCCGCCGCCACGGCGACCGCCTCGCTGACGGTCTTGAGAGGCGAGAACGCGAACGCGCTCTCGAGCAGTCCCATCCGGTTCGCTTCCGGAGGTATGTCAGAGGAAACTGTCACTGATCCGTCGTCATCCTTCGTCACGTTCTATCGCGCCAATCCCGGACGTGCCGCGTTGGGGCGGAAGCAAAGCATTCCCATTCTTCCACTCCACCGCGGACGCGCCCCTAATTATCGCAGGGCGATCCGCCCGCCCCCGGTCGGTTCGTCCTAGGCAGCCCACCTCACCTCGATCGGCGGAAACGAATCGAGGATGGCAGCCGCGGCTTTCTGAATCCGTCCGCCCGAGGCCCTCAAGCCGGCGAGCGCTTCCTCGCCGCCACCAGCCCACGCCGTGACGTACCCGAAGGAGTACTCGCCGCTGTCCATCCCGAGCGTGGCGCAGACGACGTAAGCAGTCGACTCGGCCTCGAGCTCTGCAAGTTCCCGGCCTTCAAAGTTCTCGTGGAGCAGGGCGTGGGCGAGCTCGTGAGCGAGAGTCTTGACCCGCTGGCTGGGCGTGTTCCGGCTCTCGATCCGGATCCGACGCTCGGCGTGTGAGCAGTCGCCGTTGATCGTCCCGGTGAACTCGTACTCCTCGACCCCGAATCCGAAGGACCGGGCGGCCGCGACGAGTCGATCGAAGTGGCCTGTGGGGTCGTCGCCGACCAGCCGGTTGCAAACCGACGGCAGTTCTTCACCCTCGGTCTGGGAGACGTCGAACACGGGCACGAAGCGGAAGCCGCGCACGACGTCTTCGTCGCCGCCGTCTCTGGCACCGACTCGCCTCTCGACGATCGGGGCGAGGATCCAGATGGCCCTCTCCCCCCTCCGCACCGAGCGGTTGACCTTCCGCCAGGCGCCGAATCCTGCGACCTGGGTCGCCTCAGGGCACTGGGCGGCGATGAGAAGCACGTTGTTGAAGCTGTAGCGATGGAACCGACTCTGAAACTCCAAGTAGCGCCGCCACTCGTCCGAAGACGCGAGGTCGGCGATCCCCTCGGTGAGCCGGATCATTGCTTCTGAACGCGTGAATCGCGCGGTCACTGGTGTCCCTCCCTGTCGTGCGGGTGCCCTGCCTGCCAGTCCCGGGCGAGGCCGAATCGCAAGCCGCGAACGCCGCAGGCGCACTGGCCGGCGAAGACGAGAACGAAGCTTGGGACGGTGACACCGATACAGAAGCCCAGGGCACGAGATGGCCTGAGAGATCCGAAGGCGTCCAGAACAGGGACCGGAGGATCTCGAGCGTGATCTGACCCTCCGATCACGCTACGTCTGCGCTGTGACGCCGCTCCTCGTGCTGGGACCGTTGCCACCGACGCGAGGTCGACGATCGTGGTCGCTCGCTACCGTCCCCGACCCGAGGAATCGAGATTCGGGCTCCCCGGCATCGTGAGGGCTCCGCACGGCACGTCGCCTAACCCCCCACCCGACTCCGAAGCTGGCCGCGTCTCTTTCGTGCCTCGACCACACCAGTCCTTGCGGCGGGCGGCGACAAAGTCCAACGCGGAAATCACTCGCTGGCTCCCAGCCCGGACCCGCTGGAGCTGGGACGTTTCCGCCCTTCCCTGAGATCACCACGAACGGTTCCGGACACCACCGTTGAGCCGGAGTGTGGCGTGGGCATGCGATCGCGATTCTCTCGCACCACCCGATCGCGAGGCTCTACACGTTGTCCACGATCGAAGCGCCGAGATGTCGAGCGATGATGGCCATCCGCATGGGAATCATGTTCGCCATTTGTTCAACGTCCTTCATTCTCGGATCGGGGTCGACGCTGGGGTGCAGTTCGTCCCGCCTCGGCCGCGGATGCAACACGATGCTGTCCGGCGACATTTTTTGGATCCTCTCGTAGTCGACGATCCAGCTGACGTAGTCACGGGCCAATTGCTGCGCGCGCACAATCTCCGCGGGATCCTCCCCCGTGTACTCGTCCGGATTGCGGCCCAGGTACAGAACATCGGTGTCGCGCATCGCCCCGTCCAGATCACTGGTCCTCGTCAAACGCGCCCCGAGCGTCTCCACCAACTCCGGGGGAACCGGGGCCGCCGACGATTCCACGGCGACGAGGCGCATGCCGAGCGTCGCGGCCGCGATCATGAAGGAATGGTGGGCACGGTAGCGCTCATGGTCACCGACGACCGTGGCCACGAGCCCGTCGAATCTCTTGAACTTCTTGTGAATCGTGAACATGTCACCGAGGGCCTGCGTCGGGTGTTCGTGGTGCCCGTCGCCGAGGTTGATGACCGGCACGACCTGCGAGAGCTGTCCGTACTCCACCGCCTTGGCGATGACGTGGGCGGCAAAGGCCGGACCGTCGTTCTCGGCCGTTCGGATGCCGAGAAGGTCCGCCTGCGTCGCGAAGGCCACCCAGGAATCGGCCAGCGATTCGCCCTTGGCCTCGGAAGAGCCGCTCATGCCGCTGATCAGTTCGGCGGAGCCGCCGAGCTTCCGCATCGCGGAGGTGCAGCTACCGCCGGTTCGGGTCGAGGGTTGTCGCATGATCGCCTTCATGACCGCACCAGGAAGCAGCGAGATCCCGCGACGCGAGGGATCTCGCACGACTGTCTCCGCGGCGTAGGCCTCCTCCAGATAGACGCGGATGTCGTCGGCAACGAGCTGGTGCATGGAGAGCAGGTTCTTCGCCGTGGCGTCTCCGGCGATCGGCTGCGTCACCGCCGACAGGTCGAGCACTTCCACGATTTCCGCTGCTGGCATCATCTTCTCTCCTGGACACGAGGCACTGGTCGCGAGTCGACGTGCGGGTCGACCCGATTCTCAATCACGTCGCGAATACCCACCCGGATTCGGCGAGGACTGGAACCCGCCGAAATCCGGCGCAAGCGACCGACGATCTGGATCCCCTCCCGGCGACCTGGGCTCCTTCCCAACGACGGGATCCCGCGTCGCCAGGCTAATTGGGCGTTCGCTACCAAGGCGGAACCACTAATCCGGACACGTCGCCTCCAGACGGATCCACGAACGACCGGCGCGAGGCACCAGCTCAGGGAACCTCGAGCTCGGACACGTCGACGATCGGTCGCGAACCCTGGCCCCAGTCCGATCCTCCGGCCCAGGTCTCGCGCTTCCAAATCGGCACCGTCGCCTTGACCAAGTCAAGACACGACCTGGCCGCCTCGAAGGCGTCAGATCGGTGTGGCGCGGAGACGACGACGAACACCGACACCTCGCCGACCGAGAGCGTCCCGATGCGGTGCAGAAGCGCGATCCGCCGCACTTCCGGAAAGCGCGTTCGCACGGCGCGAACCACGTCCGCCATTTTGCGGGCGGCGTAGGGCTCGTAGGCCTCGTACTCCAGGCTGACCACACCCGGCCGACCCTCGGACGCCTCCCGGACCGACCCGCTGAACGAGACCACGGCCCCACATTCCCGGCCTGACGCCCAAGCCAGCGCCTCCGCGACCGGCAGTCTTTCGGCCACGACCGCGATCCAGTTCTCAGCTCCGGCATCCGACATCGCGGGTCGATCGTAGGCCGGACGTTTGCTCGCGCCGGCGGCGACCGCCAGCTCGGGACGTCGTCGAACTCTCCGGACTCCGACCACACCCGGGACCTGCCGGGTCGGTGAAGGGGCCCGCCCGGCGTGCCGATCGGCACATCACGCCGTGCCCGGGCCCGCCGGGGATCGCACTTCGACGGCGACACCCTTACGCTGGATCTCGTGCAAGAGCTGTTCGAGGAGATCGACCGCTGGAGGGCCGCAGGTCGGCGGGTGGCGCTGGCGCGCGTCGTCGGCATTGAGGGCTCGGCCCCCCGCGAGCCCGGAGCAACGATGGCGGTCAGCGAGGACGGCGAGGTCGCCGGATCGGTCTCCGGGGGATGCGTGGAAACGGCGGTCGTCACCGACGCCCTCGAAGTCCTGACGACGGGCAGAGCGCGCCTTACGACCTTCGGTTACTCCGACGATGAAGCCTTCGCCGTCGGTCTGACGTGCGGCGGGACCGTCCGCGTCTTCGTCGAACCGCTGGGACCGCAGGGGACGGGCAGCCTGATATTCCAAACGCTGCACGAACTCCTGTCGACACAGCAACCTGTGGCGCTCGCCACGCTGATCGGGACCGAAGTCGACGGCGAAGAGAATGCGACGGGCGAACGCTCCACCCTGCTCGGAGCGACGATCCTCGTCCGGCCCGGCTCTCCTTTGATCGGCTCCCTGGGACACCCCGGCTTGGACGACGCGGTGCGGCGCGACGCCCTGGGGTACCTCGACGCCGGGTCGACTGCGATTCGCCGCTACGGTCCGCGCGGCGAGGCCAGCCAGCAGGAGCTGGCCGTGTTCATCGAGGCCTTCATCCCGCCACCCCGCATGCTTATCTTCGGCGCGGTGGACTTCAGCGCGGCCCTCGCCAAGGTGGCCAAGATCCTCGGTTACCGGGTGACGGTGTGCGACGCCCGCCCCGTCTTCGCCACCCCGGTTCGGTTCCCCATGGCCGACGAGATCGTCGTCGACTGGCCCGACCGCCACCTGACGAAGGTCGGTCCGACCCTCAACCAGAGGGACGCGGTCTGCGTCCTCACCCACGATCCCAAGTTCGACGTCCCCGCCCTCGTCGCCGCGCTTCGCACCAACGCCGGCTACATCGGCGCCATGGGGTCTCGCCGCACCACGGCCGAGCGCGCCCGACGGCTGCGCGAGGCGGGCGTCGCCGAGGAGTCGGTTTCCCGGGTGATGGCGCCGATCGGCCTCGACATCGGTGCGCGCACCCCCGAGGAGACGGCGATCTCGATCTGCGCTGAGATCGTCGCGACGCGTTCCGGCGGTCACGCGGGCTCGCCCCTGCGAGTCGCCGAAGGCTCCATCCACGAACCCAGCCGGTAAAGGCCCGTTCGCGGTGACTTCCCCAGTCCCGACGAAGTGACGCGACCCGCCCGCTAGCGTTCAGCTCGAGGTAGCACCGTTGACGACGACCATCGCTGTCGGAACCGGAGGTCGGATCGGCGAGGCCGTCCCGCGCATCGACGGGGTGCCGAAGGTGATGGGGGCGTTCGCCTACGCGAGCGATTTGCACCGCGACGGGATGCTCTTTGGCGCGACGCTGCGCTCTCCTCTGGCACACGCTCGCCTCCGGGGAGTCGACATCTCTTCGGCCCTTCTGAGTCCCGGGGTCGCGGCGGTCATGGTCGGTGCCGACGTGCCGGGCAAGAATCGGTTCGGTCTCAACTTCTTCGACCAGCCTGTGCTCGCCGAGGACGTTGTCCGCTACTCGGGCGAACCGATCGCGATCGTCGCCGCGACGTCACCCGAACGCGCCAAGCAGGCAGTGCGAGGAATCGACATCGACCTCGAGCCCCTGCCGGGCGTGTTCGACATGGAGGACGCGCTCGCGCCGCACGCGCCTCGCCTCCACGAGTTCGGCAACGTCCTGCGCCACGTCCACATCATCCACGGCGAACCCGACACAGCCCACGCTGAGGTATGGGTCGAGGGTTACTACGAGACGGCGATGCAGGACCAGGCGGCCCTCGGGCCGGAAGCCGGATTGGCCGTACCGGCCGAGGACGGCGGTGTCGACCTCTACGTCACGACGCAGTGGCTGCACGTCGACCGGGAGCAGATCGCGCCGTGCCTCGGGCTTCCCGAGGACAAGGTCCGGTTGCACCTCGCCGGTGTCGGCGGCGCCTTCGGGTCCCGCGAGGACATCCACATGCAGATCCACGCCTGTCTCCTGGCGTTGCGCACCAACAGACCCGTGAGATTCAGCTACGGGCGCGAGGAGTCGTTCCACGGTCACGTCCATCGTCACCCTTCGCGCATCTGGATGCGCCACGGCGCCAACCGCGACGGTCGCCTGGTCGCACTCACCGCCCGGCTGCTGTTCGACGGCGGCGCCTATGCCTCGTCCTCGCCGGCCGTCCTTGGCAACGCGGCGAGCATGACTGCCGGCCCCTACGAAGTGCCCCACGTCCACGTGGAGGGAACCGTCGTCTACACGAACAATCCCCCCTGCGGAGCGATGCGGGGATTCGGCGCCCCCCAGGTGTGCTTCGCCCACGAAGCCCAGATGGACAAGCTCGCCCGCGCCCTCGGCATCGACCCGATCGAGCTGAGGGTGCGTAACGCGCTCTCCACCGGGTCCGTCCTCCCGACCGGACAGATCGTCACGGGCAGCGCCCCGGTCAAAGAGCTGATCGAACGCTGCAGGGCCATCCCCCTTCCCGAGCCGGAGCCGGTTTGGGGCCGAGACCTCCTGCGCTATCCCGGCGGCGCGAGCAACGTCACCCATGGCGAGGGGATCAAACGTGGGGTGGGCTTCGCCGTCGGCTACAAGAACGTGGCGTTCAGCGAGGGTTTCGACGACTCTGCCACGGCGCGGGTGACGCTCACCCGCACCCCGGACGGGCCGCAAGCCGAGATCCACACGGCCGCGGTCGAGATGGGGCAGGGCCTGTACACCCTCCTCACCCAGGTCGTACGGACCGAGCTCGAGATCGACCGGGTCGTCATGCACGCGATCGACACGCTGATCGGCGGCGCCGGATCAACCTCGGCGTCGCGCCAGTCGATGATGGCCGGCGGCGCGGTGCAGATGGCCTGTGCGGCGGTTCGAGAGACCCTTTTCGCGCGCGCCCGGGCCCGGGCGGGGTCCGTCGCTCCTGGCAACGGGCTCACGCTGGTCGAAGGCTGGGTCGTGGACGACGGATCCCCCCTCGTCGCGCTCGCGGAGCTGCTCGACGACCCGGTCTCGGCCGAGGCCGTCTACCACCATCGCCCGACCGGGCAATTCGACGAGAACGGCCAGGGTGACATCCACGTCTCCTTCGCCTTCGCGGCCGAGCGGGCCGTCGTCGAGGTCGACGAGGACCTCGGTCTGGTGCGCGTGTTGCAGGTGGCCGCGGCGATCGACGCCGGGCGGGTGCTCAACCCCCTCGGCCTCACGGGTCAGATCGAAGGGGGAACCGCCCAAGGGCTCGGCCTGGGGTTGATGGAGGAGGTCCAGCTGCGGGACGGCGTGATTCGCAACCCCTCCTTCACCGACTACCTCATCCCCACGATCCTCGATATGCCACCCGTCGTCTCGGTGGCGGTGGAGGAGCCCGAACCCGGTGTCCCCTACGGCTTGAAGGGCGTCGGCGAGTCGCCGACTGTCGTGGCCACCGCGGCGGTGGTCGCGGCACTGCGCGACGCGACCGGGCGGGAGCTGAACCGCGCCCCGGTGGCGCCGGACGAACTCGTCGGGCTGCGCGGGCCCGCCACGACGGGTGGTCCCCCGCCGCTGCCCGACGTGCCCGGACAGAAGTCCGTGCCCTTCTACTTCGAGATGAGTTCGGGCCAGCAGAAGCTCATGTGACCAGCCGACGGGCGCACCCGAGGACTCGGCGCAACCAGGCGCGGCATCAAGCCTCGGACCGCCTCTGTGGCAGCATGGCGCGGTGACGTTCATCCAGCCGACGAGCTGGGCGGAGGCACTCGAGGCGCGGGCGGAGCACCCTGAGGCCGTCGTCGTCGCGGGCGGAACCGACGTGATGGTGGAGTGCAACTTCGGTCGCCTCCGCCCGCCAGCTCTCCTCGACCTGTCCCGGGTCGAAGAGCTGCGCGCCTCGAGCCGCGAGAACGGTCAGGTCCGTGTCGGCTCCGGGGTCACGTACGCGCAGATCCTGCGCGACCTCCCGGGGGACCTTCCCGCATTGGCCCTCGCCGCCCGCACGGTGGGCTCCCCGCTGATCCGCAACCGCGGCACGATCGGCGGCAACCTCGGCTCGGCCTCCCCCGCCGGGGATTGCCACCCGCCCCTCCTCGCCTGCGGTGCCGAGGTCGAGCTGTCCTCGATCCATGCGAGCAGGACCGTTCCCGTCGCGGACTACTTCCGCGGCCCGAAACAAAGCGTCCTCGGCCCCGACGAGCTGATCGCGGCGGTATGGGCGCCGGCGGCGACTGGCCCGCAGACCTTCTCAAAAGTCGGGTCGCGCAACGCCATGGTCATCGCAATCTGCTCGTTCGCCCTGGCCCTCCACCCCGAGACCGGCCGCGTCGGCACGGGGATCGGTTCGGCCGGGCCGGTGCCGTTCCGGGCTCGACGCGCCGAAGAGTTCCTCGAGGGCCACCTCGGCGAGGTCGGCGCCTGGGACTCCCGTTCACCGTTGAGCGACGCCGTCGTCGACCACTTCGGTCGCCTCGTCGCCGAAGCGGCCCGACCGATCGACGACGTGCGCGGCTCGGCGGACTACCGGCGGCACGCCCTCGGGGTACTGGCCCGGCGCTCACTGTCGTGGTGCTGGGAGGACTACAGGGGCAAGGTCGCATGAGGATCTCGTTGACAGTCAACGGCCGGGGCCGCGTGGCCGAGAACGTGGAGGAGAGCGCTAGCCTGCTCGGCCTCCTGCGCGACGGGCTCGGTCTGTTCGGTACCAAGAACGCCTGCGAGCAGGGTGAGTGCGGATCGTGCGCGGTCTGCCTCGACGACCTGCTCGTCTGCTCGTGTCTCGTGCCGGCCGGCCAGGCCGAGGGCCACGAGGTGCTGACGGTGGAGGGATTGTCCGACGGCGGGACCCTCGATCCCATCCAGCGAGCGTTCATCGAGGCTGGCGCGGTCCAGTGCGGATTCTGCACCCCGGGCCTAGTCATGGCCACCCATGACCTGTTGCGGCGGGTGGGCGACCCGGACGACGCGCAGATCCGTGAGGCGCTGTCAGGCAACCTCTGCCGCTGCACCGGCTATCAGAAGATCATTGACGCCGTTCACCTCGCCGCCCACGGCTAGAAGCTCCAACGCGACGTCAACTCCACCACCGACCGCGGTGCGGACTTTCAACGAGACCTTCTCGTTTCCCGAAGGATCAAAGGATGGGGCGCCCTGGTCCACCCGATTGCGCGTTGCCTCCCAAGACCGCAAGCCGAAAGACCTCATCGGAAAGAACCGCTCTTCTGGCTTGAGATGTCGTCAAGATCGGTCTCACCCGTCCGGCTGATCTCACCACGACCGCCCGGGTGCGGCACCTGAGGACCTTCGGGTTGCTCCGGGGCGCGCCTTCCGAGGTCCACGCCAAGAAGGGGAACAGGGAGCAGAACGCGAAGACGAACATCACTCACGAAGCGTGGATGCCGCGTAACTCCCGCCCAAACTCCTGCGGTACGATCGGCGCGCCAGAGTGCTTGTGTACCTCCTCGGCGAGAGTCACCCCCAACGAGGGACCCACGAAGATTGAGGACAGACCGGACGGGTCGGCCAGCCGGCGGCACGAGTTCTTTTCACCGGCTCTGGCCGACCGGTCCCCTTCTCGCCCTCCTCGTGTCGACCGGCGTCCTCGCCGTGGCCTGCGGCCGCGGGTCGTCCCCCGGCGTGGCAAGCGTCGGGTCTGCGACGAGCAGCACGGCGGTTTCGGGCTCGCCTGCTGGCGCGAGCGGTCCCCCGCCATCGCCCGCGCTGCAGAAGGCGCAGCTCGCTTACACCAATTGCATGCGGGCGCACGGCGTCCTGAACTTGCCGGACCCGAACTTCGGCGGCGGCTACCCCGGCGGGTACATGAAGAAGATCAACCCGAACTCGCCACAGTACCTAGCCGGGACGAAGGACTGCCGGCCGCTGGCGAAGGCGGCCGGCATGGCGCCGTGGACGCAGGCGCAGTGGGCGGCGTACGACGTGATGATGCTCAAGATCTCCGACTGCATGCGGGCGCACGGGATCACGAACTTCCCCGATCCGAAGGGGGATGACAAAGGAGGCTTCGGGATCCCCGCGGGTCCCATCGACGTGAGCTCCCCCCAGTACGCGGCCGCGGCGAAGGCATGCAACGGACCGCCCCCGCCCGGAGCGGCGGCGAGATCCAGATAGGGACCAAAGGCCCGAACTTCCGCCAGAACGAGCCTGTGATCGAGGGATACGCGAGCACCGACCGGTAACGCCCCCAGCAACCAGACCACGGGATCCGAACGAATCGGACCGCTGCTCGGTCCCGACGAGATCCTCCGAGATCGACGGCCCGACACGGGGAGGGCTGACCGCTCGGCAATTCGCCACCGAGTTTCCAGGCTTCTCAGGCGCGAATGAGAACGTTCCCGATCGCCTGGACGGCGACGTCAGCGAGATGAAACTCGCGGCTCTGCCGCGATGGCCCACTGAAGCAACGGGGGCGGGCAGCCTGAGACACCCGCCCGAGACAAGGGGTGCAGTGGCGCGCCGACCTGCCCCACGAGTGGTTCCGAGTTGCCGCTCGATGCGGTTGCTCCCAAGGGTCCTGAGAGAAACGGAGCCCTCACGAGAGACCTTAGAATCCTCTAAGAAGTGAATGGCATTGCCGAGAGCAGGAAGTGTTACCCGGCTCGAGGCGGAATAGGAGGAGGGCGCAATGCATTATTTCGCTCTGTTCTTCTTCTTCTCGTTTGGCGTGATGGCGTTGACCATGCTCGGCGAGCGTGGCTATCGACGCATGAGTGAGGGGCGCGTCAGCGTCGCTGGCTTCTGGGGTATCGGCCTCGCCTGGTTGGCGAATCTCAACATGTGGTCCGGGTGGTCGATCGGGCACCTGCGCTACGGCTGGGTTGGCGTCACGGTCACCGGAATCGCCATCGCTGGTACGGCCCTGCTCCTGTCAACGATCTTCGGGATCTTCGCGAGCCTCAACAGCAAGCTCACAAGCTGAGCTGTGACTCGATCTCATGCTGGCAGAAGCGGCGTTCTTGTGGTTGCGGCGTCAGTTCTCCTGGGCGCGCCGAATCTTCATCGTCGCTCGATGAGCTCTGATCGGGACCAGACGCGGTATTCCCGCATCAAGCGTCGAGTCGATTCGTCGCAGTACCACGGCGTCCCGCCCTGTCGTTCGGTCGCGCCCGCCGCCCGGCTCTCGGCGAGACGAGCGCAAGAGCCGATCTTCACCCCGGGTGTTGTAGCGCCGCGCGCGCCCGTGCCGAACCTTCGGCTCGCGTTCGGTCGGTCAGGCCGTGCCCCCTCGGATCACCGCCATCTCCGCGGCGAATGCGTCGGAGCCGCCGCCGAACCACATCGCAGACACCGGCGGAGGCAGCTGGGAGCGCATCTCCTCTAGCAGGTCGGCGGGCATCGCTTCGGTCGCGAGCCCGAAGGGCAGCCACACTCGAGTGCCGGAATACTGCGAGAGCGCGTGTGCCGGAAGCGCCCCCCACTCAGCCGGCGAAATGACGCGAGCCGCAATTGGCAGCACCTCCTCTTCCTCCTGGCTGAGGTGCACATCGAGCGTCTCGAGGAGCGATTCGCATGCGTCGGCGAGCGCTCGGCCGTCGGCAACCGACCCCGTGATCCCGAACCGCTTCGCGGCGTACTGGGCCGCTTCGAGGCTTGGCGTGATGGCAAGATGTTGGGCATCCATTCGTGAAAAGAGCTCCCGGTGTTCCGGCGCCCGCTCCACGAGAAGCGGGTACAACAGTTCGTCCTCGCTGGAGTGATGGACGTGCAGAAGCCAGAGCAGCTCGCCGAGGTAGTCCGCGAAGCGCAGAGCGCGCTCGGTTTCTCCGTCGCGTACCGACGCGACCTGGCCTGGTGCGTCTCTGAGTCCACGCCTGAACCCTTCGTGTACCGAGTACATGTCGCGCACGTCGGTCAGATCCGCCTGGTCCGCTGTCATCGGGTCCCCCCTCCCGCCGGCACAACAGCTTCCGTGGTGACCATAACGGCATCGCGCCTTAGGCGATGCGGTCGGCAGCTCGCACCGCGAGGGAAACGATGTTCCAATCAAGTTACGAGCCGGCATCCTCGATGACCGGGCCGCAGACATCTCGCAAGCGCCGCCAGAGCTCCCGGCCGTGACCCGCCACCAGACGCCTTCTGACACGCAACACGGCACAGTCGCCGCGATACCGCTCGCGAATCTCGTCTCCGCGCGGCATCGCACTCCTGTCACTCGTTTGCCGCACAGTTGATACAGGTCGATGCCGTTGGCGCGCGTGTTTGGCGTGTGCCGTGCCCGCCGCCGGGTTGAGCGCGCCCGCCGCCTCGTCGGACCGGGTGGCCGGGTACCAGCGCTGGCGAAGCTCATCCCCCCATACCCGGAGCGATCCTCGGCATCCCCGTCGGAGACGGCGTCGTGCCTGCCGGCCGGCAGGGATGGCTCGACGGCGCCCGCCACTCGAGCACTCCTCGGCGTGCTCGTTGTCACGCTCCTCATGGTGACGCTTCTGACGGCCATTCCATCCCGCATCGGATCCCGGCGGACTCTGGCTGAGATCTTCCGGACAGAGACCGCATGACCGCCACCTTCGAGGTGCCGGGCTTTCCCAGTAGCGAAGGGTCGTCGTGACCATCGCCGGTGAGATGCACGCACCGACCGCAGGGCGGGAATGGTCGCCTATCCCGCTCGGTTGCTTGCTTCGCCAATCGCCGGAGCGGCGCCTCGCGCCGCGACAGAATGGCCCCATGATTCTCGAACATGCGGTTCTGGACGTAGTTCCTGGCGAGGAGCAGCGCTTCGAAGAGGCGTTCGACCAGGCCCGTCCGATCATCAGTTCCATGCCAGGCTTCCGGTCGCGGCGACTTGCGCGGTGCATTGAGATTCCGTCGCGCTACCTGCTGTTGGTCGATTGGGACAAGCTGGAAGACCACACCGAGGGATTCCGGGGATCCCCTGAGTACGAGGAGTACCGGCGAAGACTGCACCACTTCTACGACCCGTTCCCGGTCTTCGAGCACTATGAGCCGCTGGCCCGCCTCTGATCGAAGGATGTCCCAGATCGCACACCGGAACGAGTGAACCCGCCGATACGGGACAGAGCGCGTCTGAGAGCTCCGCCGGCTCATTCCGCAACGAATCCTGGGAAACGAGCCGTACGCCAGAGCGCCACCTCGAGGGCAACG
>Ga0187771_10000866_pt1 | contig 19424 bp, 28 predicted proteins | sample 0116_SJ02_MP15_1_FD_133139 | JGI IMG/M metagenome (GOLD analysis project Ga0187771, IMG submission 133139) | Tropical peat soil microbial communities from peatlands in Department of Meta, Colombia - 0116_SJ02_MP15_10_MG | ecosystem: Environmental > Terrestrial > Soil > Wetlands > Peat | place...
GTGAGGCTGTGCAACTTTTTGAGGACAGAAATAAGCATCTCAAGAACGTTATTGAGCAGTTGAAGGAGAAGCGCCGAGAGGCAATTAATCTCGGTCAATACATTAGACCGCCCGTTTGAAGGAGAATAAATGAACTGTTCAGGATGCAAACGAGTAGCTTGTTTCGGTTACAAGAAAAATAGAAAGAAACTTGGATTTTTGGGATAGCTGACAAACGCAATTTTCCGCGAAAAATAATTGAGGAAAAAACAGGGAACGGTTTAGCTCAGAATAGTTTTGGCCTGCTTGAAACTTCGCATCCACAGAATCACTGTGCTGAAGAACATTGACAAGACCCAGACCCAGAATATTAGAACGGCACTTGAAGCGGTGTTTGGTCCTGTTATTAGGGAAACTTGTTTGAACGCTTTCAAAACAACGTCGCTTATGACAAAGGAGAATAATGTGAAGGTGCCGATGGTCAACGTCAGAGCTGCAAGACTTCTTCCGATTATTTTCGTGAAGGCGTTAAGCTCGTAGACGATGAGCCAGGAGAGCAGAATGAATATTCCAGAATAAATTAGAACTCGCGTAAATATCTCGCCCGCATTGTAGATCCCGTTGATGATTGGCAACGCTACTGCAAGCGCAGCATTAACAGCTAAACCGTTTTCAAGTATGTACTGTTGAACTGACTTCATCTTTTTCCCTGCTTTAAAAATATTCTTTGCGTTTCCAAGAAAAATATTTTGTGCTTCTCAGCAGCCAGCCAGCTTGGAATCCTTGTTTAATTGTCCATGATGAAAAAGTTGTTTAAATGCCCTGTATGGGCTTTTCGGTTTTTAAGTAAAAAGCGAAGATGTCCATGGAATGACCATGTCAGAATTCATGTGGGTTGCGGGTTCTGCTCATGCTGGTTACTTTAACTTGTATTATATTTAAGGAAGTTTACTGAAGTTGCGGCTGACTCTGGTTTGAGTAAGTTCTATACGAACATGGCTGTTTTTGCTTGTCTAAAGGTGGGTGAAGGCGGAAGTGTTAAAAGTAAATTGGACCCAAATTAACTAATTTGGTGTGGGTTTGCTTAGTGAACGAGAGTTTGACCTGTTTGAGAGACTGAACAGGAATCTGGAGGTTCTCTCAGCGAAGTTTGATGTCGTGATTAAGCTGAACGGCATGAATGGTCAAAGTCGTGAAGAGTTTTGTGGTTTTGACGCGAAGGCGTTGCTTGATTTGCCTGATCATCTTCGAAGGACGATGCTTACGCTCATTCGGTTGGGCAGAGCTACTGCAGAGGATGTTGCAGCCGCTTCCAAACGTGCCAGGGCGGTTGAAAGCGGGTATTTGAACCAGCTTTTGACAATGAAGTATGTGAAAAAGGAGAGGAAAGGCAGAAAAGCCTTCTTTTTCGTGGATTTTAACGCTTATACTTGACGCCATCGCCAAAATAGCTTATTTTTCGAGGAAGAATAGTGCCATGCGTGAAGAACTTGCCAAAATTGAAGGCAGAAGGCGCCGTTTTCAAGCGACTTTTGAGCGTTTTGGCACAAGATCCTTCAAAAATCATGTTTCCAAGACGATTTTATTCCTTGATGTCGTTGATTTAGTCGACAAGAAGCCCGTGACTGACCATTTATGGTTTCCCTTCGGCAAAACATTCGAGAAATTAGACCTGAAGCAAGGCGACCAAGTCGCTTTTGATGCGAGAGTTAGCAGTTACCTCAAGAAAGTCCGAGATGAAGAAGAAGGCTGCCGTGACTTTTACCTTCAGCGTGACTTTAAACTGCGGAATCCGACTAGTTGCAGGAAACTTGGCTGCATTCCTCCACGTGCAATGCGAGGGACACTTGATAGCTTCTTCTGAATATTTGTTATGCGAGTGTCTCAGATGGCAGGCGTCGCGGAAACGAGCAGAATAAGAATCAACGCTGGCGAAAAGAAACAGGTGCCTATCAAGATGATTATGGATCACGGCGGCGTAACAGTTTTAGTCGAGAATGACTTGGGGAAGGACGTTGAAATTGAGCCTGCTGAAACTCCAGATTGCTCACATCATACAGTCGTCGTTAAACTGAGTCGCCTGTTCAGGCGCAACCGTAATGCTTCGCTTAAAGGTGTGCCAGCGTATTAATTTCAGATGGTTGGAAACTATTTCTTTAGTGATAGACATGGCAGTTGTCGGCTTCAGAAAAGACAGGCGAACAGGCAAGACAATTCCAATAACAGTCCCGCTTGGAAACACGATTCCAAGCAAGATTTTCCCTAATCAAACCACTTTTTCAGTTACGCCAAAGAATGCTGAGTTACCGCCAAACGACGACCCCACAGTTGAAGATGAACTGCAGAAGTTCTGGGATGAAGAAAAATTAGGCAACGGAATTGATGCCCAGTCTGGAGACTGCGCTAACTTCGCGGAGGCCTTGCAGAACACAATCGGTAAAGGAACGGTTGTCTGTGCGTATGCTGACGAGAACGACAAAGAGAATGAGGAGCCAACGCATTGTGCCTTGAAGGTCGGCAACAACATGTACGATGCGAAGGGAGAAATCACAAAGAAGGAACTCATTGAACGCACTAAACTTATGAAACGGGACGGCAAGCCCATAATTGAAGAAGCCACAGTTGACTCAAGCAGCGGAGAAGTCATTGGTTACCGGGGATTGCTTAATCCGAAGCGTGTGGCGAAGATCCAGAAAGTCTTGCAGCAGGAATTTGATAACAAAAAAATGTAGCTAAACCACGATAGTAACAAACGCCATATACTATTTCTTCGGTGTATGGAATTGGTTAAATGCTCGAAAATAGATAAAGCAAAAGTCATGGGGCCAAAACTGAAATCTTTGTTTAAAGTTATGTAAAACATAACTGGACGCGCTTTGACAAGCCGAATATAAACGAGCTGTCACCGCATTGACCGTGGCCTTTTAATGCTTATGGAAGTTCAACTTCCCTACTGAGTAAGTCAGACTCACCCACTATTTCTTTCTTGATGCGAGGAGACATGAAGACGAAAAGAATGACGGCGCTGTTTGTTTGCTTGCTCTGCCTAAGTTTACTGTCTGTTCCTTTGGCAAAGTCTCAGGTGCTTTTCGAAATATATCAATTCACAAATGAAGGAGCTCTAGAAGAAATTGGTTCATTGACGACCGTGAATCCTTCTTCAAGTGCAGACGTCAGCGCTGTAGCCGACTGTTTCGTGGCGAATACTGGTGGCTACGTGCATCAGATAGGCTGGGACATTTGGCCTGCGGAAACTCCTGCTTCCAACGCTTACATGCGGTGCGTCATTGAAGGCGTGGCTGGAAGCGTTTCTGGATGGAACGCTTACCCAAACGGTACGGTTTTTGCGACCGCAACGGCTGACATTCCTGCAACAGCGGCAACCGCGCCGTACACTCCTGTCTACTTCAATTTTGGTGACAACTACCCACTGTACGCCGGCCACAGTTACGCTGCTGTTTTGTTAGCGTACAATGGCAGTTGGTCTTCTTACGCTGCCATGATAATTGACGGCGACTTCGATAACGACTCGAACCGAATCAGTAATGGAGTTCCAAGCAGCACTTGTTGTTTCTACCACAATAATGCTTGGGCGTACAGCATTGATGCGTGTACCATCGACGTTAACAGCATCGCGGCACTTCCTCCCACGCCAACCCCGATGCCTACTCCAACCGCGACTCCTACACCCAATCCTACACCTACACCAACATCTACTTCCACACCTACACCATCGCCAAGAGGTGGCGGCGGCGGGGGCGGTGGTGATTTTTCAACATCAACCCCAACTCCCCCGATAATTATTGGTCCAATGCCAACACCGACGCCTGCGGGTCTGTTTGGGATCGTCAGCAGTATCGGTAACTTCTGGAAAGGGCTTTCACCAACAGCGCAGGGTTTAACAGTTCTGCTTACTCTTGCTCTAATCTTGTTCATCGGTACAGCTCTGCGCCGCAAACAGCAGTCAAAGAGGAAGCCGAAGAACAAACGCGGCTAGCAACAAAAAAACTCAGGGGTAACCTGCTTTGTTACGTTGATTGGCTTCTGAGTGACCATGCCTCCCGTCAAGCCCAGCTTGTTTAATTCTTCAAAAATCTGGATTTCGGCGTTGGAAACTTTAGGGTGAGAGTTTGGCTTCGTATCACTCACTTTAGGGCTCGTCTTTTTTTGCAAAGCCGAGCCACGTCAACATGATGATGACTAATCCGACTACAATCAATTCGAACAAGACGAAATTGAGGCCTAAGACATTCCAGCCTTTCAAGTTTGCGTTCACGTAAGACTGAAACGCTTGAGTCCAAAGCAGAGTCAGGGCAGCTATAACCATTGACATGAAAACTCTACGCGATTCATGGAGTCGTTGAATGGCGCTGTCCTTACTGATTCGCTTCATGACTTTCTTACACAGTGGTTTTTTCTTATAACAGTATCGTAACGTGTCAGACACCAACTATATGCTGCCAGCAAATCCGTATTTATTATTTAGGTGAAAAAGATGCCTCATAGACGCAGCAGTAAGAAATCAAACAATAACGCCAAGATTGCTGGCGTTGCAGTTTGCCTCATTTTGGTGTTAGTTGCTATCATAGCAGTCCCTCGTTATCTTCCTCAATTCGCTTTGAACGGCTACGGCATTCCAGGAGTCAGTGTTGAAACATTTACTGAAACTGCGCCACAAACACAAACCTATTATATTCACGGCTCCTACGGGTCAGTCACAACTTTGAACTACATCTCGCCAGTGGAAAAGGCGGCTTGGACATGGGCTTTTGGCACGGCTCAAGATTATGTTGAATTGCAGTTATACGTTACCCTCAAAGTCAACATCCAGACAACTGATTTGCTATCACCGCAATACGAAACTCAAATTCAAACACCCACGTACCTTACGAGTAGTACAAGCGCCACATCAACGTTTACCAACAAAACAATCTACGTCTATGGTTACGGTTTCAAAATTGAGACACAATGGTCAGGCAGCGCAAACGTCAACGTTATAAAAACACAGCACGGCGGCATCCTCGATTCCGACCCATACAGCGTCAATCAATTAACCCAAATGGCTGTCCAAAAAGCGATTGAAGATTTCAACACGCAATACCTCACAAGCGCAGATATATTGTTAAGCATAAACGCGCCAGCACTTGCAGGAAATACTGAAGATGCCTTAAACCCAGATTACCTTGGCCTTATGGCCATGTGGTTAAGTGACTATCAAATGGCTGGATACACACCTGGTGGGAGTGCTAATGGCGTCGGGTGTCAAGGTCTACCGAACACACCTGACACGTCAGTTCAACTCTACAGCGATGCCTTACTTACGCATGAATGTTGGGCGCCAAGTTATAGCACAGGGCAGGTATCGCTCGCTCCAACCGAAGCGTATTATCTTAATGAGTTTGCCCCGGGAAGTGCTTACTTCCAGGTCCAGATAGTAAGTCTGGGGTCACAATTAGTCTATGACGCATCGAAGCCTGGACCAAACTATTTTGGTTGGGCTTTCGCAGAAAACGGCGCAACCACCGCGCCCGTTTTTGACCAGTGGTTTAGAGTTGACCTTGGGTTTGATGTGAAACACGTTTGGTCAATTCCAAACAACAGTTTGCCTCAAGGCGAAATAGATAAACTCAAACTTTCGCCGCCGACCAATCCTAACAACCCAGGCACCCCAACTGGAACTGGATCTAACAATCTGCCTTTGAGCTCGTATCTTGCCATAATCATACTGCTTGCAGCTGTTGGCGGAATCGCGGTTGTGATGATTGCCTACGCCTCTTCGAAAAAGAAAAACAATTTGTCGCCAGCGAAGCCTCGACCGCGCTGACTATTTATTAGTTAGGTGAAAAAAGGAATGGCAAGCAAATACGTAACGATAGGAATTGTGTTGCTAGTCATTGTCATTGTCGTGGGCGGCTATCTTGCCTACGCTTCTTACGTGTCTGGTCAACCGCCGGGAAACAGTATTCCGCTGGCAACACCCACGCCTACTCCGATTTTGCCAGGAGAATCACCAACGCCTGCGCCAACAAGTACGACAGGCACAACTGGAACTGGAACACTTTGGCAATCGTTACTGATAACGAACAAAGACGGTTCAACGTATTGGGTCAACGCGCCTCAACCATTTGCGTTGCAAAGTATATTCGGAGCTCAAGCAGGAACAACAAACTTTAACCAAGTTGCCTCAGAATCAAACGGCATCTGGGTTAAGTTAGATCCTTCTCTTGGAACGATTAGTTCATGGCAACTTAGCTGTCAAGAGACAATCTCCATCACAGACACATCAGGCAATATCGTGGGCAACTTGGTTAATGGAGCTAACGTCAACGCAAACGGTTACAGTTTAGCTACTGGAAGCAATCAAGTTCTGACATCATGCGGTCAAATCAAAGCCTCCGATGTCACGAATGAAATCAGCGGTGTAGCGCCGACGACCAGTGGGACACAGTACAATTTCGAAGTGACTCTCAGCAACATCCAGTTGATTCTTAACACAAGCAATGGACAAGTAACTCTAACTGCTTCTTCTGGAACACAGCAAAACACTCTGGTCTGGCCTATCGAGTTCAAATAGGCATCCCTCTTTTCTTTATTTTATTTTATATATTTCTTTTCTGTAAGGTAAATGCCATGCGACCCAGCTACTTGCTCTACGGAATACTTTTCCTGTTGATTTTCGCGTTATTCTCCACGCCTACATTCAACGTTAAAATGTTCGGTCTTCCAGTGGCTTTCGTCAATCCTTTTCATTTCCTCGGAGGCCTCACGCTTTACGGACCAATCAACATTTCAAACATCGTGCTCGTCATCGCCATACTCGTCATCGTTTGGGGGTTGGTCGCCAGCGACAAAAGATACAACCCACCGCAAGTTCAAGGCTGATATTTTCTTAGTGAGGCAAAACGATGTTAGGTAAAAGTACAAAAGGAATACTTGGCGCAGGTGCATTGGCGTTGCTCGCGCTGCCGGGCATAGGCTGGATCATACTAGCGCTGATTATCGTGTTCATAGCGATTTTCCTCGGCTTGTTCGTGACCATCTACATGGCGCTCTCTTCGCTGCACCTGTTCACAGCCATCATCTTCGCGGTCGTAGTCATCGGGATGATGATACTGTCTGCGCGAACAGGACTGCTTACCAAAGAAACTTTAGAGAAGAACAGTTGGATCTGGCTGCTGATTCCAGGCGCGTTTGTAGTCGGCTACCTCTTCGAAGCGGTCACTCCTGCTGGATTAACGATTGCGCCGATGGATACGCTAGGTGCAGGCACAAATTCTGTTGCTGTCTCGACAATAACGACGTTCTTGTTTGTTGCATTGGCGTTGGCTATCTCGGCGTCTCTCATCGGAAGCAAAACTCGTAAACGTCAGATTCAACCGCGAATGCGATACTACTAACTTCCTCATTTTTTTATATACTTAAACAGCGAATATTTGGCTTCCAGGAGAATCAAAAATGGATTTCGATTGGACACAACAGTATATTGCTTGGGCAATACTCGCTGCCGTCTTCTTCGTTGCGGCAGCCATGATAAAAACTGCATTGAACTCGGATGCCGCCGTCGTTTACGGAACAGCTGCACTCAGCATAACCATTATGCTGTTCATAGGCGATAATCGACAGGAGAATATTTTCGGTCGAAACAAACGACGCATCAACATCTTAGCGTTTATGTCTGGAGCCATCGCAGGCAGCACACCTGTGATGGCTGCTGCAAACTATTTGAATGACGACACTGCGTTGCTCATTGCTTTCTTAAGCGTCGGTTTTCTGTTGTTTCTGCAATACCAGAACTTTGTTGAGTCGCTGAAGAAGGAAGCGGATAACGCACGTTACTTCTCGCTTGTGCCGATGGCTGTCTGGTTAGTCTGGGGTGTCATGTTCTTCAAGAACTTGCCCGTTGGAGTCGGTTGGTACTGGCTAATTTACCACGCGGGTCTGATGCTGTTCGCTGGCTGGGCAACGATACGCACGTTCTACAACGGAGACGACCAATCTAAAGCAATGAAAATCAGCCTTATCCTCATAGCGGTCATTGCCATCGGTATGCTCTTGACAGCGAACCTTCAGTCGTCGGGTCTACGATGGGTTGCATAGCATTTTGTATATTTAGTATTTAGGAAGAAAACAGGTGTAACCAAATGAAAGATGAACATAAGTTGGCAGCTAAAGTTGGAGTAGCCCTCGGCATCGTGCTTCTGATAGTTATCGCTTACTATGCAGGGGCATTTGCGCCTTACGGTTGGGCTCCTATGACAGTGGCTCCAAGCACAGGCAACACAGGCACAGGAAGCACATCCGCAAGCAACAATGGGCAGTACGCTAATCCAGTTGGCACGTTCTGGGTCTACGACAGCGCGTATGAGGCGTTGAATCCTGCCGTCACCTCATTAAGTTACTTTGAATACTACGCTCTGCGTAGCGGGTCCTATGTTCCACTCGGATCTCAGGGCGCAACGGGATACACTCAGGTTGAAACTGACGCAGCTGACAAAGGCTTAGTCTATGCTGTTCCAGTAGCGGCCACAAACGAAATTTTCGATGCGGCTAAAACTGCTCAAGCCAACAGCGCTATCACAGCCATCAACTTCAAGGACATCTTTGGAACTGGTAACCCAGAGTTCGTCTGCACCGTCTCGCTTAACCAGGTTGCTAAACCCGTATCTGGCTATCCTACGTTGTCACTGGTCGCATTCTACTATTCAGCGAACCCCAGTGACGTCACATTATCAAGCCCATCAAACATTGTGGCTGGAACAGGCGTTGCGAGCAACTACATTGAGTGGTCTTTGACGTTTTCGGTCGATGCTCAAGCAATGGCCTACTACAAGATACAGGTCAGGATGGATGTCACATCGACAAGCGAAGCCAAAGTCATCAACATTCAAGTTCCAGGCGTCGGAACTGTTGGCGGATCGTCTATGAATTACTGGTATGACAGCAGCTACCAATACTTCGAGTACACCGTCGGAACAGGAACACTTGGAGACTGCGGATTCATCACTTGCGGATTGAACCAACCGTTGAAAGAATATGTTTCAGTAACAGTTCAGAGCCATCTGACTCAAGACGTGAATGTAACATACACTCTGTTCGGTCTTGACTACCAAGGCAACACAATAACCAAAACCGACACGGCAGAGCTGACAACAAGTTAAGCGAACCCCTCTCTCTTTTTTTCTGTTGACTCTCCAGTCTCGACTCTGCCTATTATATTTATTATGCAGGGAAGTTTCAAATGGATAAAGAAAAATCTTTGGCTGTAAAGGTCGGAGTAGTCATCGGCATCATCCTAATCTTGGTGATTGCCTTCGAATCAGGCGTCTTTAACGGCAAAAATCTCGCTGTAGGCACCGGAGGCAACGGAAACTCAAACAACAACAATGCAAGCTCACAGTACGCCAACACAGTCGGCACGTTCTGGGTCTACCAGAACAACTACAACGGCATAGTCACGTCAAGTTCGATCAGCACTTCATATTCAACAGGCGCAGGCTTCGTGTTCTACGCGCTACGTGGCGGATCATACGTTCCGTTAGGTGGCAGTTGGAGCACATACACTCAGGTTGAAACTACGATGGCTGACAACGGAGTAATCTATGCTGTGGCAACCCTTGGCTCAACAGCCACATACCTCTTCGATGCGGCTAAAACTGCTCAAGCCAACAGCGCCATCACAGCCATCAACTACCAAGACATCACAGGAAGCGGCAACCCAGAGTTCGTCTGCACCGTCTCGCTTAACCAAGTACCAAAACCCGCGTCAGGCTACCCTGAGCTCACCTTGACTGGCTTCTGGTTTGCCAACGCGATTGAAGGCGATGTATCACTCAGCAACGGCGTGACAGGAAACGCAATCGAGTGTACAACCAATCCGCAGTCCAACTACATTGAATGGGCACTCACATGCAGCCACAGCGATGCATTGGCCTTCTACAAAATCCAGATCAAATTCAACGACATATCAACAGGCGACGTGAAAGTTACTCAAGCCACAGTTCCCACGGTCGGAGGAGTCGCTGGCTCTGCAATGAAATACTGGTATGACAGCAGCTATCAATATTTTGAATACACCATTGGAACAGGCACATTAGGCGACTGCGCTTACATGACTTGGCAACAGAACGCGCCAGCTAAACAGTACGTTGACGCAACAATCCAGACTGGAAACCTCGCGGGTAACGTAACAGCAACTTGGACCATGTTCGCGCTTGACTATGACGGCAGCACATCATCAATCAGCGACAGCGTAGTCTTCTACCCCGGCAGCTAAAACTCCGAATCCCCTTTTCTTTTTTTATATTTATTTTAGTGAGTGAGAAACATGAGTCAAATCGTTGGTTTCCGCAAGGACAGGCGGACAGGAAAAACACATCCGATTTACAGCACAGTCAAGTCGACTGTTTCAAAAGTGGCTCCAAGCAGCACTACACTTAGCATTCTAGCACGCGGCGCCGGAAAAGCTGCGGGAAAAGTGTTGCATTACCTCAAAGTCATAGTGGAAGACGTGGCTACACGAGTCTACACAGGCGCCAAGCCAGTTTTGACTGAACTTATGAAGTTCATCCAGACTGAAGCAAAGAACATTGGCTTAGCCGTAAAGTTCGAGCTTGAGAAACTGAATATTCTTGGGTCTAAAGGAATCACGCATCCAGTTGAACATTTAGAGCTTCGGAAGAACGAGATGAAAAAGTTTCTACAGCGCGTACAAGCCAAAAGAAAATCGTAGATAGCGAAACCTTTTATCTGGCACAGTAAGCGGTTTCTTGGTCGGGTTGGTAGGCGCGTTTTTTTGGCAAGACGGAAGCGTCAAGCCCGGCAAGTCCTCAAACTGAGTATGTATTTATTCCTTGAGGAAACACAAATTGCAACGGCGTCAGAGAAGCATAAGGTTTGACACCAACACCCGGTTCACTGAACTCGCCCTTTTCGAAGCTCTTGTCAGTTTCATTGTTGCACACGCAGCTCTGTCGACGCAGGGGACGAGCGAGTATTCAGTCGTTATTTTCTACGTCATCATCTTAGCTATGAACCTGATAGCGTTGATTCTGCTTTACCTTTACGGCGACATAAAACAATTTGTTGAATACAACGAGAACATGATGCCATCAGCGTTTGTATGGATTCTTGGCGGCTTAATAGCTGTGTTCTTCGTCGCTGCCATCATCACATCACAATACAAAACCACATCAATCTTCGTGCCTAACTTCACGATAAGCGGGATCGCCGCGGTCGGCTTGACATCAATCATGTGGAGTGTCCTCTACAATGTTGGACTCGTAGCTAACGCGGAAGAAACCACGAAACTTGTCGGAATCAACGCCATTTATATGTACCTCAACGACAACTTCGAGGGGCTTGGAGAAACCACAATCAAGGCTATCGCGGTCGGAGTTCCAGTCGGTTTCTGGGCGCTGCTTCATGCTTACGTAGCCTATGTTGGTCCATTGATGTGGCCGCTTGTCGCTTCGGCTTTCGTTGCGGGAATAATCCTGTTTGTTGTAATGTACAAAACGCGAAGTCTGCTCGCTGCAATTCTTGTGCATGGACTCTACAACGTGCTCGTGCTTGCAGGAACAAGCATGGGTTGGCTTAACCTCAGCCAGTCTAATACGATGCTTATGGTGCAGCCTGTCTACCTCGTTGGTCTTCAAGTAATGAGTGTGACCTTGATCCTGCTTAACAGAAAAAAACGCACTCTTTGTGCTAAAGAGTGTACGGAATCCGTACATTAATAAATTCACTTAACGCTCTGAATTTTTTATCTCAAAAAACTTAAAAAACATACAACCTGATCCCAGACTCAGTGATGAAGTTATCGCCTGAAGTTAGAAAGGCGGCAACGGACAATAATACGTAGTTTTTTTTCTAACTTTTTCTTGAAACCACAAATTATAAAAAGCGAACCAGATAATAAATTGTGTGAACCATTATGGTAAAAAGTGGAGACGCTAAATTTTACAAACGACGAGACGGAAAACGTTTTCTTTACATCAGTACCAAAGTAGCTGAAGACAGCGCATGGAAATTCCAGGACAATGAAGAGGTGTCTGCCATAATTCAAGAGGATGGTTCTTTACTCATCAAAAAGAAGGGAGGCAACTAATGGCGGGACTTGAACCTTCGCCAGTAATTATCGGCTTAACCGTATCGGTCCAAAAATGCACTGGTTACACGAACAACGATGACTGCATAGAAAGCGTTGGCGGCGCAGACGTAGTTATCTCGCCAATTCGATTTGAAGCAGCCAAAGACGGTGACCAACACGTCATAATGGTGGGTTGGGCGTGCAGTCACGGAGAAAAATGCTGGAGTCAACCATGCCGATACGCGAAGGCTGGAAAAGAGAATAGAAATAGACGTTAGCGCGTTAATGCGCTGGAGACGAAAAGATGAAGCTAAGCAAAACAACGAAATGGGTAATAATCTGGATAGTAATTTTCACGTTGATTTTCTCAATCTTCGGAGCCTTCCTACTTTACAACAACACAGTAACTCCCACTCGAACATTCCTGATTTTTCAAGGCCACGTAACCGATTCTGTAACTGGCGGGCCGATTGAAGGCGCTTCAGTTGTCTGCGGTTGGAACACTTCAGTTCTAAAAGTGTATTCTGACGCCAGCGGTCGCTATTCAGCTGCCCTTAACTACGACGCAAACGTGACATGGTATGAATGTTCGGCTGCTGCACAAGGTTACAGAACAATGTACTCGGAAGAACCCAAGTGTCTTTTCAACATCACTCAACTCGGCTCAAACTACAATGTTGTATTGACGGACCAAAACGGCGAGCGGATTAAGGGAATCTACTACGGCTTCGTGACAATGGATTTTCCCTTAGAAAGACTAACAAACTCGACGGAAGCGACAAAATGACCCTTAATGTCAAACGAATCAAGACCACACTATTCATAACCATTCTTATCCCGCTTGCACTCGTGTTCATCCGAAAACTAACAACCCTCGTGCCGCTTGCAATAACTGAAGTGCACACTGCCACTGGCATCGAAATCACGGTTACAAATTGGGTCATTCAATTCAACATTCTACCCATAATGGACATAACAACAGTAGTCTCGTTAATCTTGGCTTGCTACTTCACCTACCTCTGGTCTTATCGAACACGCACAAGCGAAAAAGAAAAGGAGGATAATGGACTTGCCCCAATCCCTAACATTGAAACAAGTTAAAGAAGCCTTGGTTCACTTGGCTAAAGAAGTTCTGCGCGAAAGCGTAATGCTTACTAAAGATCGGGCTGGAAACGCAGACGTATTCCGTGATGTTCTTTACATAACATTGGCAAGTGACAAAGATACGAAACTCTATGTTGGTCAACTCTTGTTTGTGACAGGTGACAAAGAAACAGGTGATGAACTGCATAAGGAAATGATGGAGTACCTGAATTTTCAAGGTCATGTTCTGGGTCAAGGTCGAGTGCACAAGTCTTTTTCGATAGTAACACCGAAGGAGGAAAAGAATCGTGGCGACGGCAACTCTCAATTTCAATGATTATCTTCAGAATCCACACAGCATAGACGTGTTGTTGTGTATGCTGGAACTTACCTCGCAGAAAAAGGCGAAAGGAACATCAACTGTGATTTTCTGGCATGAAGTACGCGATTATCTCGCCAACAAGGAAGTAGTCTGTGCAGACACAACTTATAGGCATCTCAGAGATAAACTGGTCAAACTTGGAGTTCTCGAACTGGTGAGGACTGATATCTTGCATGCCAACGTCAGATTGACCGCTCTTGGTTTTCAAGTAGCCTGCATCGTGAAGAAATTCTGTATCGAACTTAAAGGATTGGGGAATTTGAATTGACCGAAGTCTTGCTTGGATTTGAAATCGGTAGTGGTGAGCCTGTCTACATGAAGCAAGCACACACCGTTGCTCTAGGTATGACTCAACATGGCAAGACCACGACGCTTGAAGCCATCATAGACAGAACCCCAAACGCAAAGGCGTTAGCGTTCAAGACCAAACGAGGAGAAGCAGGATTCAACAATTATCGCAACGTTCAGCCATATTACAAGAGCAGAGCTGACTGGAAATACGTTGAAAGCCTCTTGAACGTGGCATTAAGCGAAAAAGTTCAATATCAACCGTTCATGCGTTGGGCGATCCTTCAGGTCACTAAGGGTCATCCCACAACTTTGAGGCAGGTCCTTAACAATTCAATTGCGTGCCAAGACAAGTATCCAAGACGAAAAGAAGTCTTCGAGCAACTGACAGCCTACCTCGAACTTGTCGTGCCCGAACTTGAAAAGCACACCTTCAGCACAACGCTTGAGCTTGCCGAAGGCGTAAATGTCATGGACATCAGCGACATGGGAACGGAGACACAGTACCTCGTCATCGCAGCCTCAATCGAGTACATTCACGACAACCTCGAAGGCGTAATCGTCATCGTACCGGAAGCGTGGGAGTCGATACCCCAAGGCAGAACAACACCAGTCAAGATAGTGGCTGAGAAATTCATACGGAAAGGCGCGGCAATCGGCAACTTTCTCTACTTAGACAGTCAAGACATCGGAGGAATCGACAAGCAACCGCTTCGACAATGCGATAACTGGATCATGGGAAGAATGAAAGAAGCCCACGAAGTCGACCGTTTAATCGACCAGTTGCAAGGCGTCAAAGTTGCGAAGGCAGAAACGTTTCAAACGTTGCCGCTTGGCACGTTCTACGCGGTCTTAGGCAACGATGTGAAAAAAGTCTACGTTCTTCCCGCAGGTGTTCCACAGCAAATGGGAATAGACGTAGCGACAGGAAAAATCAGTCCTGAAGTAGTCAAGGATTTCTTAAAGTCACAGAAAAAGGAGGATTCGGACCTCATGTATAAAGAAATGTTTGATAGGGAACAAGAAAAAACTAAGGATCTGAACGCGAAAGTGGAGGCACTTCTCGCGCAGGTTCAAAAACTGTCTGAACAAATTATCCCAGCTGAGAAACTTGAAGCAATAAAGAATGAAGCCGACTTGAATGGCTACAGTCGAGGCAGAGCCGACGCAGAAAGTGAATCTCGTGAACCAACATTTGATGAAGCAGCCCAAAAAATATTTAGCAAAGACTTCCTGGAACATTTAAGTCAAGGCGTTCAAGTTGGCAGCCAAAGCAACGGAAACAAGAACATTGCTTTAGAAGATGCAGAGACGGCAATTACGGTAACTGAAACGGGGCCACGGTACATCGAGCTTTCAACAGACAAGTCAACAGGCAAAATCCTGCTCTGCGTTATCGAAATGGCAAGTCGTGCGCCAGCAGCCGAACAGTCTAAAACGTCTTTTTTGTCAGCTGACATTCAGAAGGAAGCACTTGAACACGGCTGGAACATTCCCAACAAAACCATGGGAGGCGCGTTACTCTCGATGGTAAGAGACGGTTTACTCGTGAAAGAGGACAACAAATACAGACTTCCGTCGAAAGCCAAAATCTCCGCGAAATGAAGGCAACCAAATGAACAGAAAAAATGAGTACAGATGCAGAATCGCAGTTGAAGGATGAATTTATGCCTCAACAGTCTCCTCCAGAAACGGTGGTTGGACTTAAAGGTTCGGTTCTTGGATTGTACTTAGCAAAGAAAGAACGATTCTGGTTAGTCGCCAAAAATGAGGTCAAAGAGCATGATGTTTAGACTGAAACGCTGTTGGTTAATCGAGGGAAAAGTCGTGGATCTCTGGGATGAGATAGTTTCTGGCAGAAAAACAATCGAGTACCGTGGTTCAACTAAGTATTGGTGGCGATGTCTATTAGGCGTAAACATCGACGGTTTTTGGGCATCAAACATTCGAAGGGATGCCAAACAGAATCAACGCGACATCTTCTTTGACGCTGCAATCTACGAAGCAATTCCAAAGACAGGGACATTCACGATCGGCTACCCTAAGAACAATGTTCCCAGAATCGAAGTGGAAACTGCGTACATCGTTTATTTCTATCAAACTGACCAGTTAGGCTATGCTTTCAGAAATGTAAGAGTGATTACTGCATGATGGTTCAACCTGAGAAGTCAGGCTGCTTGTGTCATTCTTGTCCGTGGAAACTCAGAAAAGACTGTCGCCGTTACGCTGAGAAGTGCCTGACAGACCAGAACTGTTCAGTCTGTACGCAAAACGAGAAACACATCGTTTCATGCGACAGGAGATAGATGACAGAAAATTCACGTACCTGTTCTGGAAAAGCGGCTGGTGGTAACATTGAAACTGCAAAAGCCTGAGCCCTGCGGGATCTGCGAAGGCCCTGTCATCTACGATTCAACGACAAAAACAATTTCGTGCAACTGCTCGACAATTTCAACGCCTAAAACAACAGCGTATTACAGAAACAAAGGTTGGAAGTAAAATGCACGGAAACCACTTATTTTCAAGTTTACCCATACTCCCGACGGTCTTGAGATTGCAACGCGATTATAATCATGGCGAATCCTTCAAGTTACAATGCTTACGTCTGCAAACCGCAAATTATAAAAAGCGAATTAACCCATTAGACTCGGGGCACCTGAAATGGAAAAAAGAGTGATTATCATACTCGGTGCTGTCCTTATCGCTTCGCTGGCTGCAAGTGCAGTATGGGCATTGACAACGTATTACTCAGCGAACCCGAGCGGTACTCAGCAAATCAATCCAGCGCCGACCCCGACTCCTACGGCAACGCCGACTCCTACGCCAACGACAACAGTGTCAGGAACAGCTAACAACTTCTATTTGCCTCCGACCACAGTGAACGTGGCAGGTGGCAGTTATGTTGATGCCAACCCTTTGTCATCGCCTCTCGGTTCGCCTCCGATAAACCCTATCTTAACCATAACAACTAATGCGCCAGCCTATCTTCACATAACCTGCACCGATAGTGCAACGCTAGCAGCAAGTTACAGTCAACTCCAACTGATAGTGCACCCACACGACGACACTTCAACGTCATTCGGAACATGCGACCTACTTGGCAATAACACCTTCAGCTACCAGTTGACAAGCGCTGGAACCTACACCTTCGACTATGTATTCCACTACACCGCGTCAGCAGCAACCAGTCCAGCAACAATAAACTTGGCGATAGCAGTCACCGATTCGCCTTAAACTTTTTTCTTTTTTTCAGCAAAACAGTTTTTAATGTACGGATTCCGTACACTTTTTAGCACAAAAAATCAAGAGAGAAGTTTAGGACAGTTATTTTCATGCTTACAGTTTTTGCAGTCGCAGTCTTCAAAGGGATAAGGCGAATATGGTTCATTGTCCTTCGGCATGAACGCTTCGACCATCGTGTCAACTTCGCTCTTAACCTGTTTCTTGTCTGCGTCGAGTTTTTCAATCAGGGACTTCGGTGTTAATGCATGAGGGGTCAGTGGAGTGCGCGGTTTCTCTTTGTACTCTGCTGGAAGCAATTCTTGAATGTACCTTTGAGAATAAGGCACTAACTCAACCATTTTTGCAGCAATTGTGTGCTTCGTGACGCCCTGTTGTTCGAGCAGTTGAGCAATCTTCAGAAGCCGGTACTGTGTTTCTTCCTTTCGCACCACTCTTTGAAAGTTGCTATGTAGAATGATGAGTTGCCGTTCTAATTCGTTCTTCGTAATGATGTGCTTCTCAGGCCAATTTGGATCTGCACTCTTGCGGTTGCTTCCACTCAGAACTTTACCAGTCGTGTCGTCAATGATGACATCATTGAGAGTTCCGCACATTCCCAGACTTTCCAGCATCTTCTTGCTGTTTCTAATCATGGCTACTTGTTCTTGGTCTGGCAAAATTGCACTCATAGTCTAACGGATCTCCGTTTAAATTCTTCCGTCACCGTGAAAAAGAGATTCAATCCTTCCAAAAGGTTTCTGTCCACTTTCTGCTTGTCCAAGACTTCATTCATCAAGTCGTACTTGCCGCATTCTTTAAGACACAGAGCGAAGGTTGCGTCTGCCATTTGTTTCAACGACGGTTTGATTCTCATTACTGCGAAGTAGCCTGCAAGCATCCGTACCTGAGTTGCGAAGTAGTTGCCGAAACTGACGCCGAAGGTTGATTTCGGGTCTACATTCCATTCTTTGAGTAACCGCAGCGAAATCTCCAGCATTTGCTTAACCGTTGGATGCTCGACTGTGCTCACGTAGATCCTGACGAATCTTGCGCGGAGACCTAAATCACTTGTGAATTTCGATGCGCCTGGCGCGTATTTGATTGTGCCTGTTTTGCTTTCAGCGTCAAACTCGTAGCCGTCAGGGACATATCCTTGCGCTAAAACCTTGAACATATCGTTTTCACGCAGCGTGTCACCGTTGCTTTTTCCAAAGGAAGCCGAATTTGTTGGATTGCCCTGTTTTTCTTGAGTAAACGAGGCCACAACATTGTTGGATCTGTCGATGACGACGCCGCATTCACGGCAAATTTTTTCTCCGTCTTCCAAGGCGAAGTCTATGCTGCCACACTCGGGGCAGATAAGCGATGTGATGCGCCTGAGCAGTTGGAGACGAACTTGTGAGGGTAGATGCGTGAAATGTTCTATAAGCTCATCCGTGTTCGGAGAGGTGACTGTTTGCATGGATGTCGGATATATCAAGATGTAGTTTAAAACTCTTATGCAGACGCACTGCTACGCTTAACTGAAAAGCGAACATTGTTTTCCATGGAGTTATACATGCCTCCGTAAAACCATAAACCTTAAATGTTAACTGAAATAACAAGAGACAAGATAATCTTTGGTGGCTGACGACGGACTGTCGGTTAAAAATGAACGAAAGACTACGGTTGACCTTCCCAAAGATGTTCTCGCGGAACTTGGAATGATGATTGCAAGGTCGAAACTTGCTGGCAACGAATTGTCGCTGAAGAAAATAATCGTGCGCTCAGTGAAGCTCTTTCTTAAATCGAACCTTGATTGGAGCGAATCGGAGCATACCGCCATGTGGAGTTTCAAACTCAGCGAAGACCCTGAAGACCGTCTTGAACTTGAATATCCAGTCGAAGCGTTGAAGTCGCTTTTCGTTTCTGTAGTTGAAGGCCTGCGGAAAGCAGGAGCAACCACTGAAGAATTGATGAAGTTAATGGAGAGAAAACTTGAATGAGTCAAAATCAAAACGTAAATCAGACTAAGAATCGCGTTAGAGTAGATTTAATCGTGCCGTTGGCGGTTATAGTAGGGTTGTGTTTCGGACTGGTCGGACTCGACCTTTACTGGCCAAGTTTGCTTAATTTGAATATGCCGATGCCGCTCAAGATGCTTTTCATACTTATCAGCGTGTTCTGTTTGGTCGGGATCGGCTTCCTTGCGTTTCCTCCTAAGAAGAAAGATGTGTCTTCAAGGCAGCCGAAGCAGTTGAGTCAATCTAATATTCCTGCCCAGACTGAACCCGCGCTGGATTGTAATGGAGAAGAATCACGCGGAAAAGGTCGCCCAAGAAAACCTTGCTCCTTAGCGCAGCAAGGGCTGGTTGCTTGCCCATTGGCTGATGTTACACCTGA
>Ga0187771_10000868_pt1 | contig 19405 bp, 14 predicted proteins | sample 0116_SJ02_MP15_1_FD_133139 | JGI IMG/M metagenome (GOLD analysis project Ga0187771, IMG submission 133139) | Tropical peat soil microbial communities from peatlands in Department of Meta, Colombia - 0116_SJ02_MP15_10_MG | ecosystem: Environmental > Terrestrial > Soil > Wetlands > Peat | place...
GAAGGCCTGTTCGAGGAGCGTTTAGCCGAGAAAATGCTCAAGCGCGGACGCAAGCTGCTCCATCTCTGCGGAGCGAAACGCGACTACGACGTCGGCTTGCAGCTTCTGGCCGACGCCGGATTGCCGCCGCACAGCTCCGTGCTCCTGAAATTCCGCGAGCAGCGCGATCGCGGAGAGCGTGCGTTGGTGCGCTACCTCGGGAAAAAGAGCACTCGCGATGACGCGAGCCGGTGGCGCAAGCGATTACGCCCTTCCGCCCATCCTGGCGGAAAACTGGACTGGTCTTCGGGGGTGGCGGAAAACGCTCGCCGGATGATGCCGGAGTTGGTCGGCGAGTTTTTCAACGCCGGCGACGCCGCCATGGAAGCTCGCGGGGATTACGAAGTTCTTCACCAATTCCGCCTGCGCGCCAAGCATTTGCGCTACGCGCTCGAAGTATTTGAGCCGGCCTATGGCGCGCCGCTGAAAACCGGCCTCCTCGCGTTGCGCGGCCTGCAGGACCGGATGGGCGCGATCAACGATTGCGTGGTGGTGCTGGCCCTGCCGGGGATGGATCGCGCGGCCGCGAGGGCCGTGCGAAAGCTGCTGGTGGCACGCGAAGCCGCGTTCCGCGAGTACTGGAGCAAGACGTTTTCGCCGCGCGCGCGAACCGCATGGGTCCGCCTGCTGACGCATCCCGGCGGGCGCGTCAAGCTTCCCGAGGCACCTTCGGAACCCAGTCATCGGAAGAGAAAGTCCGCTCATCCTGCTTAAAAGTCCGCTTACCGGATTCTCATGGCGAAAGGCCACCCGGCTCGCGGATACTGAACATAATGCGCATTTGTCGTTTCTTGGCGGCCGTGGCACGATCAGCCCCGGCACTTTTACTAGTCGTGGCTCTACCCTTGTCCGTGGCGGCACAGTCGCTGGGCAATACGGGGACGATTGAAGGCATTGTGGTGGACCCTTCCGGGGCCAGCGTCGCGCAAGCCGACATCACGGCGCACAACGTGGTCACCGGCTACACCCAGACGGTGAAGTCGGACGCGAACGGAGCGTTCCGGCTGGCGAATCTTCCTCCGAATCGCTACCACATCGAGGTGAAGGCGCCTGGCTTTAGCGCATACAGCCAGGACATTGAGATCCGGAGCGCGGTGCCGGTCCAGTTGAAGGCGAACCTCACCGTCGCCTCCGAGGTGACCAGCGTGACGGTGGAAAGCGCGGCGGAAGCGCTGGAAGTCGATCCCTCCGCGCACGTCGATGCCGACCGCAGCCTGATCCAGAAGCTTCCGGGCGGCGATCCGGGCGCGGGCTTGAGCCAGGCCATTACGCTCAGCACCGGCGGCGTGGCGGCCGACGCCAACGGATTCTTTCATCCCGTGGGCGATCATGCGCAGGTCAGCTTCGTGATCGATGGCCAGCCGATCTCCGATCAGCAGAGCAAGGTGTTTTCCACGCAACTGCCCACCAGTGCGATTCAAAGCATGGAGCTGACCACGGGAACTCCCAACGCGGAATTCGGCGATAAGACCAGCCTGGTGGTGCAGGCAACCACGCGCTCAGGCCTGGGCGCGCCGCGCTTGTTCGGCAATCTGGACGCGACCTACGGCACCTTCGGCCAGGGCGGAGGCAGCGCAGGGCTGGGCTGGGGCACGGCCAAATTCGGCAACTTCTTTGCCGCCGACGGCGTGCGCAGCGGGCGCTTTCTCGATACGCCGCAGTTTGAGCCGATCCACGATGCCGGCAACAACGGCAGCTTGTTCGACCGCATCGATTACCAGCCCAACGGCAAGGACGCGTTTCATCTGAATCTGTTCACGGCGCGCAACTGGACGCAAATCCCGAACTCTTACGATCAGCTCAGCCAGGATCAGAAACTGCGCGTGCTCACCTGGAGCATCGCGCCGGGCTATCAGCACACCATCAGTTCGCGCACGCTGATTACGGTGAATCCGTATATTCGCAAGGACCAGTTCAACTATTACGCCAGCCGCGACGATCTGATGGACACGCCGGCCACGCAATCGCAGCAGCGCCAGTTGCTCAACTGGGGCGCGAAAGCCGACGTCGCGACCACGATCAAGAATCATGTGATCAAATACGGCGTGGACGTGAAGCAAACCCGGCTGCTCGAGAACTTTCAGTTCGGCGTCACCGATCCGACGTTCAATTCCCCGTGCATTTTCTCCGACGGCTCGGGCGTCGGCGACCCGGCGCTGACCAATCCCGATCAATGCGCCGCCCTCGGCTACGAGCCGAACATCGCGAGCAATCCCGACGTCACCGGCGCGCCGTTTTCGCCGAGCCTGCTACCGTACGATTTGAGCCGCGGCGGCCATCTGTTCGTGTTCCATGATACGGGCGTCATCAATCAGCAGGCGGTTTACGTGCAGGACAGCATTACCCTCGGCAAGCTGGAAGTGAGCGCCGGCCTGCGCGCCGATCATTATGCCGGGCTCTCCTCGAGTACACAGCCGGAGCCGCGCTTGGGCCTGGCTTACAACATCAAGCGCACCGGAACCGTCATCCGCGCCGCCTACGCGCGCACCATGGAAACGCCGTTCAACGAAAATCTCTTGCTTTCCAGCGCGACCGGCCAGGGCGGGCTGGCGCAGACCGTGTTCGGATCGAGCTCGGTTCCGATTCAATCCGGCTTCCGCAATCAGTTCAACGCCGGCTTCCAGCAGGCCATCGGCAAATACATCCTGGTGGACGCCGATTACTTCTGGAAGTACACGCACAATGCCTTCGATTTCAGCACGCTGCTGAACACCAACATCACGTTCCCGATCTCCTGGCACAACTCCAAGCTGGACGGCGCCACGGGCCGCGTCAGCACTACGAACCTGAAGGGATTCCAGGCCTACTGGACGTTCGGCCATACGCGCGCGCGGTTCTTCTTTCCGGAAGACGGCGGCCTGATTCCGCAAGGCACGCCGCTGACCGGCAGCGTGTTCCGTATCGACCACGACCAGGCGTTTCAATCGACCATCAATCTGCGCTACCAGCGTCCCAAGAACGCCGAATGGATCGCGTTTATTTACCGCTTCGATAGCGGACTGGTGGTGAGCGGCGTTCCGGATGCGGGCGCCGCACTGGCGCTTACGCCCAACGAGCAGGTGACCATCGGGCTCGCCTGCAACGGCGTTTACGCCACGGTCGCGCAGCCGCTCACGACCTGCGTCAATGCCAACGGCGCCGAAGGCAAGGTGACTTCCACGTTGATCCGGCTGCCGCAAGGCGGCTACGGCGGCTTCCCGAGCCAGGAAAACGACGACCACAATCCGGCGCGCGTCCAGCCGCGCAATCTGATCGATCTCGGCGTCGGCACCGACAATTTGCTGCACCGCGAGGGGCGCGTGCGTTACACGGCGTCGCTTCAGGTGCAGAACCTCACTGACAAGGTCGCCCTGTACAACTTCCTTTCGACCTTCAGCGGGACGCACTTCCTGACGCCGCGGACGTTGCAGGCAAAAATCGGCGTAGTGTTCTAGGCCCGGCTGCGCCGGCGGTTTCCGGGTTGTTGTGAGGCAAGCCCGGACATGGAACCGCTCCCTACGGTCGCGGCTCGGAGGGGTTATTAGAATAGGCTCCAGTGCTCCCCGGCCCTTGCTCGCTTCCTCCTGCGATCCGTGACTCGATCGTGCGCGCCTGAAGTCGCCCGCCTGCGTCACAAACGTCACGCCGAGCCGCGACCAAAGGGAGTGGTTCAGCTCTCGGTCTGTCACTCCCGTGCAGCCGTTGGCGGCGTTAGGCTGCCACGGTCGGCAATCCTGCCAGCGCCATGGCGATCTCCTCGGCCGGATAATCGTAATTCTGCAACTTGCCGGCCTGGTAGTTGATGTACGCCTGCATGTCGAAATGGCCGTGGCCGCAAAGGTTGAAGAGAATGGTCCGGCGCTGCGCTTCTTCCTTGGCGCGCAAGGCTTCGCGAATCGCACCGGCGACGGCGTGATTGGCTTCCGGCGCGGGGATGATGCCTTCGGCGCGCGCGAACTGAATTCCGGCGGCGAAGGCGTCGAGCTGCTGCACGGAGGTCGCCTCGATCAAGCCGAGATCCATGACGTGCGACACCAGCGGCGACATGCCGTGATAGCGCAAGCCGCCCGCATGAATGCCCGGAGGAATGAAGGTGCTGCCGAGCGTATGCATCTTGACCAGCGGCGTCAGGTGGCCCGTGTCGCCGAAATCGTAGGTGAACTTGCCTCGGGTCAGGCTGGGGCAGGCCGCGGGCTCGACGGCGATAACGCGCGCCTGCGTTTGCCCTTTGATCTTGCGCCCGAGATACGGCATCACCAGGCCCGCGAAGTTCGATCCGCCACCGGTGCAGCCCACGATCACGTCCGGTTCGTCGCCCGCCATGGCCATCTGCTCCATGGCTTCCAGTCCGACCACGGTTTGATGCAGCAGCACGTGATTGAGCACGCTGCCGAGCGCATACTTCGTGTTCGGGTCCTTCGCCGCGACTTCCACTGCTTCCGAAATCGCGATGCCGAGCGAGCCGTTCGAATCGGGATGCTCCGCCAGAATCGCGCGGCCGGAATCGGTTTCGGTGCTGGGGCTCGGGGCGACCGAGGCTCCGAAGGCTTCCATCAGCGCGCGCCGGTAGGGCTTCTGGTTGTAGCTGACGCGCACCATGAAAACCTTGCATTCCAGGCCGAAAAACGCGCACGCCATCGCGAGCGACGATCCCCACTGCCCGGCGCCCGTTTCCGTCGAGAGGCGCTTGGTGCCTTCCTTTTTGTTGTAGTACGCCTGCGCGACCGCCGTATTCGGTTTGTGCGATCCGGCCGGGCTGACGCCTTCGTACTTGTAATAAATTTTCGCCGGCGTATCGAGCGCCTTCTCCAGACGCCGCGCGCGGAACAGAGGCGAAGGACGCCACTGCGCGTACACCTGCCGGACTTCTTCCGGGATTTCGATCTCGCGCTCCATGCTGACTTCCTGCATAATCAGGCTCATCGGAAACAGCGGCGCGAGATCGTCGGGGCCGATGGGCTGGAGCGTGCCCGGATGGAGCACCGGGGCCATCGGCTTGGGAAGATCGGGAACGATGTTGTACCAGGCGCGCGGAATGCGCGGCTGCGGAAGATTGTATTGAATGAGTTCCATGCGCAACATTCTAGCAGCGCCCGCCGCGCGGCGATGGTATAGATGCCAGGTAATCTTGCGCCGAACCGGCCCACGATGCCCCGCGGGTGCGGACTCACGCGTACGCAGAATCCTGTTTATTCCAGGCCCAACGGGGCGCGAAACCCAGAGGATCGTTCCCAACAGCATTCCGGCGCTCCAGGCGAGGAGCCGGCCGTGGCGCCGGACGATGGATTGGCTCATGGATCTGTTCCTCAGAAGCGAAACTTCAGACCCAGTTGCACCAGGCGCGGGGACATTGCGGAAATTACCTGCCCGAAGGTCGCGTCGTTGATGTTGCCGTCCACCGTATTCGCCCCGAAAAATTGCGCATGGTTGAACGTATTGAAGGTCTCCAGGCGGAACTCCAGCGCCTTGGATTCGCTGAATCGGGTTTCCTTCAGCAGGGCCACGTCCCAGTTGTCCATGCCCGGTCCGTAAAACAGACGGCGCGAGGCATCGCCCGGCGATCCCAAAGCCGGAAGGCTGAACAGCGAGGTGTTGAAATAAGGCTGCCCACTGCGCGGATTGGTATTGATATTGAGCGGTCCGGAAGAAACATTCAGGTCGGAGAATCCCAGTCCATTTACGCCGTTGTTGTAGCTTCCGATCAAGGAGGTATCGTTCGGATTCACGAGCGTCACCGGCAGTCCGCTGCTGAAACGCGTGATTCCCGACAACGCCCATCCCGCGGTCATTTTGTTCGAGTGATGGAGCAACTTCGCGATCGGAAGGTCATAGCGGTAGCTGGCCACGAAATTTTGCTTGATGTCGAACGACGAGGGCGCGCGCGTGAGCCCGTAATCGTACGGATCGATTTGTTCGCCCAGGCTGGACGCCTGATCGAGCGATTTCGCGTAGGTGTAGCTGCCCAGCACGGTGAGCCCTCCGCCGCTGTGCTTCAAGCTCAACTGCAGTGAGTTGTAAGCGGAATTTCCGGCGGCGTTGAAGTACACGTCGGTACCGAAGTTGTTCCCGAATGGGGCGCGCGTTCCATTGACCACCTGTCCGTTGCTGCGCGTGTACACCAGATTTTCGCCGAAAGGCCCGCACGTAGCGGTTCCAGCCGCGACTTCATTCGGCTGGCTCAGACTCACGCACAAGGCCGGATTTCCAGGATTGGCCGCCACCAGCACGAGAAGGTGATGCCCCTGGCTGCCGATGTAGCTTGCGTCGAAAACCGTGTTCCGTCCGAACTGCCGCTCGAAAGACAGGAAATAATTTTCCGAGTATGGATTCTTGTTCCAGGGATAGTACGCATCAAGTCCGTTGATCGGATAGTAAGACGCCCAGTTGATGTTGTTGTCTGGATTTTTCACCGAGGAGTTGTAGGGAGGCACGTTTACGGGAAATTCCTGTGGATATTGCGTACCCGTCTCGGCGCCGATCAACGGATTGTTGAACAGCGGCGGCTCGGGGCTGGTGTACGTCAAGCCGTAGGGCGCGTTGCCGGTCTGGAACGCGAGCGCCTGTCCTTCAATCGCGGTGAAGAAGCGTCCGTAGCCGGCGCGGACGCTGCTGTTGCCTGGCCCCCCTGTGAGCTTCTTGAGAAATCCTTTTTTCCAGGAGGGCGAGTAGGCGAGGCCCAAGCGCGGCGAGAAATTGTTGTTGCGCGTGGGCGCGATGGTCGAGGGCACGCCGGGATCGCCGGGAAAAACCAAACCGGTGGGAGCGCCCGGAAAGACCAGGGATTGTTCGCCGGGAATTAACGTGCCGGTTTGATCGTGCTCCTCCGTCCACGGCATGATCAAATCCCAGCGCAGGCCGTAGTTCAGTGTGAGATTAGGCGTGACGCGCCAACTGTCCTGGGCGAATACGCCCGCATAGTTCGACCGTTGGTAAAACGCCGGAGAGAAGCCTTGCGAATACAAGCTTGGGAAGCCCAGCAGGAAATCCGCAAAGTCGGATCCGGTCTGATAGCCCGTGAATTGAAATTGGCCGTTGGAGGTGAAGTCCGGCAGCAGCTTGACCGTTTCACGCAGGTATTGGCCGCCGAACTTGAACGAGTGCGTTCCGGCGACCTTCGACAAGCTGTCCTGAATTTGGTAGTTGCCGTCGGTTTGCACGAGGGAAAAAGGAGTCGTACCGAAATTGATTTTGTTGAAGACGATGGACTCGACGCCTTCGGTGGCTGGGTCGAGCGGCAGGATGCCGGCGGGACCGGTGGTGAATCCCTGCGAAGCGAGGCTTGTGCCGACGCCGCCCTGCTGCTGGCCGAGGCGATTGAAGTCGCGCATGTAGCTCAAGCGGAGTTCGTTCACCACCGTTGGACTGAAGATTTTGGTATCGCTCAGATCGGCCAGTTGGCCGCGGCCGTTGGATAGCGCGTTGAAGCCGGGGACGTTAGCGCCCCCCTGCTGCGTGGGATACGGATTGTTTAGGTTGTAGCTGTCGAGAAAATAGTAAGCCGAGATTGTTCCCAGATGCGCCGTTTGGGCGTCGAGGCGCGCCGATCCCTTGCCGTCGTTGAGGTGCTGCGCGAGCGACGCGTTCGAGTATTCGTTCGCTCCGACGTTCGGAAGCGGAATATATTGCAGCAAGCGCTGCGCCGGCACCGACCACGCGCGCTGCGGAATCACGGCGTTCGGGAAAACGCATTGCGTGACCAGCGTGCAGCCCGGCGTGTAATACGGTTCTCCCACTGAGACCCCGTAGCCGAGCCGGTCCGCGAGCAGGCTCGCCGCGTAGGTTCCCTGAACCGATCCGGTTAACGAACTCGCGAGATCCGACAGGTTCCCGGTGCGATCCGCGATGGAAGGCACAGGAAGCACGCCGGTCTCGATGCCCTGCACGTTGCGCGTACCCTGATAATCCCCAAAAAAGAAAATGGCGTCCTTCTTGATCGGGCCGCCCAGAGTGCCGCCGAACTGGTTCTGGATAAACGGAGCGCGAGAGGGATCGAAGAAGCCGCGCGCATCCAGATCCGTATTGCGGAGGAATTCGAACGCCGAGCCGTGCAGTTGATTGGTTCCGGATTTGGTTACCACGCTGATCAGCCCGCCCGAATAATTTCCGTACTCGGCGTCGAAGTTGCTGGTCAGGACGCGGAACTCGGCGATGGAGTCGAGGTCGGGGACGATCGCCGCGCCCTCGGCGATGCCTTCTTCGACGTTTGCGCCATTGAGAATGAATCCGTTCGCGGACTCGCGCTGGCCGTTGACAGAAAACAATCCGGGATTGAGCCCGCCGGAAACGGCTACAGCGCCAAAGCTTCCGCCCGAGGACGTGCTGGAGGTCGCGCTGGTGGTTACCGGTGCGACGCCGGTCTGCACGGCCAGCAGGTCCGTATAGCTGCGGCCGTTGAGCGGCACTTCCGTGATGCGCTGCGTCGTGAGCGTCTGGCCAAGCTGGGTGTCGGCTTTCTCCACCTCCACTTGCGTCGCTTCCTCACTCACGGTGACGCTGGCGGCTTGCGTGGGCAGTTGCAGTGTTACGTCCACCTGCGGAGCGCTGTTGACGTCGATCATGATCCCGGTCCGCCGGTACGGTGCGAATCCCGCGGAGCCAATCTCGATGCTGTACTGTCCCACGGCGACGGCGGGGAACGTGTAGACTCCCTGATCGGTGGTCTTCGTCTCTTGCTTGGCGCCGGTGGCTGCGTTGATCACCGCCACGGTGGCGCCCGCTACGAACGCGCCGCTCGGATCTTTCACCGTTCCGGTGATCCGCCCGCCTACTTGAGCCAAAAGCAACGTGGTTGCAGCGATCACGCCGAACACCACGGATACTACTGTTGTTCGCATGAACCATGAATACCGGCGAAGCGCTCGCAGGGGAAAGACAATATATCGGTCACGGGCTGCACCTTTGGAACAACCCTTCGGTGCGACGTTTCGGCATTCATTCGTCCCAAACGCGGCTTAAGTGATTGTTTACAAAAGATCGCGATAGCGATCGAGCGCGACGCGGACCAGTTGGCTGCGGCAATTCGTCCCGGTTTTCAAGAAAACCTGTTGCAGGGTGTTCTTTACGGCGGCATTGGTCATTTGCAGACGGGCTGCGATTTCGTTGTTTCGCAGGCCCTCGAAGACCAGACGCAACACCGCGAGTTGGCGGTCGTTCAAGCGCGGGCGTTCGCCGTCATGTTCCGGCGGATGAACGGAAATGCCGGGAAGCTGCCCGCGTTCCTCGCTGGCGTCGGCGATGATGGCGGCCAGCTTGGGGCCCTCTTTGTCTTTGAAAGTCGAAAACCAGATTTCGGCGGCCACTTTCTCGCCGCTCGCCCGGCGGACCTGGCATTGCATCGAAGCGCGAAATTGAGCTTTGCCGGACCCCAGAGCGTTTTGCAACTCGGGTACGAACCCGGCAATGGGCTGCCCCACCAGGCTTGTCTCTCCGGGCGCCATCAGCTCGCTTGCGGCTTGATTGGCTAGTTCGATGACGCCGCGTTCGTCTACGGTGACGATGGCGGCGGGGCTGGTTTCCACCAGCGTCCGCAGCCGCTGCTCCGTTTCCACCTGGAGTCGGCGGCTGCGCAGCAGTTCCGATACGAATAACCCGAATCCGCCGAAAGCCAGGCTTTCGGAAATCAGCCGGACGGCCCTGCCTTCCTGCGCGAGTGAACTGAAGATTTCGCTGAGAACGGCGCACAGCACGCCGAAAGCCACCAGTGCCGGCCGCGGAAGAAAGCCGACGACAAGCAGGATCGGGACCAGATAAAAGAAGCCGAGCGAGATATACGGCCGGGTCCACCAATCCACCAGTGCAATGGCGGCGGTTAAGCTCGCGCTCGCTACCAGAAAAGGGACCCGATTCGAGCGGTTCCATAGTTTTTCTAGAAGAGGCCCCAGGCTCATCAGAGCCACATTATGCTGGGGAGCCTGTCGCGATTGCCAGCGATCAAAAAGGGATCGCCGCCAATCAAAAGTTGTGTCGATTAATCGAACAGGGACGCCGAACAATCAATCCGTTGGTGTGCCGAGTCGCCGCAATTTTCTTGACGCTTTTTTCATTTCCGCGCTGCGCGGTGTAACATGCACGGCCAAGCGGAGAAAGCGTGCTGCGGCAGGCCAATCTTTCGGCTAAAGGCTAAAATCTTTCGCCTCTATAGCACATCACGGTACTCTTCGAGCGCGACGCGCACCAACTGAGCCCGGGTGCGGACCCCGGTTCGGGCGAAGAGCTGTTGCAGGGTATTCTTGACGGTTCCTTCCGATAATTCCATTTCGGCGGCAATCTCCTTGTTGGCCATCCCCTGGACCAGGAAGCGCAAGAGGTCCAATTCCCGCCGGGTTAACGGAGGATGGCGGGGTGGTTCGTCGGTGGCGGGTTCTTCGGGACCCGTTTCATCGCTGACGTCAGCAATGATCGCGGCCACTCTCGGCCGGCCATCCTCTTTATATGTCGAAAACCAGACGTCCGCAATGAAGGATTCGCCGCTGCCCCGATGGCAGCGGCATTGCATGGAGGCGCGGAATTGCGGCGCTTCCTCCCAACGGATGGCGTGGTGGAGTTCGGGCAGGAAGGCCGCGATCGGCGTGCCCAGCATCTGGCCGTCCCGTGGGTCCAGCAACTGCACCGCGGCGCGATTGGCGAGCTGGATGAAGCCGCGTTCGTCGATGGTGACAATCGCCGCCGGGCTGGTCTCGACGAGTATCCGTAGCCGCTCCTGCGCGCCCAGCGCGAGACGGCGGTTGCGGACCAGCTCGGCGAGAAACAATCCGCAGCCGACCAGCGCCAGCGCCTCGAAGGTCAAGCGCAGGGAGGAGGGTTCGAGCGAGCTGAATAACTCGCTGAGCCAGGCGCAGCCGACGCCGAGTAAAACGATCACCCACCTCGGCAGGAAACCCGCGGCGAGCATGATGGGGAATAAATAGAGAAAGCCGAGCGAGACGTACGGCCTGGTCCACCAATCCGTGACCGCGATCAGCGCGACGACGGCGCCGCTCACGACGAGAACCGGAACACGCCTGCGTTCCTCCCAAATTTCCTGAAGGGAGATCATTTCCCGCAACGAAGCCATGGAGGGATTGCCGAGGCGCACTCGTCCCTGCGGTGCAAACCAAGGAGTGCGTCGAACAAAAATACCGGAGAAACGGGTTCCGCGTAACCCAATCAAACGGCCAATCGCCTCCTTGGGCGCAACCAGGAGGCCGGGCAGGCGCGGCGCGTATAACAAGGAAGGCTGAACGCACCCAAATGCGAAATCTTGGATAAAATCGAGGGTGCTACTCCGGGAACGCGAGGCTACTAAAAAATGAAACAACCCAGTGCGAAGTGGATGTCCCTGTTATGCGCGGCCATCGCCGCGATCGCGGCCGTCCGGCCCATCCAGGCCGAGTTGGTGGAGAAGACGAAGAAAGTGGGCAGGACCACTGTGCAATATAAAGTGGTTCTTCCCGACGCCTACAATCCGGCGAAGGCTTATCCGGGGATCCTGGCCTTCGGCGGAGGGCCGCAAACGATGAACACCGTTGACCGGACTCTGACCCGCAACTTTCGCACGGAAGCCGAGAAGCGCGGCTACATTGTGGTCGCACCGGCGGCGCCGGACGATGAGTTGTTCTTCGACGGAGGGGCGCGCATCTTTCCGGATTTCCTAAAAATGATGCTGGCCGACTACCGGATCGAGGACAACAAGTTCCACATCGCGGGTCAGTCCAATGGAGGTATCTCGGCCTTCTATGTCGCGGCCCTCTATCCCGAATACTTTGTGTCCGTCACGGCGTTTCCGGGTTATATGTGGGAGCCCAGCGCGGCCAAGCTCCAGGCCATTTCGAAGATGTGCGTGTTCATGTACGTCGGCGAGAACGATCCATATATGTGGCACTCGGAGATGAAGAGGGAGGCCGAGGCGCTGCGGTCCAAGGGCACGCTGGCGCGCTACACCGTCGAGAAAGGGCAGCCACACATTATGGACACGCTGGCGGGCGCCAACGCTGGCCGTCTGTTCGACGGATTTGACGAAACCAAAAAGGGCTGCAACAAGTGAGGTGGCGGCCGTCGCACAGGCCATGATGCTCGGCGGCGGTACGCGAGCTCGAAGATGCGCCTAGTGTCCTGTCTCAGCAGTTCGTATCTTCATCCGCACCTTCTATCCAAGTCATCCCGAGTAGCGAAGCGACCGAGGGAACTGCTGTTTTCCGCCGTCTTTGCAATAAGCTGGAGCAAAAAGCAGATTCCTCGCGGAGTTTACCCGTCGCGGGCTCGGAATGACCCGAATAGATGTGTCGATTTGTATGCGAATTTCTGAGACACCACACTAGCGGTGATCGATCAGCCTCACCTGAAAGTTCAGCGCGCGCGGCTGCCCGTTGTATTCGCTCAGAAAAATTGGGCTGCCCGCCACGTTATCCACGAGTGTCGGGTTGAAATGGCCCGTGACGTTGTTCAAGCCCCCGCGTACGCCGAGCCGGTATCCGCGGATGGTCAGCAGGCGTTCCAGGAATACGTTTAATTCGAAGAACTGCGGCAGGCGTTTACTGTCGACCGTGCCCACCAGTTGCCCGTAGTTGTCCTGGATCGAAAACGGCAGGCCGCTGTGCCAATCGAGCATGTACCCCAGCGACCAGTTCTTCTTCCACGTTGGCAGATAGCCCCAACTGAGCAGCCGGTTCGGCGCGTCCCACGGCAGAGGGCCGGTATCGGAGGCGACGGTCAACGGCTGATCGATGCTGCGCTCGATCACGGCGTTCGATTCGGCACTGCTGCGCGTGTAGCTCACCAGCCACTGGAACCGGCCATTGAGCGGCTGGCCGATGGAAATTTCGGCCGAATCGTAATGGTCCTGGCGCTGGTTGGTCAGCAGGTAATCGGCGGTGATGGGGCCGGGGTTGGGCGCGCCGGCTAGAACGGCGGGGAACTGTTGGGCGACGGGCAACGCGTTGGTGTAGTCGAAGCCGCGCGTAAAGCGGCGGCGCAGCAGCTCGATTTTCACGCGCATCAGTTTGGGCAGCGCGCGCTCGGCCGCCAGCGTCCACACGTCGGCGTAGGGACTTTGCAGGTTGGCTCCCATCGTGTACACGGAAACCACCGGACCGTAGATGAAATTTCCGGCTGCGTCGTAGTAATTCGAGACCGTGGATTGATCCAGGGGACGCGCGAACAGTTGCAGGTTCGTGGCTTCCACAATGCGCGCGAAACTGCCCGAAAAGCGGAGCTTTTCCGTGCCCGGCGGAGAGATGCCGAAGCCGGCGCGCGGCGAGGAGTTCACGCGATCCAGCAGGCGGTCGGCGTCGGCGCGCCATCCTGCGTTGATCAGCAGCCATGGCCGCACACGCCAGGAATCCTGAATGTAGAACGCGCTCACATCGTTGTTGCGGCGTAGCGCGCCCGATCCAAGGAAGCTGATCGTGCGGAGAACGTCGCCGGCTGCGTCCAAATACTCGATCGAGGTGCGCGTCACGCTCTGCTGGTAATCTGCGTGGACGATGTCTCCGCCGGTTTTCAACTGGTGTTCGCCGAAGAGGCGGAACGCCGGCAGATAGTAATTGACGATGCCCTGAAGCCGTTCGGCGTCGCGGCGGGCGTCGGCGAAGTAATTCCCTTCGCGGCCCTCCGGCGTGATCAGGTAGGGAGCCGTGCCCTGTGGGATCGCCACGCCGTGCTCCAGAGTGGAGGCGAGACCGAACTCGATGAGCGAGGTCGCCGAAAAAGCCCATTGATCCTTCACGTAGCCGAACCACTGCGCCGATTCGCGGCGCACCGTGGTCTCGCGCGGATCGAGAAGCGTGAGCCCGCTGTGCGGGGCGTATTGGTAGTCGTACAACAGACCCGCGAACAAAATGTTCTTGTCGGTCAAATTGATCTGATTGTGGAGCAGATCGTTGAAGCGCCAGCTCACCGACGCGTTCTGATCGGAAGGGAGCTGCTTGACGGTATCGCGCACGAATTGCAGTTCCGCCGTGTTGAAGAACCAGGCCCGCCGTTTGCGCCACGGGCCGGAAATGTAGGCGCGCGGCGTCCAGCTCTGCAGGCGCGCTCCGGCGCTCAAAGCGATCCCGGGAAAATATTCGGCGCCGGAAAACTGGAATTCGTCGGTTCCCGTACGCGCGTGCAGCAGCAGCGTGCCCGCGTCGCCGCGCCCCATATCGGCGTCGGCCGGCGATTGCTGCACGTCCGCCGATTCGACCGACTCCAGGCTCATGCGCGCGTCGAAGCGCCCTGTCAGGGCATCGTTCAACTGGAAGCCTTCGAAGCTATATTGCGCCTGATCCTCCGCGCCGCCGAATAAATGGATTCCTCCGCTGGTGTCCTGCACCAGTCCGGGGACGGTGAGCAGCCCGCTGCGAAGGCTGTTCGGGTTGGGAAACGGCACGTCGAACAGCGTGCGGCTGCTCAGCGTGGTCTGGGGCGTGACGCGATCCATGTCGGCGAGGCCGACTTCGCCTTTCACCTCCACCGCCGTTTGAATCTCGTGAATCGATTCGAGAGAAATGTGCAGCTCGAAGGGCGGAGCGCCGGCCACGGCGGACGGCACGGTGACGTCCGGCCGGGAGACGACGTAGAAGCCCTCGCGATCGACGCGCAGCGAGTACTGGCCGGGGCCCGGCAGGCGAAGATCGAAAAAACCGGTGGGATCGGAAATCGCTTGCCAGCTCGTGGTAGGGGGAACATCCTGCATGATGATGCGCGCGCCCGCAACCGGCACGCTATTTTGCGTGGTGACCCACCCGTTCACGCGCACCTGCGCGGCGGCGCACGCGCCGAGGAGGAGAACCATCCACAACCGCTCCAACGGGAGCCTCATCACCTGCTGATGATAGCGAAACTGAAGAATTCCCCACCGCGCCGGCGACGCGTGGCCGGTTCATCGATGAGATTGAAACCTGGAATGCCCACGTTAATCACTTCGTATTTCACACCGCCAGCCTGATCGAGAAGCCGCTCCAATTCGGCCGGAAAGGATTGCATCTGGTCCAGGCCGAAGCCGAACGTCACCGAGTCCCCGAGCATCAAAACCCGGTAGACGCCCGCCGGCTTCGTCGCGGGATGGTCATTCCGCAGGCCAAACTCGTCGGTGGAGATACTTCCGATACGCCAGGTCGTTTACAGATGAGGCTTCAGCAAATAGGGGACGCCCGGGATCGGCACGGCGCGGTACCAATCCATTGCCTGATAGTCTGGGATCGCCCAAAGCTTGAAAGCGCGCAAGGCACCTTCCGCGAGTGCAAGACCGAAGAGAGTGCTGACAAGAACGAGCGAAAGAAGAATGGAAACTCTGCGAATCATGGAGGCGTATGCTAAAACGATATCTGGGTTGAGGAAGACGTTCAGCCGAGCACGAGCTGCCGCTTGCGCACCGTTCCAGATGGCCTGGGGCTGAGAATTCCAGAACCAGTCGCAACGGTTCCCGCGATTCGAGTGCGGAGTTCGTGCGACTTTCCACCGGCACGAAAACTCAAGCGCTCAGTCTTGTGGATTCGTCGCGAAAACGGAGAGCTCCGGAGTGAACCCCCGATCATTCATCTCGAGCACCGCGCGGATCATGTGGGCGATGTCTTCGCTTCGCAATTTGCTGGGATTATCGACTTGCGGAAATCCGGCCCGGCGCGCGAAATCTGTGATCACTTCGCTCGGATTGATGAGAAATACGCGCACGTCAAATTTGCGCAGTTCCGCGCGCCAGCATTCGGTCATTCCGCGAAGAGCGAACTTGCTTCCGTAATAAGCCGTGCCCTTGGGTGCACCGCGCAGAGCGGCAGTCGAGGCGATGTTGATCAGGTTGCCTCGCTTACGCTGTTTGAACAGCTTTGCCGCTTCACGGGACATGAGCATGACCCCGGTCACGTTCGTGGCAAAGACGGCGTCAAAGCTGGCGCGGTCCATCTCGGTCAGCTCCTTGAGCACGCCGATTCCGGCGTTGTTAATGAGGACGTCCAGGTCGCCCAGCTTCTCCTTCACCTCTTGAAAGGTGCGCAGGACATCAGCCTCGTTCGAAACATCCGCCTGAATCCCTACGACTCCCAGGGTGCGGGCGGCTTCGGCCAGCCGTTCACGGTCGCGCCCGGTGATGGCGACACGCGCTCCTGCTCGTACAAGTTCTTGCGCTGTCGCGCGGCCGATGCCGCTTGATCCGCCAGTGATGAGAACTACCGCATTCTTGAGATCCATGTCTCTTATGGTAGAAGACGTCTATCGCATCGAATGTGATGGTACGCGCGCCTGTTCCGTTAATGCTGCATATCATTTCCTTTTAGCGGATTGACAGGCAAAGCTAATTTCCCAGAGGCCGAACTTCATGTCCCACCCACTTCCGGATCGCGCGGCACTTCGTCCTGGACGCAGCCAATCGATTCTGCCGATTCAAAGCGTGCGAAACTGGTACAACGCAAACAGATGCGTGCAATAAAGCGGTGAACGCATTCTCCAATGGATCCCAGGAAACCGAGGGGGGGAGCTTTGAGTACCATGATTAAAATGTCGATACGAATCTTAGTCCTCTTTCTTTTTTCTTTCACCGTTTTCGCGCAGCAAGGTCCGGCGGGCCGTGGCCCTGCGCCCGCTCCCAAGAACCTCAAGCTCCTGAAAGCGGCCGACCCCATCCTCGACGTCATGCGCGAATTCAACGAATCTCTCGGCGTGCAGTGCGTTTACTGTCACGTCCAGGGCGATTTCGCCAGCGACGCGAAGCCGCAAAAGGAAACCGCGCGCAAGATGATCACCCTGGTCCGCAACACCAGGAAGTATTTCCCCATCACGACGGACGGCGAGTACCCCAACGGCTTTCACCATGACGTCGATTGCTTCACGTGCCACCGCGGCACGGTGAAGCCGGAGACCAAATCTAGCAACCACTTCCTCAACAAGGACGACGCCGAAGGATTCGTGCCTCCCAAGGAAGCGGCGACCAACCTGAAGGTGCTGCCTCCGGGAACCGAAGTTCACGGCGCGGGCACGATCATGGAGGATTTCCGCGATGCCCTTCAGGTGAACTGCTGGTTCTGCCACTCGGGCGGCCCAACAAACTTCGCAGGCGATGAAAACCCGCGTAAGGAGATCGGCCGCAGGATGATTGCGATGACGCGCGAAATCAACGCGAGCTTTCCCGGAACAGGTACCTATCCGGCGGCTCCATCGGCCGTATCCTGCTACACCTGCCACCGCGGCAATCCGTCCCCTGGATCATTTAGCAATAAGAATTGGCCGTTGATGAAGAAATAAGACTTGGGGCTGCGAGAACCGGGTTTTGACCACCGATATTGCGTGTCGTCAGAGCGACTGGCTTTATTTCTGCGACTTGGCCGACTTAACGAAGCGGAGTTACCCAGCTAGCGGCTCCAAGAGTATTGCATTGTGGGCCGGGTGACGAAAGGCGGAATTTTTAGACAATACGCTTCTGCGGAACCTTCTAATCAGCCGTTCGGTGGACTGTTTGCGTTATTTCCTTAACCCGGCTGTCAAATTCGTCACGACTGTCAGCGGTGACGACGCCGCGCCCGAGGCCCCCGTCGTGTCGATCAGGAATCGTTTGCCGTCCGCGGTTACGTCATACTCGAACAAGTTGTTTTGAGCACTAAGCGCCATGTGCGCGTCGACCTGCGAAAACCGTTCGATCACGTAAAGCTCCTGTAGGTGCTCTCGTCTCCTCCCCCGTGACATTGCTCTCGTCTCCTCCCCCGTGACATTCCTCCGTGATTGGCGCCAGCAGTCCTTCGTTTCTGTATTCCCGGTAGGATGAAGCATATGCAACTCACGATCCGGCTCCTTCGCGAAGAGGACGGTCGTTGGATTGGCGACATACCCGAACTGCCAGGTGTGACGGTGTACGGCTCCACTCCGGAAGAGGCGACTCTGAAGGCCAAGGCCCTCGCTTTTCGCGTGATTGCCGAAGAGATCGAGCACGGAGAGCTGAAGCCCTCCACCGACACGTTGCAGTTCTCCATTGCTGCATGAGCGAGTGGCCCGCGACCACGGCGGGTGCTCGCGGCACTACAGCGGATTGGGTGGCGCATCGTTCGCACATCTGGTTCCCATCGGACGCTACGCCGGGACGGCTGGCCTCAGTATCGCTTCGCTTACCACGTTAAAGAAGAACTGGGCTCGGTCGCTCTGTCAGAAACCCGCGCGTCACGGCGACGGTTTATGCTCACGCCTTGCCGGGCCGGGACGACCTCGCGGCGGCGTGGGAGAAGTTTCAGAAGAAAGCAAAGCCGTCGAAAGCGGTTAAAGCTGCGAGAGCGGCACGGAGAGCATAGATGGCGACAAACGGAGCTTCGAAGGTCAGGGCGTTCATTTCCTATTCGCACGCGGACCGGAAATTCGGCGCAAATGCCAAGAGTGTCCTGGCTGAGGTAGGCATAGAGGCCTTTCTCGCCCATGATGACCTGGACGTCTCGGACGAGTGGCGCGAAAGAATCATCGAAGAGCTGAAACGCTGCGATATTTTCGTCCCGCTCCTGAGCGCGAATTTTGTCGCGTCAAAGTGGGCGTCACAGGAGATCGGGTTCATCATCTCCAGGCCCGAGGTCACCATCGCGCCGATTTCTCTGGACGGAACAACGCCGTTCGGTTTCATCTCCCACGTTCAAAGCCGCATGGTGACAAGCGACGGAATTACGCGTGAGCTACTCGTCGTGCCTCTTGCCCGCCGAATTCCCCGCGCGGTTCTACCGGGCCTTATCCAGATCGCCGGCAAAGCTGGCACTTTTCGATCAGCCGAGGCGCGCATGGCACCCCTGGTTGAGCATTTTCCGGCCCTGACGACCGATGAAGCTCAAAGCCTCGCAGCGGCATCGGTCGAGAACGGACAGATATGGCTGGCATCCCTGTGCAAGAACGAATATCTGCCGGAGTTTCTTAAGCACCAGTCGCAGAACATCGACCCGAAAACATTACGCGCGCTCGAACATCAGATCCAGCACGGCGAATGGTATAACGGCGACTCAGGCTGAGCCCTCGGGGCCTCCTTCAGGTTGCCCCGGGACTACTTTTCTTGCTTCCAGGATTTTGGCGATTTGAGCCTTGATGACGGTCATTTCTCGAAGGCACTCCTCAGCCATGGCCCTGCCGGAGCCGGACTGGTCCCCGGTGATCCGTACGTTGACTACGAGTTCCCCATCATCAAAGCCGATGTCCAGCATCCGCCTGCCGCGGATCGTGAAAGGATCGAAGAGAATTCGGCGTACTTCTTCGCCCGCAATCGTCATCGACTCTTTTCCATGCAACAAATCGAATCCGTGCTTTTCCTCGTAGATTCTCTTTAACTGCACCAAGTCGATCAGCGCCTCGTTCTTCAGCTTCCCCGAAACAGGAACCGTGTCGCTGAGCCAGAATATGCGTTCCCTTAACCGTATCGGTGTCAACAGGTCGCGCCGAGATGAAGTAATCATGCCTGATTCACTGGGGCTGGCGGCGA
>Ga0187771_10000869_pt1 | contig 19400 bp, 22 predicted proteins | sample 0116_SJ02_MP15_1_FD_133139 | JGI IMG/M metagenome (GOLD analysis project Ga0187771, IMG submission 133139) | Tropical peat soil microbial communities from peatlands in Department of Meta, Colombia - 0116_SJ02_MP15_10_MG | ecosystem: Environmental > Terrestrial > Soil > Wetlands > Peat | place...
AAGCGAGATTGACTTTGTCCAGAATAGTCTTGCCAACGGCGGCAAGTTGTTCAGGAGTAGGTTTATTTTGGTTGACAAGACTTTCGAACGCGTTCGTCAGACGCATGATCTCTTCGCTGCGCAGATACTGCAGTAGCGAAGCGAGAACTTCCTTGTCCAGCACCATCGCAAGCATTGCGGCGCGCGCAGCGCCCGTCTGCTCGGGCTCTCCCGTCCGATCTTCCATGAACGACCTCCAGTCCCGCTGCCGGGCTCTGGCCGACTGTCCGGCCAGGTAATCAGCGAGCTTCCGTGCGGCGGCTCGTGCCTCCTTCTCGTCCTTCGATTCGGCGGCGCTCGCTAACCCGCCGCCGGATTCACTGACCTTGCCAAAGCCGAAGTTCTTCGCCCTTCAATCGATGGGCGCCTCGACGACGAACCGATGCGTTGGCGTAGGCGCTGTCCTGCGCAACTGCCGGATGAAGGTTGAGAAAGCCGGAGACCCGTTTGATAGTATGAAAAGCGCGGAGAATGCCTGACAGGAGTTCGCTGCCGCTTCTGTCCTTCTCGAGCTCCACCAGGTCGTGATCGAGTTGGTCGAGGTTCTCGTTGCTTTCTACAACGAACTCCTTGATTATGTCATCCATCGCTACTTGCTCGCCCGCTCGGGACGCTCAGAGTATGTATTCAGTTGATCCGCTGTTTCGTCACCCTTTCGACTGAGCAGGGTCCGTGCCATAGCCCAATCTCTCTAGCTATGTAATAAGAGAGTGGAATTAAGGCTTTAATAGGCTATCTGAACTGTAAATTGCGCGGCAAAAAATTGTTGCTCGTGCGCAACAATACTAAGATTGCAACAGTCTCGGTCGGTTTAGCGCAACCTGCCACCACGGCTGTTGAGCCTCGCCGGCAGCCATCGCGACCGTCCGGATATGCGTAACTGGCGGAAAGCCTGGGCCGTGATCAGCAACAAGAAAATAACTGCGCCGATGTCAATGTGTGGAAACTATGCAGCCACGAGCATGCAGTAAAACGGCTGATTGATTGCTTATCCCCTGCTTTGGAAAACTATGATGTCCTCAGTCGCGTTGGAGCCGCATGCCTTGATTCGGAGAATCTCGCGCACACGCTCTTCTACGTTCATCGCTGCGAGATTTTAGCGGTAGAAAAGAAAAACAGCAATTAAGCACCAGGGAAAACGCTGGGGGGACATTCACCCCAGAGTTCTTTGAACCCCTTGTTGCGCCAAAGCGCTGGAAAAGCACCAGGCGGTTATCCCCATTTTCCACGAGGCCGGTGATGTCATCGTGGCTCAGACCGATTGCGGCGGAGCGCGATCCGAGGGAACTCGGCCGGCGCGACGGCATCGGCTCCTAACTGCGACGCTAGATGCGCGCTTTTCGCGCAGTTGCCCGGAGTATAGTGAACAGCGAGGACTCGCCGGCGGATGGCCCGTTCAGAGCGAATCGCTCCTGACTCCACCATCCGCCAGTGTGTACCCGGGCAGACTCTCCGCGCTCGAGTCAGTGAAATGAGTGAAACGCCCGGTCTCCATTAGCCCTGGCCGAGCGTTCGTCAGGATTCTAATCCAGCTAGGAAAATCCGTGTCTTTGTTCGGACGCTGGCCGGGGGCAAGACTTCGAGCGAGGGCATCTTAAGCTATGTCCCCCCAACGTAGCGAGTGGCGGGGAGGAGGCGAGCGATGGGTTGTAAACGAAGCAAAGTAGGTGTGGAGAGCCTCGATTCCTTTTCTCTCGATATGATAGGGGACGCAGAGCCTTTGAACTCGAGCGGAAAGCGCGGGCATAGCCAGGAGCAAGCAGAGCCTCTGGCGGAGGTATCTGTTGAGGTGACCGCGCATCACACTCGCGCGCGCCTGCGTCGTCTCGGCGCAAGCAGCCGGATGCCACTGACCAGGCTTGTCGGCCTGGCGGAAAAACAGGTGCAGAATACGCGGGCGGCTTTGCGCAACCTATCGACCCGAAGACGCTCGGTGCTGGCAAGGATTAGCTCGATCTCGACCAGCGAGAGAACCATAACCCTCACCACGTTGCGAAAGGAGTTGATAGGAGACCGCTCCGTGGCGTGAGTACGCGCGGTCCTGTCACGTTTGTCGGTCTCGCCTGGATCCGGCGTGACCGGATTCGCGGCGCCCATCTACTTCCCGGACATCGGCGATCTAGTAAACCATCCCTTCGGCGCATAGCGGGTAACAAAAGTTGCACAGCGACAACTGAGGTTGCAGTTTTACTCCAGTTGCGTCTGAGAAATATTCCGCGCGTACGCCTCAGGCTCCGGTGTTATGCGAGAATATTTATCAGCGGAATTTTGGCCAAATCCGACCCGAGCGACACCAGCGCCTGCTGCTGAAGCGTGATCTCCTGCTCCTGTGTCGCCGCCTGCGCCACATCCGTTCCGACGAGATTGCTTACGGAGGTTTGTAGCGAGGTTAGTTGACTGGTCGAATTATTGACCAGATTCGAAGTCGTGCTTTCACCCGCAGCGACCGTGCCACGAGCCTGGCTGAGGGTTTGGAGAGCCGTCTGCAACTGCGGCAAGGTCGCCGCAACGGCGGCGTGATTACCGAGATTGAGCGCGGTCACCAGCGAAGTTAGAGTGCCAATCAGTCCGTTGTTGGTATCGCCGAAAATTGCTTGCCCATCGAAACTAAGCTGAGCGCTCGCGCCGTTGCTGAACGTCACCGAGTTGGTTCCGTTATCGCCCGAGTATGCGCCCGCGCCGTTGAAGGGCTGCGTCAGCACCTGATTGCCGGCGAAAACATAAACGCCACCATATTGCATGTTGGCCGAACCGATCACCTGGTTGAGGGTGTACTGCACCGTTTGAGCCAGCGTCGCCATCTGGCTGGCGTTCACGCTCGAGTCCGCCCCTTCCGTCGCGTTGGCAATCGCGGAATTAATCGCGTTCGCTACAGTGGCGAGTGTACCATCGATGGTCGTAAGTTTGGCGTTGGCCTGTTGCGCCACAGTGACGTCGTTGGAAACCGCGGACTGCTCGTCGTTGAGCAATTGGGACTGGGCGAATGTAGCCGGGTCATCCGAAGGCGCATTTACCTTCTTACCCGACGTCATTTGCACTTCGAGCTGCTGAAGATTGCCGGTCGTTTGGTCGAGCGCGTAAGCCATCGAATTGTAGAGAGTCAGATCCGCTACCGGCATTATTGGAGCTCCTGAATCAGGAAGTTGGTCATGTTGTTGGCCGCCTGCACTGCGCGCTCGGACGCCTGAAGCAGATTCTGATATTGGATCAGGTTCGTCAGCTGATCGTTGAGCGACACGCCTGTCATCGACTGCTTGAGTGAGTTCAACGACTGCAGCGACGCCGCCGCCTGTCGCTGGCTGTTGGTGGCGTTTTGCGCGGTGACGCCGAAGTCGCTCTCAATCTGTGCCATCGCCTGGGCGGGGTAACTCTGCGGATAGGCCGGGTCCAGCCCCAGGCTATTCGCCAGTGCCGCCATCGCCGTCGCATTTGAGCCGTCGCCGGGCACGCCAGCCGCGGAGGCGGAGGCGGCGAGGGTTTGCGTGTTGATAGCCGGGTTTAGCGAGATCGGGCCGCCGACCCCCGGAATCTGGAAAAGTTTTACGCCGGGGTTGCCGTTAAGGTCAAAGCCGGCCTGATGCTGGGTGTTGAGTGCGGTGGCAACCGTAGTGGCGAAGTTGTTCATCTGGCCTTGCAGATTCGTGATAGCGGCGGCGCCCGCAAGGACTCCGCCCATCGTACCGCCGACCTGATTCAACGGGATCTGGAGATTTCCGTTCGTCAGTTGCACCTGGAGACTCGTTGCCGGGCCGGCTCCGGTCGCTGCGAGTGTCAGCGCGTTTCCACCCGAGACCAGCGGTACTCCGCCCACCGTAACGTTGCCGTTAGCGTCGCCGGTCGCACCGATAAGCCCGGCGAGAGTACTCACCAGGGCGTCGCGCTGATCGAGCAGTGCCGCCCCGCTCTGGCCGCCGGATTGAGCGGCGACTATCTCACCGTTCAATTTCGCAATCTGGCCGTCGGTTTGGTTGACCTGCGTCACCAGCGGAGTGAGCGAAGAAAGCTCGTTATCGGCGGTTGCCTGGAGGTTGGACGACATGCTCCCGGAAACCTGGGCGAAATTGCTCGCGGCGTTGATGGCCAATGTCCTCAGGGTCGGATCCTGGGGTGAGGAGGAGAGGTTCGTGAAGGCGTTGAACAGATTCTGTACCGCCTGCCCCAGGTCCGCGCCCGAGGCAGGGGCGATAATTTGCTGGGCAAGTGTCGCTGCCTGGGAAAACGCTTGGTCGTAGCTCTGCGTCGATTGCGTATCGTTAATCTCGGTATTGAGGAAGGGCGCCTGCGCACGCACGGTACCCACCACCGCGACTCCCGCGCTGCCGCCACTGGCAGAAGGGACCGCGGCAAGGTTGACCGATTCCGACGAATAGTTCGGATTGGACGCGTTGGTAATATTGGACTCGGTCGCCGCGACTAGCGCTTCCGCCGCATAGATTCCGCTTATTCCGATCGTGGTTATATCATTAGGCATGCGATCCTTCTCCGCGGAGTTGCCGGATGCGGGTCCGCACAGCGCGGTCCATTTCGAACATTCCGGCCGAGAGTGCAGTGATCGCACGGTCGATCTCTACTAGTTCCTCGCGACTGAACTCGAGCGGTCTTGCGCTTAAGCTTTCACACAGCTGGCCGATCTCGCGCGTGATTCGCCTCAACCCCTCTGCAGTGCCAAGAGATCCAGCGAGCTCGGCTACTGTTTCCGGGATTCGCCTGGTCATTACTTCATACTCTTCAGCGCGGCAGCAACGCTATTAGCCACTGCTGCGGGATCAGGATTGTAAGTACCCGCCGCTATGCGAGACTTGAGCGAGGCGACCAAATCCGGCCGGAAAGAGCTTTGTGCGGCTGCGGAACGTGCAGCTGTGCTAACCGCGTCTCCAAGAGTCGACAGGCTGGCCGTGTCCGTTACCGGGCTTCCTTCCTGACTCCTTTGGGTTGCACCCGCCGCAGGTGCAGCGGGTTTCCCCGCAGGCTCAATCGCAGGCGGATTCGCAATGCCGATCTTATCCTGGATAGAGTTCAAGGTCCTACCTCTACACTTTCAAGCGAAGATGAAAGCAAAACGGATGCCGTGGGGACACAAGGTGGAACAACGAGGTAAGCCGGCACACGTTGCTCAGGAGCAACCCTTATGTAGCAAGTGGAGCAATCGACGCTGGGTCTCATAAAGCTCCAGCTTGTGCCAGCGATGATTTGCGCTCGCGCATCGCTGCGAAGATCTCCGCCAGCGAGACGAACACACGTGGCAACGCCTCCAACTCGATTGTTGCGGTTCGGTCCTTGGGCTTTACGATCGTTCCGATTTTAGCTTTGATCAACGTCCCGATCGCGAAGCGATGCAGACTCAGGATAGCGTTGGCAACTTCATGATTCTTGGAAGGATCGATCTCCCGATCCATAAAGCCGAGCAGTGAGATACACCGTTCGATCCTGGCATCGACCTCGGCCCGGTCGCCGCGACCATGGCTCTCTGCTGCTTCCTGGGCCCAGCGCGCCAGCCGGGTGTAAAGTTCTTCGAATGCGCGTTCACCACCGAGGGTCAAGTTTTGGGTCTGCGTGTAAGCCATCGTTTTCATCGCGTTCACTCCAAGCAAGGTTAGCCGTTGACCGTTAAGCTAGGGCTCGAGCTCGAACTGCTGCTGCCACTCGAGTTGGAGCTGGAGCCATCCTGCGCCGCCAGAAAGTTTTCGGTGCTCTGGTATTGCGCGATCAGTCCCTGAAGCAATGCGTACTCATCGGTAAGCTGCAGCTGTTGCTGGTTATATTGATTCTGAAGCTGAGTAATTTGCTGGTTGAGTTGGGTAATCTGATTGTTTATCGAGCTTGTTGTCGCAGCGATTCCGCCAGTAACTGGCGTCAGCGCTGAGCTAACCGTTCCGTTCAGAGCATTGTAAATTGCAGTGAGCGCGGTCTGGACCCCGGCCGGGTCGGAGGCCACGTTCGATGCGAGCTGACCCGAGTCGAAGCTGAGCTGACCGGTCTTGGAATCGACGCTGACGCCGAGCTTCGAAAGGTTTACGGCTCCGAGACCTTCCTGAAGTCCAAACAGTACCGACTCCATCGCACCATTGTTCGCAAGTGGCGGTGCGGTTTGATTCGGCAAAGCCTGGGTCAAACCGGATATAGTCGAGGTAACGGAATTGAAGGAGTTGACGAAGGTGGCGATATCGTTAGCCTCGGCGCTGACGTTTTGCGATACAGTCACGGTGCTCGACGCGGTGGTTCCGGTAAGATTTAGCGATACGCCAGGGATCGCGTTGGTGACGGTGTTCGTGGATGAGCTTACGACCTGATTGCCCACCTGTACCAGCGCGTTTTGCGCCACGGAAAGAGTTGGGTTGAACGTGGCGACAGAAAAACTGTCACCAGGATTCAATGTTCCCGAGTCGAGGTAGAGATTCAGTCCACCTGCCACCGATAGCGGGGAGCCAGCTACGTAGCCCGAAGGAACGTTGATGGAGCCGGTCTCTCCCGAATCGCTCGTCCAGGAAATTGTCAGCGGGTCCGTGCCTACGGTTCCGCCGGAAACAACCTTGAAGTGATACCCCTGGCTAAGAGCCCCGGTATAGGTGCCGCCGAATGTTGGCGTCGCGGTTCCACTGACCGAATCCATCGATGCGGGCCCAATAGCACTGTTGCTGAAATCAGGAGCCGTCCCTCCGCTGAGGCTCAAGCTCACACTGAAGGAATTCGCGGCCCCGGTCGTGTTGGCGGAAATCTCGAGCCGGTAGGGATCTGCGGGCAACCCTGTGTTGACCACCTGGGCCGTCACTCCAACACCTGCAGAGTTGATCGCGGCGGCGAGCCCGCTAAGCGTGTCATTGGTTGAATCCACCGTGATGGTGTGCGCGTTCCCAGCAACCGTGATGGTCAGAGTTCCTGTCCCAACGTTGGAGCTATCGCTCGAATAGCCTTGGGAGGCGCTCACCTGCGCTGCGGCGAGCTGGCTAACCGCCAGAGTATAAGTCCCGGGTGACGGGGTACCGTTTGGATAAGCCGTGAAAGGCGCGTTCGGCGCCGCACTTACACTGACCGGAGCGGTCGTCGCATCATTGTTAAGGGACGTTAGACTGTTCTGCAGGCTGGTGAGAGCACCGCTGATTTGGCCCAAGGCGGAAATTTCGGTGTTATCGGCGGAAACCTGTCCGTTCAGGCCGGTGATCTGTACCTGCTGCGCGGCGGTCTCCGCCTGAACGATCTGATTGAAATCGATCCCGGTGAAATTGCTAATCGTAACTGGAGGCGTGCTCGAAGCCATCTTGAACCTCAGTCGTTAGCAGCTCATTGCCTGGTTCGGAGGACGGGGCGTATCGAACGCCCCGTCCTCGTTTAGTCACTCTGCGCGGAACCCTTACTGGAACAGCGCCAGCAACTGCTGGGGCGCCGCGTCCGCCTGCCGCAGGACCTGGATACCCGCCTGCTGCAGCACCGAGAGCTTCGTGAAGCTCGCGAACGTCTGCGCGACGTTGGCGTCCTGAATCGTCGACAAAGCCTGGGTCAGGTTCTGGTTGTAGGTGCCCAGGTTGGTGGCTGCCGTGCTGAGCGTCTGTTCGCTCGCGCCGAGCTGCGCGCGTGCGGTCGCCACCGTCTGGATCGCATTTGTAACGGCGGTTACGGCTGATTGCGCCGCGCCGGCGGTCGAAACGTTCGAGACGCCGCCCGCAGTACCGAAGTTGAGCGTGACCTGATCGCCGACGTTGAAGGTGTTACCCGTGTTACCGACCTTGAGGTCGAAGCCAAGGCCGTCGACGTTGGTAACCGCGAGCTGGCCGGCCGCGCCATAAAGCGTGACCTGGCCGCCGCCGCCGCTCGAGTCGGATACCTGGAATGTGATGTTGTCAGTGCCCAGAGCACCGCTGGTAGCCGCCCCGTTGTTGACCGAAATGACCTTCAGGGTGACACTCTGCGGCGCGTTGGAACTCAGCTGACCGTTCGTCGCGGCGGCAGCGGCCTGGTTTTGCAGCCCGCTTGTGGAAGCCGCGGCAGCGCCCAGTGCAACGTTCGCGGCAACCCCGACCGGGGCAGAAATGCTTACGTTGGTGCCAGCCACCAGGGTGGTGCCGGCGGACGGAGTCGTCGAGTTTAGCAAGCCGGCCGCAGTAAGGCTCGGTAGCGCCACGCTTAACTGATCGGTAGAACTGTTGTTGGGGCCGATCTGAAAGGTTTGGTTCCCGCCGCTCAGCAGCGAGATACCGTTGAACTGCGCGCCCTGCGCGATCTGGTCGATCTGAGCATAGGCTGCGGAATACTGGGCGTTAAGGTCCGCTCTCTGCGAGTTACTGAACGACCCGTCGGCAGCTTCCGTGGCAATCTGCTGCATCGTCGTGAGGACGTTGCCGATGTTGGCCAGGGCGCCGTCTGCCGTCTGCAGGAAGGCCTGGGCGTTCGCGGCGTTCGACGTGGCCTGATTCACACCGGACAGTGTGCCGGAGGTCTGCATCGCGATCGCCAGACCGGCGGGGTCGTCCGAGGCGTTAACGATTCGCTTACCGCTCGAGAGCTGCGCGATCGTCTGGTTGAGCAGGACCTGGTTCTGCGTCAATTGGGTCGACGCGAGAAGCGATCCTACGTTGGTGATAAGACTCAGTGCCATCTTCCTCTTCCTCCCTCTGGGTGGATAAGCATCAAGCGATGCTGTTTCTGGCCAGCCCCTCGCCGGCCTCACACCTAAAGATGCCAGGTCGGTAGGCAGCTCCCTCAAAACGAAAGGGTATAGGAGATGAGGTTTCCTATCTTTTGGTGAACGCCGTTTCGGCCAGCACGGGAGCTTTCAGGGGATAAGGTAGGAAAGTTGCCGATTTGCCAAAAGGAAAGAGTTTTGCGTGATCAGCCAAGCAACGAAGTTGCTGTGTTGCACGCCGTTCCGGTCCGTTGAAATGCCTAACAAGCGAGTTTAGAAGCAAACGTAGAGCGGCACAAGCTTTGCTGAGCAATTCAGTCGTGGAAAAGGTCGGGCTCGCAGCCTTGGCGGAATTCCAGGGACAACGACGACAAGAGTTTGAAGAATTGGAGTCGCTTTGCGAGCGCGTCCTTGATCACCTGACTAGCGAACTGACCCGGGCGATTTCGAGGCCAGTAGAAATCGTCGGTTCCGTTCGGAGTGCGGACGGCATACCTATTTCTTTCAACGGCGATGAAACTGAACGCGTTCTGGTCCTCGGCGTCGACGGGCATGGAGTTGCCGCGTTGCGGACAGACCAAAAGCTGTCGCTCGCTCTTATCGACGCCTTGTTGGGGAAGGATCAAGGGGCAAGGGCTCCGGCCGACATCTCCACGACACAGCTATCAATGACGGCAACTGAGATTCGCATCCTCGACATGGTTCTCGGGGTGACGTTTGTTGCCGCGGTCAAACGCGCATTCAACGGAATCCTTCCTAAAGAGATCCCCTTGAGCGTAATGCCGTTGCGGGATTCACTTGAGGCATTGCGCAAGATTTTTGCGGGACCCGATCAGGGAGCAACCGCGGCGCTGGAATGTTCGATAGCAACGAAGAGCGGTTCCATGGCTGTAGGACTGCCTCTGACGTTAATTTCCAAACTTCGGACAAACGTCGCGCCGACGACAGCTCAGGGCGGCAGCATCGGCGACGATTGTCCGAAAGGTCAAACCCGCTTCCCTATCCGCAACGCCGCAATGCGACTCGAGCTGGTGTTGGGCAGTGTCAAAATGCCGCTGGAAGAAATTCGCGCACTGACCAAGGGAAGCGTCATTCCATTAGACAAACTCAGCGGCGGATTGACGCATACCGAACTGTGTTGTGGCGGCTGCGTCATCTTTTCAGGCACGGTAGTGGAAGATCACGGCTGGCACAAATTCGTGATCCAGAAGAGGGGAGCGTGAGAACGTGGCGGGGGAAGGCGAAATCAAACCATTAGAGAGCGGGACCGTCCCCGCGATTCAAGATGGAAGCCGCGCAGAGACCAAAAGCGCCGGAGCAGATGGCAGCATGCCTTTGGCTGACGCTGGAGAACTCGGCGCGCTTCGGCAGGTACCGATGACGGTCCAGGTTGAAGTTGGCCGCACCATCATGACCCTGGGTGAAATCCTGGAGGAAGTGGATATAGGCTCGACCATCCGGCTCGACCGGCACGCCGGCGATCCCGTCGAAGTCTATGTCAACGGTGCGCTGTTTGCCCGCGCGGAGGTGGTTGTGGTTCAGGACCAGATAGGTGCACGAATCGTCGAACTCATCACAGCCGGACAAACCACTCGTCCCTCGGGTCTCCGTTGAATCATGAGCGCTGTAGCAGCGTCATTTCCCCAGAGTCTGACCAACTCGGTGGCCCGGATTTGCCTCGGACCAAGTGCACCCGCTGAGATGGCCGACTTTCTCGCTCGCGCAGGCCTTGAGGTGCTTCCCTACGCGCATAAACATCATGTGGCACTCTATGTCGATTTCGTGGGCGCCCGTCCCTCGGGTGTCGAAGTCGTAAGTGTTGACCTTGTTTCGCGTGGAACCCGCAGCGCCCGTCTCAACGCCGACCTGACAACCGACAACTGGCAGACCGCCGCCTGTTTTGTCATCTCTCACGCAATGGGGCTCAAACCCGCCTTGCTCACGGCCGATCCTGCGATGCTCGGCATAGTGTCGAGCACGCTAGGAGTAGCGGCGAGCCACGTTCCAGTGATCCTGAGCGGCGAGATCGGTGTCGGCAAGTATAATCTTGCTCGCCTTATTCACCGAGCCAGCCGATGTCGTGGCCCGCTGGTCACGATGAATTGTTCGAGTTTCGAGGAGGTCGATACCGCTGCTGTTCATGGTATTTTTCGTGAAGCGGGCGGCCGTGATACAGACGCAGCAGTTGTGTTTCTTGATGAGATCGGTGAACTGACGGATAGCGCTCAAGTCAAACTGTTACAACTGCTGCAGGCGGCGGAGCGCACTCCGTGGAATGAGGTTGGCCGCGGCAGAGGTTCGTTGCGCTTCATTGCGGCTACCAATCGCCCCTTGGCCGCGATGGTTTCGCGTGGCGACTTCCGGAGCGAGCTGTTTTGGCGGCTCAATGTCTTCACTCTTGAAGTGCTGCCCCTTCGGCAGCGGGCCGGCGACGTGCCGATTCTCGCCAGCTATTTTTTACGCCGAGCCAACCCGCGGCGGCTCTTCACGCCAATGGCCCTCAAAGTAATGAGTGCTTATTCCTTCCCCGGCAACGTGCTTGAGCTCGAAAGTTTGGTAACGCGTCTAGCGATCGCGCCGTTATCCAGCAGCAACCTGGTTGACGTTTCCGATGTGCGACGTCAATTGACGGTCGCACCCGCGAGCGGCGAACCGCAAGTCAGTGGATGGAAGAGCAGCCGCGAAGAGGCCCGCCGCGAAATGATCGTGAAGACCATCGCGGCAACAGGAGGCAATCGAGCCGAGGCCGCTCAGCGCCTGGGCATCACCCTTCGAACGCTGCAGTACCACATTACCCGGGCCGGGTTGTCAAGGCGGCGCTCGGCTGGCGCAAACAGGACCGGGTCGGCATGCGAGGGGAAGATCGGGAATTCACTATCGCAAGCAGAGAGTGCGGGAACAGCTCTGCACGACTTCTCCAATGATGATGAGACAATGAAGGTCCAGTCCGAATGAGTGTGAAGGTTGAAGTCAGACCGGCGCGCATCGATCTTAGCAGCGCAATTGGCCTGTTAGCCGGTCCCGGCTGCATCCTGCTCGGCCAGTGGCTGGAGGGCGGTGAGGTCTCTAGCCTTCTGCAAAAGAGCGCCGCGTTGATCGTGATCGGTGCGACGGTCGCGGCATGCATGCTCTCGTTTTCGCCACGATATCTGTTTGCCGCGATAAGAGACCTGCGCAAAGTTATCAGCGAGGATGCCCCCGACCCCTATGATCTAATCGACCGAATAGTTTCGCACGCCACGCTGCTGCGCCGCGAAGGACCGGTAGCGCTGCAACGGTGCGCCAAGGAAGAACCCTATGGAATGCTCGCAACCGGACTCAATCTGGTCGTGAGCAACGTCTCGCCCGAGACGATGGCTACCATCATGGAGCGCGCCTACCATGAAAGAATTGAACACAACAACGCAGGCGCCGAGGTGTTTGAAGCCGCCGGTGGCTATTTTCCAACCTTCGGCATTCTCGGTGCGGTGCTCGGACTGATCCATACGATGCAACAACTCAGCGATCCGTCCAAGGTGGGCATCGGTATCGCAACTGCGTTCGTCGCCACGGTCTACGGCGTCGGACTCGCGAATCTGGTTGCATATCCGGTTGCGAAAAAAATCCGATCGCGAGCCCGGACCGAAAAACAGCTCGACAAGATCGTCGTGACCGGGGTCAAGGGCTTGCGCGAGGGGATGACCGCCATTGCCCTCCGCCAGCTTCTGAGCGAAGGGCTTACGCCAGCCAGCGGGAGCACCCGCGCAGCCGAGCGCTCGGGAACCTCCAATGAGGCGCCGGCTCAATCGGACGCCGCGTAAGACGACATGGACGAACACGACGACAACGGGGGCGGCGGACACGACTCCAGCGAACGGTGGCTGGTGTCCTACGCGGATTTCATCACGCTGCTATTCGCTCTGTTCGTGCTGTTGTACGCGCTATCGATGCAATCGGCTTCACAACGCAACCGTTCATTGGACGCAATGTCAACCGCGGTGAGCAATCGGCCAATCCAAGGCGGCACGCGGCCGGAGCTGAACGAATCGCCTCGCAGCGTCCCGAATTTTGCGGAAATGTTGAGACGGCATCAACTGCGCGAGGTACGGCTCCAACTCGAAATGGCCGTGAAGAAGTTTTCCAATTCTGGCATTTCGTTCAACATCGACGAACGGGGATTGGTGGTTTCACTCTCCGCGGCTAAGTTCTTCGCAAGTGGCGATGCCGAGATAGCACTTTCACAATTGCCAGTGCTGAATGCTGTACTAGAGAGGCTCGAAGGTTTGCCTAACAAGATTGAGATCGACGGCTTTACCGACCCAATACCGATCGCTACCGAGCGCTTCCGCGATAACTGGGAGCTCAGCGCAGCTCGTTCTGCGAGCGTGCTGCGCTATACCTTAAGCCATTCGAACGTCGATCCCGATCAGATATCAATCGCAGGTTACGGTCCCTACCATCCCGTGGCTGATAACCGCACCGAGCAAGGCCGGGCACTGAATCGGCGGGTCGAGATAATCATCAAGCCAGTGGAGTTGCACTAATGCCCACTCGGAACCATCAGGCAAGGCCTGCCCAGGATGAACAACGGAAGTACGAGTTATGGCGGCCGATCATCCGGCCACAGCGACGAGCGGCTCTCGATCGGATTCATCACAACGTCGCCGACGACTGGTCGCGTGCATTGTCCGAATACCTCCCACGTGGCAAACACATCGAGTTTGAAGGCCTTTCATTTGAAAGTTACGCCACTCTGAACCACACCAATGGAGAGGCCGTCCACAGCGCAGTGTTTGCGCTCGAGAGGACCGACATAGGCGGAGCTCTCCTGATCAGCGCCGATCTCGCCTCTTGTTTGGTATTGAGCCGCCTGGGGATTCTCGAGGAAGCGTCTTCCGACAGTAGCCACAAGGCCTTCACACGAATCGAAACGGCGATCATCCGGGAGGCGATGCGTCTCCTTCTGACCAGTCTCGGCGCCACTTACGCTCGGGCTGGTGTGGGAGCGGGCGTTTTACGTTATAGCGAACGAAGCAAGGATCCCCTCGCACTTGCCTCGCACGACTATGTTCTTGCACTCCGCTTTCGGCTCGAGTTACCGCCCAGATCGCTCACACTGACAATCGCCGTCACCAGGAACATAATCAATGCGGTAGGGGACCTTACGGTGAGCAAATTGGGCCAGGGTTCGCAGAGCACCGGTCGCGTGCTCAGTCGGTTACCCGTTGAGATCGACGTGATGCTGGGTGAGTGGTATCTTCCGTTGACGGAACTAAGCACTCTGAAGCCAGGCGACACCATCGTCCTTCCGGACGGCGAAGATGCATGGTTGTCGACAAATGGAATCACCCTGATGAAAGTCAGAGTTAGTTTTGGTCAGCACCGAACTATTCTCACACTCAAATCGAACCTGTACCGCAATGTCAGCGAATAAACAGTGGATGAACGCAGCTAATGTCTGTCTTTCCGCCGTCGTGGCACGCATCTGCATGCCGGTTGACACACTCGCCTCACTCACAAACGGCGACATCATCGAAATCGACGTGGATCTGGGAGCGGACCCGCAGGTTCGCCTGATAGTACAGGGTAGAACCGTCGCTATCGCGACGGTCACGGAGCGTGACGGAGTTCTTCGAGCGACGATCTCACAATGCGGTCCCGAATCAGATCGCGAACCCGAAAAGTGGGACTTGCGAAAGAGCGGAACGGAAGGCGTCAGAAATTCCTGACAAGCCTGGCCAGGCTGAGAATCCGGCTCTCCAAGGAAAGAACTTGCGGAATAGCCTGGTCCTGCTTACTGATGCCGTTGCCCTACTAGCCATTAGTATGGGCGGTGCGCTACTACTGAATCTGGCTTCCGCTGCAGCCCAAAACCCTTCAGAAAGTCCGTACGTTATCGCGGCGCATCGGGCAGGTGTTCCACTCGAGCTTCTCGTGGCCGTCGTTGGTGCGGAAAGCAGCTACCACCCTTGGGCGCTCAACATCAAAGGGCGCGAGGTGTATTGTCAATCGCGGCGGGAGGCCCAACATCTGCTCGCAACGTCGGACAATGTTGACATTGGGCTGATGCAGATTAACTGGCTGTTTTGGGGGCCACGCCTCAAGGTGCGCAAGGAGGATCTTCTGGATCCGACCACGAACCTCATTTACGGGGCGGGTATCCTGAAAGAATGTCTTAAACGCGAAGGGAGTATTTGGCGCCGGATCGGCAACTATCATTCGAGTAAGGCAAAAGAACAGGCGCACTACAACAACAAGGTATATTCCGCCTATTTGCGATATCTTCACGGCCAGCTCCAGTAACTGCTTAGCGGAACGATGGTTATTTCTCACAGAGTACCGAGTCTGCACAATATCCGCGTTCGGACGGCTTCGGATCGCACTCTCGACCCCAACATCCATTTTTTCCATTGTCGCTGCTAGAACATCGCGAAAGTCTGGGTGGCTTTCTTAGGGAGATCCGCGTCCGACCCACGGTCCTGCTATCGCCGTGGGCGATCCTATACTTCTGCTTATTATATTCATAACGCGCACCTCCATTTGGGTCTCCGGCTGGAGACCGGATGTGCGCGCTAGTGCAAGCGCGAAACAACTTTAAGCCCGCTTGACACTACATCGCCGCAAGCGTGCTGGTGTACTGGGTCGCTCGCTTAGGCTTCCTCCTTGGAGTCGCGGGGCAAGATATCAACTTCCAGGAACTCTTTTTACTCAAATCAGCACTCTGAAGGAAAGACGAAGGATAAGGTTTTACCTTGGCAACCACGGTGGAGGCGGTAATGAGATACTGCGCGTCAGTTTAACTTTTATTTGGCCTGCGCGTTGCTTTACTCCCTGGCATGGAGATTCTGCGGCCAGAACAACAAGTGATGCAGGCTGCACTTGAAGTCCGATCTGTCCGCGCCGAGTTGCTCGCGGGCAATGTGGCGAACGCGGACACGCCCGGTTATGTGGGGCGCGATTTGAAATTCGAAGACGCCTTGAATCGCGTGGTTGACAGCGGGTCTGCGGATCCCGCCGGAATCGAGACAAATGATTTAATTCAAAACATGCGCTACGACCGAAACAATATAGACGTTGAGCGGGAGATGGCGCAGGTCTACTCGAACGCGTTGAGCTACGTGGCAACGCTCAAGCTTTATGGAGACTCGATGGCGCGCGTGGCGAGCGCTACCTCGAACAGCTGAACCAGGCGATAGGAACCCGACATGTCGATCGAGAGCATCTTCGGAATCGCAACAAGCGCACTCGATGCGCAGTCGCAGCGCATTACGCTGATTGCACAAAACCTGGCCAACGCGAACTCGGTCGATTCGGCTGATGGCGGACCGTATCAGCGCCGCATTCCTGTCTTCGAAGCTCAAGCGGTCGGAGAGGAGAACACGGCTGGATTGGGAGTGAAGATGGCAGCGGTCTTACACGATCAGACACCTGCACGGCAAGTCTACGACCCAGCGAGCCCTTTTGCTGACGCGTCAGGGATGGTCAACGAGTCATCCGTCAACCCAATCTACGAAATGGTCGACATGATGCAAGCGTCGCGCTCCTACCAGGCGAACCTTTCGATGGTGGAAACCGCTCGCACTGCTGCGCTCAAAACGATCGATTTGCTGAAATGAGCATTATTCTTTCAACTCAAGGACTTCCTGATCTAGCCCCGGTGGTCCCCCAGTCCGAAGCTGGGATGCATCAAGGCGGGTTTAGCCAGATCCTCGAACAGGTCAACGGTATCCTGGCAAGCGCCGACCAGCTCGCGGCCGGCTATGCGCAGGGTAAGGTAGGTCTCACCGAGGCAGTGCTCGCGTCGGAGAAGGCCGACACCACGTTCCAGATGGTAATGGCAGTGCGCAACCGCGCGCTGTCGGCCTACCAGGAGATAATGAACCTGCAGGTGTAGGCGAACGTGATCGAGCAACTGCAAAAATTGCTTGGCAGTTTATCCGAAGCGGGCGCTCGGTTTCGCGCGCAAAATCGCCAGATGTTCAATCTGATCGCTCTAACCTTGGTGCTTGGAGTGGCGATTTGCGTGACGCTCTACTTTATAAATCCAGGCGCGCCCGTTGTGCTCGCAAGTAACTTGAGTCCGGCCGATCGTACTGCGCTCGGACTCAGGCTTCGCCGCCACAGCATCGATTTTACGCTGGGAACCGATTCGATCACCGTACCAGCTCACGAATTACCCGAGGCCCGTATGGTGCTCGGGTCAAGTCCGGGCTTCTCGGGCGGCGCCGACGATTTCTCCTTGTTCGATCGTTCAACCATGGGTCAGAGCGACTTCGATGAGCAGGTCAACTACCAGCGCTCGCTGCAAGGCGAGCTCGAACGTACCATCATGGACCTGCGCGGCATCGATAGTGCGCGCGTAATGCTCGCGATGGGGCGGCCATCGCCCTTTGCGCTTGGACCAAGCGAAGCGCCGCGCGCTTCCGTGATGCTGACGACGACCCCGGGGACCTCGCTCGACGCAACCATGGCGCGCACTATCGCGCATCTCGTTGCCGGGTCGATGCGCGGCCTTTCGGCCGAGGACGTCACGATCACCGCCAACGACGGCGTCATCCTTTACCCTCAGCTGCATGAAGGTGAATTAGGCGAGGCGCTGCGTCTGCGCAACGACTTCGAGCATCGACTCGCGGAAAAGGTCTCAGATTTGTTAACTCGGATCATGGGCGCAAACCGTTATGCCGTCGAGGTGTCAGTTGACGTCGACACGTCGCGGATTTCGAGTCACGACCAGGTCTACGGCAAGGGCGACCAAACGATCCTGAGCGAGGAGCACTCCGTTACCCCGGCCGCATCGCTGTCCGGCGGAATACCTGGGCTCACTTCCAACCTGCCGACGCCTGCACCGCTTCCGACACCTCAGGCCTCTGCAAGCCCAACCCAGGTCACTACTCAGTCCACTAAACTTCAGAGCGAAACGCAGAACCGCGACTTGGCGCGCAAAGACATAGTGAACTACAAACCGTCCAGCCGTGAAGTCAATACAGTTATCACTCCCGTAAGGATCAAACGGATATCGGTTGCGGCAGTATTGGACGGCACCTATGAAAATGACCATTTCAAGCCGCTTCCGGATGAGCGTCTGAACTCGATCAAGGGCTTAGTTGCAGCTGCGGTGGGCGCAGATCTGACACGCGGTGATACGGTCGATGTGCAGAGCGCGGCGCTTTCCCAACCTTATGTGCCGCCGGTGCCCAACCCGGTCACGCAGCTTCGTTCCCTGCTGAGCAATCCGGTCCACCTCTACAGCGCCATCGGCGCGCTGCTCGCGCTCATTCTTCTTATGATCTGGATGATCAAGCGCTCGTTTTCGCGGCGTCTGGAGCGGCGGCGGCTCGCTCGAATTGCAGGCGAGGAGGCACCTGCGGCACTTGCCGCCCCCAGCGAGCCGGCTTTGCAGGTATCCGAGCCACAGTCTGGTCAAATCACCCAAAGCGAAGGCGATCGCAGGCTTATCGAGTATGAACAGGTTCGAGCGAAGATCAACGAAGAAGTAAGTCGTAATCCGCAAGCCGTCGCGGAAGTGCTGCGCGAATGGCTAAAAGCCGGGAGCGAGGTCGGCCCCCGTAGCGAAGCTGAAACCGCTGCATGATAGTAGTCGCAAACACTTACTCATTTCCCACACTTGTCGAGATGGGACGGCTCTGCGGAAACGAATCCTCGGCAGCCGGTGCGGGTTCTGATCAACTGGCGGTGGAGCAGGCGATTGCCGACGGTTATCAGACCGGACTGCTGCAGGGTCAGGCGGCGGCCGAGGCCATCGCAAAAGAGGTGACCCAAGCGGCTCGCAAAGAAGGGTTCGAACAGGGGCGGAATGAAGGACTTGCTGGCTTGAGGCCGGTGGCAGACGCACTTTCCGAAGCGCTATCTGCCTTAAGCCAGGAAGAGACGAACCTCGTTAGGGAATGCGAATCGTTCTGCGTCGATCTCACACTCGCCATCGTAGCCCGCTTGATTGAAGTAGACACGGTTCGTGCTGAGTTCGTATCGCGAGCCGTGGCTGCGGCGTTGAAGGTACTTGCGCCGCAACCGCCCAGCGCCATCTTCATGAACCCGACCGACCGCGCCTACGCGCAACCCGTACTGCAGGGACTGCCGTTACAGGACGATGAAACTCTTACCACGGGCCACACTCGAGTGGAGGCCGGACGACTAGTAGTTGAAGCCGGGATCGAGGACGCATTAGCGCAGATCCAATCCGCCGTCCTCAACGTGAAACGCGGTCGCGGTGGTGTTGAATCCGTCATCGCGAAATCGAACACAGAATCGGTTCAAACCCGCGAATCCGTGCTGCCCAACCCCACAACCGCAGCCGTACAGGCAAAGCAAGGCGGCCAACCCGAAGCACAAACAGCCGGAAAATCTGTCCGGGCTAAAAGGAACAACGAGTCCGCTCCAAACAAAGCAACAGGCAGTAAATCCGCCGACAGGAGAAAACGATGATCGAATCCCAGGAATATATCGCCGCAATTCCTGAAGTGAGGTTTCCGGCTTGCGGTCGGTTGATGCGTTCGGTAGGTCTCCTCCACGAATCGACCGGACCCGATCTTCCGCGCGGCGCACTGGTAACGGTGCGCGACGGTAGTGCGCGAGTGGTGTGCGAAGTTGTCGGGTTCCAAGACGATCGTCTTCTGCTCCTTGCAATCGATGAGACGCGCCAACTAGCTCCTGCAAGTCTGGTAGCACCGCTTCATCTGACCTTTAGAGTTGGCGATTGGGTGCTGGGCCGAGTACTGGACGGGCTTGGGCGACCGCTCGACGGCAA
>Ga0187771_10000870_pt1 | contig 19397 bp, 22 predicted proteins | sample 0116_SJ02_MP15_1_FD_133139 | JGI IMG/M metagenome (GOLD analysis project Ga0187771, IMG submission 133139) | Tropical peat soil microbial communities from peatlands in Department of Meta, Colombia - 0116_SJ02_MP15_10_MG | ecosystem: Environmental > Terrestrial > Soil > Wetlands > Peat | place...
GACCTCGGTGGACCCGGACAGTGCCGCCGCCAGGGCCGGTTTGAAGGTGGGCGACGCGGTGCTGGAGTACAACGGTCAACGCGTGGAGGGGTTCGAGCAGCTTCAGCGCATGATCCATGAGACACCGGTCGGCCGCACGGTGCATCTGCTGATCAGCCGGGAAGGCCGGACGCAGACCATCGCGGCCACGCTGGGCAAACGCGCGGCGAAGGTCTTGACCTGGCCGGGTGGTGACGGCCGGATGCTCCAGTTGCCGGATCTGCGCAAGTTCCAGACTTATATTCCCGACATTCCTTCGACGGTGATGGGTTGGAACAGCCCGGTGCTCGGGGTTTGCGCGGAGTCGCTGGAGCCGCAACTGGCTACCTATTTCGGCGTGAAGGAAGGCGTCCTGGTGCGGTCGGTCAATTCCGGGAGCGCGGGCGACAAGGCGGGTTTGAAGGCAGGCGACGTCATCGTAAAGGTCGACGACACGAAAGTCACCACGCCGCGTGAGGTCTCCAACGCGATCCGCTCGGCCGGGAAAGCCACCGTCACCTTAGCCATCATGCGGGAGCACAAGGAAAGCACGGTTACGGTGAACGTCCCGGATGACCAGCAGCGCCGGCCGGCGACGCTACGAGGCACCCCCATCCGGCATTACCAGCAGTAGCGACCCATCGAGAAACTGATTTCCGCGCGGCGTGCGCCGGGCCCCGGGCGCCCCCAACGGTCCGGGCGTCCCGGCGCATCGAAGGTAAGCTAACGTTTGGCGCCTGCGGCGGCGCGGGCTTCTCCCGTTGCCGCTTGGAAGGCCTTAATCAGCAGATCGATCTCCGTTCGGGGCATGTCCAGCGCCTGGGCGATCTGTTCGGATGTCTCCCCACGCCGCCAGCGGCGCAGCGCCTGGCTTCGTTTGGTCATGTTGAGGGATGGGACAGCGGCAGGCGCCAGCACGGGACTCGGAGGCGGGGGTGGCGCCGGATGGGGCGGCTCGGCCGGTTCGGCCAGCGCCTGCCGGAGCTTGACCAGCGAGGATTCCATGCGCCGCCGGTCCTCGATCCATTTCTGGCTCTCCTCAGCGTGCTCGCGCCGCAGCAGCACGATCTCCCGTTTCAGCGCCAGGAACAGCGCCAGGCAGGCCACCAGGCTGACGGCCACGATCCCCAAGATCATCAAAGGATAAGCAATCGAGGTCACACGAGTCCTCCTCCCCGCCGCTCGTCAGAACAGGCTGCGCAACCGTTCCTGCCGGCTGATGATTTGTTTGACGCGAACACCGTAATTCCCCTCCACGACCACCACCTCGCCACGGGCAATCACACAGTTGTTGACGATCAGCTCGACGGGCTCGATGACCGATCGATTCAGCTCGACAATCGACCCCGTGTTCAGCTTTACCAGGTCCCTCAAGCGCATCTGGCTCCGCCCGAACGAGACACTGACCGGCAGTTCCACTTCGAGCAGCAGGTCCAGGGTGCGCCCGGCCGGAGCGGAGACACCCGAGTCCGGCGCGGAGGATGCGGCGCCGGCGGCGGCCGCCGCGGCCGGAGGCGGCACCTTCTCCGGCACGATCTCCGATGTGAAGTTCTCGGCGAACGCCAGCGCCACCGGCGGAAGCTCTTCTCCGCTCGCCAACGTCAGGCGGGCGGCAAGCCAATGGAGCCCATCCGGGAGCTGCGCGAGTTCCGTGCCGCCGGACAGAGTCAGTTCGCGGCCCAGACGGCTCCCGGCATCCAAGGCCAAGGAGGCGAGGCTCTGGTTCAGGACTTCGAGAAAAGTGTTGCGCCGGTCCTCCAGGGAAGTCTCGCCGAGCCCGGCGAGCTCCAGCACGCGCGCCCCGACCGCCTGCCAAACCTCCTCGGGTGCGGCTACCCACCACACCGGGCCCTCGAATCCCTGGAGGCCCTGCGCCCAGATCAGCCCCGACGGGGCAGCCGGAGATTCGGCGGGATGCACGGTGGCGCTTTCGCCGGTCATCCCGGAAAGGGATTCGGCGAAATGCTTCGACCACTGCGCAAGCAACCAGGCTCGGGCTTCGGTCATTTCTGATTTCCGCGAGTCCGCTTCGTGCATGGGTCTTCTTTTGTATTCCTCTGCTTACATTCCTCTGCCCATATTCCTCTACCTAAATCCCCCGGCCGGCCGGCCACTTCTTGGTCAGGTAGGTGCGCAGGCGCAGCACGGCCTGGGATTTCAATTGAGACACGCGCGATTCGTGCAGATCGACCACCCGGGAGATTTCGCGCAGGGTGAGCTCCTCGTGGTAGTAGAGACCAAGAATGAGACGCTCAACCTGCGGCATCCGTTCGATGCCGGTCTTGAGCAGACGCACCAGCTCGGAACGTTCCAGGATGCGGGACGGCCATTGCTCCTCGTCGTCGGCGACAAACTTCAGCAGATCCCGGTTGTCCTCGTCCGCGCCGCCCGACTCCAGGCTGCCCAGGTTCAAGCCCCGGACCTCGGCCAGCCAGTCGTGATATTCCTGCAGCTCGATTCCCAGCTCCGCGGCGATCTCTTCTTCAGACGGGGCGCGGCGGAAGCGCCTTTCTGCGGCGGCGATGGCCGCCTCGATCTGCTTGCTGCGGCGGCGCTGCTGGCGCGGCGCCCAATCGAGACCGCGCAGGCTGTCCAGGATGGCCCCGCGGATCTTGTATTCGGCGTAGGTCTTGAGCTTGACGTTGTGAGCGGGGTCGAACCGGTCAATGGCGGAGATGAGGCCGACGATGCCGGTGGAGACCAGGTCCTCTAAAGGCACACTCTCCGGCAACCTCTCGTGAATGCGGCGCGCGATCAGCCGGACCTGCGGCAGGTGATCGAGGATGAGCTTTTCTCTTTCTTCCGGGCTAAGCTCGGTCGCCGTTTGCTGATACGGGTTCATGCTCTGGTCTCCGCGGGCCCTCTTGACCCGCCTTAGCACGGCCTAAGTAGTTCGTCTGGGGGCCCGGTCAGGCGGCCACGCCCCGTGCGGCTTGGTCCACGCCCGGCAGGCGGACGTCGCCGATAGTCCACTCCCAGAGCCGGGCCGCCGTGGCCGGCTCGAAATCCTCCGGAACACCCTGTCCAAAGGACAAGAACGACACCGGAAGGCGGGCGCGCGCCGCCAGGGCGGTCATTCCACCCGCAGCCGTCGTCTCGTCCAGCCTCGTAAAGGCCAGACAGCGCGGCCGGAAGGGCGCGTAACACACCACCGCATTCCATAGATCGGCGGGAGACGCCTGGGCCGTTAGGACCAGGTGCGTCTCGACGTCCAAATCCGGCGGCCAGGTCTGGGCGGCCACCGACAGCGCATCGGTGTCCCGGGCTCCGAAGCCCGGCGTGTCCACCAGCACGAGGTTCGTCTGCGTGAACTCCTCCATCGCGCCCTGGAAACTCCAGCGCGAATCGGCAACCCGGAATGGCACCCCAATCAGACCGGCATAGGAGCGCAATTGGTCGGCCGCCGCAATCCGTTGGGTGTCGGTAGAGATGATGGCGCATGTGCGGCCAGACTCGAGTCCCAAGCGCCAGGCGAGCTTGACGAGCAGGGTGGTCTTACCGCCGCCTGGAGGTCCCACCAGGGCCAGGACGCGCTTCTGCGGCGCGGCCGAGTCACCCGCGACCATCAGGCTCTCGAGCACCACCAGGCGCAACGCCTCAGCGGCCGTGCGGTGGTCCGCGGTCAGCGTGGCCCTCTCCTGGGCGCGAATGATCCACTCGGCGGCCAGCTCCGCCGGAACTCCGGCGGCGCGCAGCCGGAGCTGTTGGCGCGCCCAAGGCGAGGCCAGGATTCGGCCGGCCCCTGCGACCATGGTATTCGACGCGATCACTTGTTCCAGCCGGGAAAGCTCACCGCGCATTCGGCTCAGCTCGGCCAGGACTGAGGATTCGGCGCCCGCCACGCCGGTCGTGGCCGCCGCGGGCTGCGAAGCAGGAGCGTGGGCGGGCATCTCGGCGGCTGCCTCCACCGCGTATGCACCCCAGGCGGATTCCTCCGCCTCCGCCGGCCGCGCCGACACCAGCCAGACCTCCTCGCCCAATTCGCGCCGGGCCAGCGCCATCGCCGACTCCACGGTGTTACCGAAATATGTCTTGCGGGTCATTTTCCTGTTCTCTTTCTTCTTCTCTTTCCACTCCCTCATCAGCTCCGGCGCATCCTGATTGCGCGCCTCATGTCCTGGCTGCTCCAATCACACCGAGCGATACCACGCGCAGTCCCGGTGGAACTTCGCCGTGCGCCAGGACGGCTGCGTTGGGCCACTTGCCTTCGATCAGTTGGCGCAGGAACATGCGCGAGGCGGAGCCGGTGAGTACAGCCAACGAGGTTCGAGCTTCGCCAAGGGTGCGGTCCACGGCGTCGAGGGTTTCCTTCATTGGCTCGGGCGCCAGATGGAATTGCGATGAGGTTTCGCCGTGCTCGGAAGCATCTTCCAGGCGCCGCTCCAGGGAAGGCTCGATCAGGAAGGCCGGAAGCTGGCCGTCGGCATCGAGGTACGGCTGCACCAGCGCGCGGCGCAGCACCTGCCGCACGTACTCCGTCATCAGGACCGGGTTGCGCGTCAAGGCGGCGGCTTCGCTGATGGCCTCCAGGACCGTGATCGAGTCGCGGACCGTCACGCGCTCGCGCAGGAGATTCTGAATGATCTTCTGCACCGTGGCCAGCGGAAGCAGTTTCGGCACCAGGTCCTCCACCACCCGCGGGTTCTCTTCGGCCACCCGGTCGAGATATTTCTTGGCCTCCTGGCGATTGAACAGTTCCCAGGCGTGCCGCCGCAAGAGTTCCGTGAGATGGGTGCTGAGGATGCTGAGCGCGTCGACGACGGTCCAGCCGTCCCGGCGCACTTCTTCGGCGCGTTTCGAGGGGACCCAGAATCCGGCCAGTCCGAAGGCCGGCTCACGCATCGGGATGCCGCCAGGCGGAGTGCCGCCGCGCCCACCCACGGCCAGCTCGCAACCCGGGGTTAGCTCGAAACGGGCGATCTCGATGCCCTTCAAGCGAACCGCGTACTCCCGAACCTTCAAGCCCAGTTGATCGGTTACGCGCACCGAGGGCAGCATGAATCCCAGCTCTTGCGCCAACTGGCGGCGGATGGAGCCGATGCGCCGCAAGAGCGGCGAGTGGGTGCCGCCTTCGGCCAGGCTGACCAGCCCGAGCCCCAGCTCAATCGCGAGCGGCTCGACCTTCAGCAGGGCGTCCAGGTTCTCGCGCGCGGGGGCCGATTCGAGTTTGGGTGCGCTCGCTTGGCTAGCCCGCTCCTTGGCATGGAGCCGCCAGGCGGCGAAGCCCGCAGTTCCGGCCAGGAGGATGAAGGGGAACTTGGGCAGGCCGGGCATCAGCGCCATGGCCGCCAGCACCCCAGTGGCGAGCGCCAACGGCTGGGGCGCGGAAAACAACTGCGCCGCAAAGTCGGTTCCCATCACCTGGTCCGAGCCCGCCCGGGTCACGATGAGGCCGCCCGAGATGGAGATCATCAAGGCGGGAATGACGGTGACCAGGCCATCACCGATAGTCAGAACGGTGTAGGTGGCGAGGGCGTCGCGCAGCGCCATGTCGTGCTGCAGGACGCCGATCAGGAAGCCGGCAATAATGTTGATGGCGGTGATGATGAGGCTGGCGATGGCGTCGCGCTGGGTGAAGCGCGTCGCGCCGTCCATTGCGCCGTAGAACTCCGCTTCGGCAGCCAGCGATTTGCGGCGCGCCTTGGCCTCGGCTTCGTTGATCAGGCCCGCGCTCAGGTCGGCGTCAATCGACATCTGCTTGCCCGGCAGCGCATCGAGGGTAAAGCGCGCGGTGACCTCCGAGATGCGCACGGCGCCGTGGTTGATGACCACATACTGGATCGCAATCAGCACCAGAAAGATCACCACGCCGATGACGTAGTTGCCGCCCACGACGAACTGCCCAAAGGCTTCAATGACATGACCCGCCGCGGCCGTGCCCCGGCTCCCGTAAAGCAGGATCAGCCGGGCGCTGCTGACGTTCAATGCCAGCCGGAACAGCGTCATCAACAGCAGCGCCGCGGGGAAGACATTGAAGTCCGCGGGCCGGCGGATGTACATCGAGACCATCAGCACGATCACCGAAAGCGTGATGTTCGCGCTGAGCAGCAGATCCATGAGGAACGGCGGCAGCGGCACGACCATTGCCAGAAGGATGCCGAGGACTGCGATCGGGATCGCCATTTCGCCCGAGGCAATTCGCCGGAGCTCGAAGACCGGCGCTGCGGCGGCGGTCCGGTCGTTGCGCGCCGTGGCCGGGCGCGCCGTGCCCAGGGAGCCGGAGGGCGCCAGCACGGAGGCGGGAGACAAAGGGGCGGTCACGCGCGTTTACCCGGGGAGTTTTCCATTCAGCACCCGATACAAGTAGGCGAGGATCTCCGCCACGGCGCGATAGAGATGCACCGGGATTTCGTGGCCGACTTCCACCGCCTTGTACAGGGCCTGCGCGAGGGGCGGATTCTCGACCACCGGCACCTGGTTCTGGCGAGCCACTTCACGGATGCGGGCGGCCAGGTAGTTCTTGCCCTTGGCGACCACCCGGGGAGCGGCGGTCTGCCCCGGCTGGTAGCGCAGCGCGACGGCGTAGTGCGTCGGATTGACGATGACGGCGGTGGCTTTGGGAACTTCGCTCATCATCCGCCGGCGCAGCAGATCGCGGCGGATGCGGCGGATGCGCATCTTGATTTCCGGCGAGCCCTCCTGCTGTTTCCATTCGTCTTTGACCTCCTGCCGGCTCATGCGCAGCGATTCCGTCCAGCGCCGCCGCTGGCGGAACAGATCCCACACGCCATAGGCCAGGAAGAACCACGCCGCCTTCCACATAACATCAGCCAGCACCCTGGACCACGCAGCCAGAGCGACCGGTGTCCGGAGGCGCGAGAGCGGCAGCAGCGTGGGAGCGTGAGCCAGAATGGCCGCCACCAGCAGCAGGGCCGCCAGAGGCAGCAACAGGATGGTCTGAATTAGGTTGGAGAGGTTCTGCCGCGGCAGTTCCGAGAGGCGGGTGGCCGGGTTCAGGCGGTTGAAGTCGGGGGTGAGGCGCGCCGGGGCGAACCCGAACCCGGTGACCAGAAGGTGAGCGCCGAAGCCCATCAACCAGATCAAGCCGCCGGCGGCGAGCATCGGCAAGGCCAGGCCAATCCACTCCGGCCAGGCAATCGGCGATTGCAAGGGGTCCGAGGAGGCGGCATGAGCCCAGACCCGCGAAGCCGAGGCACAGAAGATTCTCGTCCAGGAAGGCAGGGAGGAGGTCGCCAGTACCGTGAAGGCCAGCCATTGCAGCGCGAAGGGGAATTCGCGCGACACCGGCAGACGCCCTTCTTCCCGCGCCTTTTTCAGGCGTTGCTCGGTGGGCTTCTCGGTCCGCTGGTCTTTGTTGGTCATTGTCAACTACTCGCTATCGCTGTCAGCTACTCTCTATCGCTGTCAGCCACCCGCTTTCGCCGCCAGTGGCCCGGCCAGCGCGTGCCACGAAGCTTCGGCAACCGACTTGAGCAAGGCCGGCCACCCGGGAGCCAGCCACGCCAGGAGGAACAGGGCCGCCAGCATTTTCACCGAAAACGAAACGTGTAGGAGCGGGAGCTGGGCATTCAAACGTGCCAACAGGGCGAGGGTGAGATCGGTGAGCAGCAACAGCGCGACGATGGGCATGGCCAAGCGCAATCCGAATTCGAGGACCATCGAGCCGAGCTTCACCACCTGGCTAACGAGCGGGGCCGCCTGCCAGGTCATGCCGGGCGGCCAGGCGTCCAGGCTCCTGGCCAGCCCGCGCAGCAGCGGCCGATCGAGGCCGCAGGCAAAAAACAGCATGCTGGCCGCAAGTTGGGCCAGGACCAGGAGAATTCCCGAGTCCGCCTCGCTGGCCGGATCGACAGTGACGGCGTAGGAGTACCCGGCCTGTAGGGAGAGAACCTGGGCGGAGAACACCAGGCACTCGATGGCGACACTGGCGACCATTCCGAGCAGGAGACCGATGCTGACCTCACCCAACAGCAACGCAGCCAGGCTGCCGGCATCGGCTGGCGGCGTCACGCGAGGCCAGACGGGCGCCAGGATCAGGGCGATGGCCAGGGTCAGGACCACGCGAACCGGGCCCAAGACCGCATGCATGCCAGGCAACGGCACGAGGGCCAAGGCGCTGCCCACACGGGCGAAGACCGACAAGAAGCCGGTGAGACTGGACATGGCCAGCCATTCATTGGCGTTATTGGCGGCCACACTAGCGGCCATAGCGCGAGAAGTCTCCGAGGAGCGCGTGCGTGTAACGGGCCAAGTGCGAGAGCATCCACGCGCCGCAGAGCACGAATCCGGCAAAGAAGGCCGCCAGGCGCGGGACCGTGCCGAAAGCCGGATCCTGGATGGAGGTGAGGACCTGCAACAGGCTCATCAGAATGCCGGCGATGAAGCCGATGGCCAACAGCGGCAGGCTGACCCAGAAGGCCGTCATCAAGGCCTGGCGGATCAAGTCGATGGCAGTCGTCTGGTCCACTTGACCTCCTTTTTCACGTCACGCTCTTCAGCAGTGAGCCCACCACCAGGCTCCAGCCGTCGACGAGAACAAACAGAAGAATTTTGAAGGGCGCCGAGACCATCACCGGAGGCAATTGGATCATGCCCATGGATAGCGTCACGCTGGCGACCACCAGATCGATCACGAGGAATGGCAAGAACAGAACCGCGCCAATCTGAAATCCGGCCTTCAACTCCGACAGAATGTAGGCCGGAATCAGGATCTCGAGCCCGAGATCATCGGGGCGGGCGGGGGGTTGCCGTTTTCCGGCCTCCAGCAGCAGCGCGATGTCTTTTTCCCGCGCGAACCGCAGCAGATACCGGCGCAGCGGCTGGACACCCTGTTCCCACGCGGCGCTGCCGGTCAGCTTCCCTTGTTGGTAGGGCTCCCAGCCACGGGTGTACATCTCGCGGGCCGTCGGCTGCATGAGGAGCACGGTGAAGAACAGCGCCATGCCCAGCAACAACTGGTTGGAGGGGGCGGTTTGCGTGCCCAGCGCCTGCCGCAGAAAGTGCAGCACGAGGGTGATCCTCAGGAAGGGCGTGATGCACATGATGATCGCCGGCAGGAGCGTGAGCAACGTCAGCCAGAGGACGATCTGGACGGCGGCGGAAAGCGGCGCGTCGGGGCGGCCGATGTCGGGCAGCGCAGGCTGCGCCGCCGCGGGCAGCAGAGGAATCAGGAATGTGCCGGCCACCCGTGCGCGCCTCATGACCGGTCCTCACGCGCCACCGGCGGCTGGTCCGGCACAGTACCCAGCGCCTCGGTGAAGGCCGGTTGGAAAGAAGAGTGGGCGCTGAGCTCGAGCACCGATCCCCCCGCTGGACTCGTAAGCACCAGGAAGCGCTTGTGCTCGCAGTCCACCAGGTGCAGGCGGTGCTGTGCGGAGAGAACCAGGGTCGCCTCGCTGCGCAGCGCAACGGCGCGCGGGGCGGTTCGGCGGCGAAACGGAGAGGTGAACCGCGCCCCGGCCCGCCGCATCACCCAGGCCCAGATGGCAAGCAAGGTAAACACGATCGCCAAACCCGCCGCCCTTGATACCAGGTCCATGGTCTCTTCCTCGCATTTCTACTGTGCCGTTCGTCGTCTTACCAGGAGCCGTTCCGCTCGCCGCTCTCCTGCGCGTTGCTCTACTCTTCGAGGCGGAAGTCGGTGATGCGGACGCCCATGGCATCCTCGATGATCACGATCTCCCCGAATCCGACCAGCGCGCCGCCCACCAGGATGTCGATGTTCTCTCCCGCCGAGCGCGTCATGCGGATGACGCTGCCCGGCTTGAGGTCCAGGATCTCGGCAACGTTCATGACGCGCTTATCGAGCTCGACGTTGATGTCGAAAGCGACCTCGGGGAAGGAGGCAACCTCGGCGGTGGTGAGCATGTCGTCTTTTCTTGGGTCCTGGTTAGCGAATCAGGTTGATGGTGTCCTGGCTGATTTCGTCGACGGAATTAACCACCTTGGCGTTGGCTTCATAGCCGCGCTGCAGCACGATCATGTTGGTGAACTCCTGCGCGATGTCCACGGTGGAGGATTCGATGGCGCCGCCCAGGATCTGGCCGCGTCCGCCGGTGCCGGCGACCCCGATGGCCGGCAAGGCGCTCAGGGCGCTGAGCTGATAATTGCTGTTGCCCACGGCGATCAGCGATTCCGGATTGCGGATGGCGGCCATGGCCAGTTGGCCGACCGCGACCTGCTGCCCATTGGAGTACTGCGCCAGCACCTGGCCGTTGTCCCCAATTGCGACGCGTGTCAATTGCGCCGCCTGCACGCCATCCTGCGCATTGGCCGCCACCGCCGACGGCTGCGCGAACTGGGTCAGTCGCGGCGTGGAGCCGTTATAAAGACCCCAAGTGATCGACATATCCGCGGCACCATCGGCGAGGCCCGTGGCGGTGAGAACGGGCATCGCGTCCGTGGCTGCAGGCGTAAGCAGTTGGCCCGTGGAATCGAAGGTGAGGGTGCCGGTGGTTGGGGTGCCCGGCGCCGTAAGGTCCGCATCGGGGAACGACATGGAGTAGTTCCACGTGTTGGAGGTGGCGCTCTTCGTGAAATTGATGGTTACGACATGCGGGAGTCCCAGGGAGTCGTAGACCTGAATCGACTGCGAGTACGTGGTCGGGGGAGGGCCAGCCGTGGCGCTGGCATCGAGGTTCAGGTCCATGGAGAAGTTCTTGGTGGCGATGGGAGCGCGCAGGCTGCCGACCGGCACAACGATGTCGGAGACTGGCTGGGTCGTGTCGAGCGTGCCATCGGTTGCGTTCCAGCCTTGGATTTTGTAACCCGTGGCCGTCATCAAATTGCCATCCTTGTCCACCTGCAAAGTACCGCTGCGGGTGTAGAGCTCGCCTCCATTCTGGTCGCTGACCACCAGAAAACCATCACCCTGGATCGCCACGTCCAGAGGGGAACTGCTGGTCTGAATCGCGCCCTGGCTGAACTGGCGGATAGTGACGGGCCGGGCCACGCCGAACCCGACCTGAGTCTCGCCGAGGCCCGTTCCGAGCGATTGCGTGACCAGATCGCTGAAGGCGACCACGCTCTCCTTGTAGCCGGGCGTGTTGATATTGGCCAGGTTGTTGCCGACCACATCCAGGGCCGTTTCCATAGCTCCGAGAGCCGACAGCGCGGTCGAGAACGAAGTGAACATTTTGCCTCCTTAGGGCTCTTATGGTTTTGCGGGCGCGTCGGCACTGCCGGCGCCGGTTTGAGCGGCTTGGGATTTCTCCAGATCCTGGCGAATGCCACTCACATCCTGTTCCATCTGAACCACCTGTTCCAGTTCGCTGAATTGCGCCAGTTGCGACACAAACTGGGTTCCGTCCGTGGGGTTGAGTGGATCCTGGTTCTTAAGCTGGGCGACCAGCAGTTGCAGAAAGACGGTCTTGTTGGCGAGGGGATCGGTGGCTTGCGTGGCGCTCGCAGACGAGTTGGCGCCGCTGGCCGCAGCGGGACTGGAACTGGATCCAATCGGGTTCATGAAATTCTCCTTGGATTGTTACTGAGGGCGACCTGCTCCTCGGTCGCCAGGGATTCGGCAAAGGCAGTGCCGCTTGAGGCCTGCGCGTCTTCGCGCTCGAACACGGGGCTCGATTCCTGATGGTGGCGGCGCTGGCGGCCCTCACCGGGGTCACCTGCTGCCAATCGCGCCGTGAAGACAGGCTCCCGTGCGCTTTGTCGCATCAGGCCGCTATGCTCATCGCCGGCGGCGGAGGACAAAGCCCGGCCCGCGGAGAGCTTGGCCGAGGAGAGTGACAGTGGGTCCACCGTCCACCCTTCGCGCTGAAGCGACCGAACGAGCGAGGGGAGCTCATTCTCGAGCGCCGGCTTGAGATCGCGCTGAAACCCACGAACCGTGACCTGGACCTCGCCCCCGACGTCGCGCACTCGTACGCCGACCGGATCTTTGCCCGGAGTCTCAAGCACCACCTGCACATCTGTTGTTTTCTGTGCGGAGCGTGGCTCGGGTAGGGGATCCGCCGCAGGGGCGGCGGAGGCGGTTGGCCGGGGTGCGGCCGGGGTACCAGGCGGAATGGGTCTCTCAACCGGCGCACCTACGGGGGAAAAACTCGGAACATGCTCGGCCTGGATTGCATCCGCCGCTGGCATGCGGGCTGGGGATTGGGTCGCTGCGTTCGAGCGTGGCGCATCATCCTCGCCGGTGTGGCTGGAGTGCTGCTCCCCAGTCTCGGGCGAAACGCCCTCCGGGGGCTTGGCCGACGGCTGCGGTTGCACGGTTTCAGTGGGTGACGGGGGATGGGCGCTGCTGGGGGCTTGGGCCCCAGTCTCTGAGGGCGCCATAGGTGGGACGGCGGCCTGATCCGGTATTGGTGCCTTGGGCTGCACGGATTGCGCGTTGACCGTCGAGAGGATCTGCCCGGGTTCGGCATCCGGTGGTGTTTCGAGCGCCCCGTTGTCGGGCACACGATTGGGTGGCAGCGCGAGGCCCGCAGTCTGCTCTCTCACCGCGAGCGACGCCGGCGAGACAGGCGATTTCTGACCTGGATCGGAGCGCGTCGCGGCCACTTGGTGTGAGGCTGGCGATACGCCCGCCGGCAAGCCGGGAAGATCCCTCAGGACGCCGGAGGGACGAAGGATCAGCTCGAATTGCGCACCGCCAAGGACCGTTGTGTTGGCGGCACTGCTCGACACCGGAAGCGGTACCTCAATCCCCGCGTGCGTGGATGGGGCGGACGGCGCGGCGCCCGGCTGGCTCATCAGGCTGGGGGCGAACGGAGAGGCCTGCACCGTGGTGCCGGCCCACGGGGTGGCGACGGTCGGCGTCGCGGCCATCGGGACCGCAATCAGGCGGGCGCTGACGGACGGCGTGGTGGTGGGCGGCACAGTGGCCGGAGAGATCGCTTGGGTTGCTTTGTCTACCCCGGGCATGGGATGTGCAGAGGCGGCTTGGGAGGCCGGCTGGACAACCGGTTCGACATTTGGGGCATTTAGGTCATTGCCCTTGAAGTTGTCCGGCTGGAAGTCGGCGGGGTGAGAGTGAGCTGGGTGGACGTCAACCGGCAAGCGGACCGGCGAAGTAGGGGGAAGCGCGAAGTGGGTCTCCGGCGCCGGAGTGGCGCGGTCGGACAGGTGAGGGAACTGCCCGGTAACAGAGGGGATTTCTCGCTCCGCCTGCACGGATGTCGGAGAGGAATCGGCAGCCGACACCCCGTGGAGCGGGATCTCCGGCCTGAGGGAACAAGCAGCGGCGGGCATAGTTACTAAGAGGGCCAAGGAGTTCTGTCCACCAGCAGGAGCCGGGGTCGGTGTGTGGGCTGCGCCACTACTGCTGCCTTTGCTGCCTCTGCTTCCTTCGTTTCCTGTGCTTGCTTTGTTGCCTCCCACTCCACCTTCAACTTCACCGTCACCGTCGCCTCGCGGGTCGCTTTTGCGAGAGGGAGCCTTGGCCGCCCCTTGCCCTGGGACGATCGATTGCGCCGAGGCAGGCTGAACGGAACAAAAGAGCATCTCGAACAGAACTGCCGCATTGGTAGCTGCGGCCGCGCCGGATTCCGCCAGAGCTTGACCCGATGCGAGGAGGCTTGCAATAGAAGCAGGCTTGAGCTTGCTCGCCGCACCGAGGTTCGGCAGAGCGTCAGCGGATGGAAGAGCGCCCGGTAACAGAGGTGCGACGTTCAGCGTCACGCGGAGAGGGGAAGCAAGCCGAGGGCCAAGCGACGCAAGCCGCAGAATGAGCGGGATATGGGGCGGAGAGCGGTTCCAGGACAAAAATGGAACATGGGCTCGTCGGATCCGTGTTCCGATACGGGACGTCCGGAGAGTCATATCGGCCGAATTCCCTTGTAACTGAGCACAATCCGGAAGGGCGGGGGAAATGCAATGGGTCCCAACGAGGCTCGGCCTATGGATCCTCTCATGATCTCAGCGGCGGGCGGCATGCAGACGCGCCTGGAATCGCTTGACCTGCTCGCGAACAACCTCGCGAATGCAAGCACCACCGGATTCAAGGCGGACCGCGAGGCGTTCTCCCTGTACGTTTCCGACGCCAGTGCCGCGGCGGAGTCTGCGCCGGCTCCTCTGCCCCTCATCCAGTCGCGCTGGACGGACCAGAGTCAGGGAGTTCTGGTCCATACAGCCAACGCGAATGACCTGGCGCTGGACGGACCCGGCTATTTCGTGGTCAGCGGCCCGTCCGGACCTCTCTATACGAGAGGCGGTTCGTTCCGTGTCACCAAGGATGGCCGGCTGACCACCAGTGAGGGCTACGAATTTCAGACGGTGGAACCCCGGCAAATCCAGGCCGACCCGCAAAGTCCGGTCGAAATCACATCCGATGGCGCGGTGCTGCAGCAAGGCCAGGTCCTAGGCCACTTGAAGGTCGTGGACGGGCTTACGGCGGATGGACTGGAGAAGCGATCCGGCGCCTATGTGGCCTGGTCACGGGGAACACCGGCTCCCGCCGGTGCGGCCACCCAGGTGAAGCAGGGAATGCTCGAGTCTTCGAACACCAATCCGACCGAATCAGCCGTGCGGCTGATTTCGGTGCTGCGGCAGTTCGAATCGCTGCAACGCGCGGTGACGGTGGGCAACGAGATGAACCGCCATGCGGTGGAAGAGGTGGCGCGAACCGGCTCTTGACGGAAAAACAAGTTCAAGAAGGGATGAAGGAAGAAGGCGAGACATGATCCGGGCTCTATTCAGTGCTGCGAGCGGGATGACCGCCCAGGAACTCAACATGGACAACATCGCGCACAATCTGGCGAATGCCAACACGGTTGGGTTCAAGCAGCGCCGCGCGCAGTTTCAAGACCTCCTCTACCAGACCGTCCTTCAACCCGGGGCAGCGGCCAGTGCGCAGACGATCATGCCCAGCGGTCTGCAACTCGGGCTCGGAACGCGGGCGACATCGAACGAGATTGTGTTCACCCAGGGCAGCTACACCGAAACGGACAACGCGCTGGACCTGGTGATCCAGGGGTCAGGCTTCTTCCAGATCCGGCGGCCGAGCGGCGACATGGCCTACAGCCGCGCCGGCCAGTTTCACGTCGACCGGGACGGGAATCTCGTCACCAACGACGGCAACATGCTCGAGCCCCAAATTACGTTGCCGCAAGCGGCGCAATCGGTCACAATTGCCGCCGACGGAACCGTCTCGTATACGCTCCCCGGTCAGACGGCGTCCCAACTCGCCGGTCAGATCCAATTGGCAATCTTCACAAACCCGGCGGGGCTGAACAGCATCGGCGACAACCTGTATCTGCCGACCGACGCTAGTGGGGATCCGACCGTGGGCAATCCGGGCGGACAAGAGGGGCTCGGCTCACTGCTCTCCGGCTACATCGAGCAATCCAACGTCTCGGTGGTGGAAGAGTTCATCAACATGATCGTCACCCAGCGGGCTTACGAAGCAAACTCCAAGGTGGTCAAGGCGGCAGACGAGATGTATCAACAGGTCAACAACATGACCTCCTGACCCACGATGACCAGCGCGCTTATGACCATCCCGTGGCGGATCATCCTGACGATGGCGCTGGCGGCATTGAGCCGCGGAGAGCCTCCGTGCCTGGAGGTTGCGGGCGATCCCGTGCGCGCATCCGACCTGGCGCGGGAGGTTGCCGAGTTCGGCCGGCTGGCGCCCGGGACGCCCGTTGCGCCCGCGCCCGCTCTCGGTGTGCGCCGGGTCGTTGGTCCCAAGGAGCTGTCGTCGTGGGCGGCACGGGCAGGATTGACGATCGCCTATGCCGGTTCCGTCTGCATCATGCGAAAGGAAGAGGCGCTCGACGGGGCGGCCGTCGAGGCGGCTGTCGCCGCCGCGCTCGCCGAGGCATTCGGCAAGAACGGAGACCTCGAGTGGTCCATCGTCTCTGTCAGACCGCGGCAGGCGCCGCGGGGGGAGCTTCATTTTTCCCGATGGGGACTCAGCCGGACCGGAGCCGGTCTCGGCGCGGAAATGCACACTTGGCGCGGGAGGCTGACCTTTGACGACGGAAGGCACAGCGTTCCCGTGTATGTCTCCCTGAGATTGACCCGGAAACGCATCCTCTGGGACCTCACCCGAGATCTGTCCGCCGGCTCCCAGATCGAGGAAGGAGACTTGGCCAGGCGGGAGATTCGTCAGTCGCCGGTGGACCTCGACCCTTATCCTACCGAAGGAGACCTGACAGGACGCCGGCTGCGCCGCGCCTTGGCGAAGGGGGCGACGTTGCTGAGACGCGATCTCGAACCGGTTTATGTCGTCGAGCGCGGGAGCCTGGTTACGGCGCAGGTGGACGTGGGCGGAGCGCGCATCGCAGTGCCCGCCGTCGCGCAGACCAACGCGCAGGAAGGCCAGCGGGTATGGCTCCGCAATTCCGACACGAAAAAACCGATCAGCGGGCGCGCCGCGGGCGACGGGCGGGTTCAGGTTGACCCCGCGAGCGACAGCGGCGGCGCCAAGCGAGGATCCTCATGAGAAGACTGCTATCCCTGTTGACGCTGTCAACCCTCTTACAGGGCGGTCCCAAGAAACAGCCCGCAACCACCCCGGTCGTGCCGATGCCCGTTCCTCCGCCTCCGGCGGCCGCGTCCGCCGGGTCGGTCTACTCCCAGGACGGCCGGCTAGCCGACCTGGGCAGAGATTTCCGGGCGCGCCAGGTGGGGGACATCGTCGACATTCTGGTTTCCGAACAAACCACGGCCAGCACTCAAGGCGCCACGAATCAGAACCGCAAATCCTCAGCGAGCGCCTCCATCAACTCGCTGGCCGGGCCGAAGGCCGCCACCAGCCTCCTGGCCAACCTGGCCAAGATGAGCGGAGCCCAGCAGCTTCAGGGACAAGGAGATACTTCCCGCTCGTCGGCGATGACCACGACACTTTCGTGCCGGGTGATCAAGGTGATGAGCAATGGCGACCTGATGGTGGCCGGCACGAGAGAAGTCTGGATCAATTCCGAACACCAGACGATCACGATCCGAGGCATCGTGCGCGCCAATGACCTGTCGAATATCAACAAGGTCCCCAGCGAGCGGCTGGCTGATCTGGAAGTCCATATCGATGGGAAGGGAGCAGTGCAAGACGCAGTTCGCCGGCCCAACTTCCTGTACCGGCTGCTGATGGGGCTGCTTCCGTTCTGACCGGGGATGCAGGATCGCGATGAGGACTCTGAAGGCGACGCTGGTGATTGTGGCGGCCACGCTCGTGGGTGCGGCTCCGATCCGCGTGAAGGAGCTGGTAACCCTGGAGGGGGTGCGCGACAACCAGTTGATCGGTTACGGTCTCGTCGTCGGCTTGCGCGGGACCGGGGACAAGCGCACCACGGTCTTCTCCGCGCAGACATTGGCGAACATGCTGGACCGGATGGGGGTGCAGGTGAATCCGACCGCCCTGCTGGTGTACAACACGGCGGCGGTCATGGTAACCGCCAATCTTCCCCCCTTCGCCCAGCCGGGCGCGCGGATGGACGTAACGGTGGGCGCGATCGGCGACGCGCTGAACCTGCAAGGCGGCTTGCTGGTGCTCACGCCGCTGCGGGGCGCGGACGGTCAGGTGTATGCCGTCGCGCAAGGCTCGGTGGTCACCGGGGGCTTCGTGGCGGGTAGGGGCGGGAACACGACCAGCACGAACCATCCGACCGCGGGCCGCATCATGAATGGCGCCATCGTCGAGCGCGCGGCGCCCTCTGTGCTGCCAGTGGGTTCGTTACGCCTCCAACTCCGGCGCGCTGACTTCACCACTGCAGCCCGGTTGGCTGAGGCTGTCAACCGGAAATTTGGCTCCCCGTTGGCGAAGGCGGAGAACTCGGCGCTGGTCAGCGTGCATATCCCCGATCAATACAAGGATCGCGTGGTAGACCTGATGGCCGAGGTCGAGGGCCTGACCCTGGATGTGGACCGCATCGTGCGCATCGTCATCCAAGAGCGAACCGGCACGGTGGTGCTGGGTAAAGAGGTGCGGATAAGACCCGTCGCCATTCTGCACGGCGCTCTCAGCGTCGAGATCCAGACTCACCTCGAGGTTTCGCAGCCGAATCCTCTCAGCAAAGGGGAGACCGCCGTCACGCCTCAGGTGGGCGTAGCGGTCAAGGAAGAGAAGGCGCACGCGGTGACCTTGAAAGAAGGCGCTACCGTGGAGGATCTGGTCAAGGCGCTGACGGCAATCGGATCGACGCCGAGAGACATCATCGCAATCCTGCAAAACCTGCAATCGGCTGGGGCGCTGGATGCCGAGATCGAGGTGCTGTAGTGGACGCCGCATTGAAGTTGACACTGCCCAGGTTTGATCCCGCCACCCCGAACCTCAGCAGCGTGGAGGATCCAGTAAAGGTCCGGGAGGCGGCGGAGCAATTCGAAGCCTTGCTCATCGGCCAGGTGCTGCGTGCCGCCCGGGAGGCAGGCGGTGGGGGCGGCTGGTTCGGAACGGAAGAAGAAGCGGGTCAGGCACTGGGTGAACTGGCGGAGCAGCAGCTCGCGCAGACTATGGCCGCCCAGGGCGGGTTCGGATTGGCGCCACTGATCCGGCAGGGCCTGGAGCGGAATCACGCTCCGTCGGGGACCAGGACTCCGGCCGCCGCTTCCGATTGAAGGCGGGCATGACATTCCCGCCACCCCTCGGCTAATGTAGTCAGCACCTGCTCCGCTTCGGCCAGAGGCTTAGTCTGCTGACGGAAGTTGGCTTCCCGCAAGCGGTCGAGCACATAGGCGTACAACTGCAGCAGCCGGCCTGCCAGCTCGGGCTGGCGATTTCGATCCAGCGATTGGACCAACTCGATGACGCAGTCCGTGGCGACCTGGATCGCTCGGGCCCGGCCATAAACGTCTCCCAGCACCAGAGATCGCTGTGCCTGTCGGACGGACTTCAACGCCTTTTCGAAGAGCAGCACAACCAATTCCAGCGGGTCGGCTGCGTCCACGGCCGCCCACTGCCATTGTTCGTAAGGATTGGCTGACGTCATGCGCTATAGGCTCTGGTCCAAGAGGCTCCGGCTCAACAGACTTCCCCTGATCAAGCAGACCTTGATCCGTCAGGTGGGTGATCGATCGGATCATCCTCCCTTGCCAGACTCTTCGGCCAATCGCAGCAAATATTCAGGTGGAACCTGTCGAATTACGTCCTTGGTCTTCTTGTCAATGAGTTTGAAGACCAGCCGGCGGGTGCCGGGATCGACGCTGTAGGTCATCTCCCGGTTTTCTCCAAGTAATTTGCCTTCGTTGGCCGACTGGACGGCTTGAATCAGACGCTCCTGTTGAGCGCGAAGTTCTGGGCTGATCGGCGCCGGCGCAGTCACGGCGGTCCACTGCGGATAGGCATCTACCTTGCCAATTTCCATGGCTCAACCCTCCCTACGAACGGCCTGCCGCCGCACGCCAGGTGCGGAGACAGGCTCTGACTTTGAGAATGTGCTCGATCGTCTTATCGGCAACCGCGGCGGGGTTTTAGGGGAAATACGCTGGTACCGGGTTGCTGTCCGGACCAGTGTGGGCGTGCCGTCAGGCCA
>Ga0187771_10000872_pt1 | contig 19370 bp, 14 predicted proteins | sample 0116_SJ02_MP15_1_FD_133139 | JGI IMG/M metagenome (GOLD analysis project Ga0187771, IMG submission 133139) | Tropical peat soil microbial communities from peatlands in Department of Meta, Colombia - 0116_SJ02_MP15_10_MG | ecosystem: Environmental > Terrestrial > Soil > Wetlands > Peat | place...
CATACATGCATCGGCAAGCCGGCGGCTTGTCCGGGAGAAGAAGTCGTCCGAAAGGCTGTCCTGCAATCTGTATTTCCTGTAAACCCAGTCGGCATGGTTATAGTTCATCCGGTCAACCAGGATATAGTCAACCTTTCCTTCCAGAGCTTTTATCAGAGATTCGGCTCCCGGAAGGATGGGCGCAATCATAGCATAAGTCTTGATCCCGGACCGATGCAATTCATCAAGCGCACTCAGCCTGCTATCTATGGGTGGTGCGCCCGCTTCAAATAGTCTCCTGATATTATCATCTGCTGTGGCAATCGAAAATCCAACTTCAATAACAGGAGCTTCTCTAATAATATCTATATCTCTCAGCACCAAAGGAGAACGAGTCTGTATATTGACCGGCCAATAATGATGCGCCAGTATCTCCAGGCATTTTCGAGTCAATTTATACCGTGCTTCCAGGGGTTGATAAGGATCGCAAACTCCGCTTATCCATACGGCTCCCTGTCTTTTCTTATTTATCTCCACCACCAATAAATCTGCAGCATTGATTTTAACATCTACAAACTCTCCCCACGGTTCGATATGCTTGGTGAACCTTTTCATAAATCGGGCATAGCAGTAGCTGCATCCATGTTGGCAGCCTACGTATGGATTGAGGGCGTAGTCATAAATTTTGGATTTGGAGAGGATCGTTTTTACTCGGATTTCCCTTACATTCATGTTCTATATCCTGCTGTCTTCGCCGACCTTCGAGAGTGTGCTGTCGGTCTTCCCTAACTTGTTGCCTTCCTCTTTTTTCTTTGGTTGAAACCCTGACCTGTCCCGCTGGAAATCAGCCGCATTGGCTTTTGCAATGATTATCGCATTCCCTGCCGTCGGCTGCAAGGCTCGAAAAGGGGCAACCGCCTGCACATGGCGTCAGATCGTGCATGTCAAAGTATCGGCTAAGGCGGGACCGTCGATTGTATGGCATCCCCGGATTCAACACTTCCGGGGCAGGCTCTGGCGCGTCTTTTTGGAAGGCTGTCAAGATGTAAGCTTTATAACTGCAGAGAATTCATCCCTGGTTTTCTTCTTCTGGCAGAGCAGGCCGTGCCCGCGACCGGTTTTCATGCATCTTCAAACGAATCGCAGGCACGGCCCCAAGGATCCGGGTGGGGTCTTGACCCTTGTTTTTGCTCCTTTTCATGGTTTCAGGACCCCCCACGTGGCGGCATGGGAGACTGCGGCGGATATCTTGAGTTTTGGCCCCTCTACAGCCGCGAGTTTGCAAAATCCCAATTGATCAAATGGTCAATGACGGCCTGGAGGTAGTCCGGTCTCCTGTTCTGGTAGTCGAGATAGTATGCGTGCTCCCAGACGTCTATGGTCAGCAGCGGTTTAATTCCGTGCGCGACGGGCGTATCGGCGTTGCCCGTTTTGGTGATCTCCAGTTTTCCGTCCTTGATCACCAGCCAGGCCCACCCGCTTCCAAACTGCGTAACTCCGGCATTCTTCAATTCCTCTGCAAACTTTGCGTAATTTCCGAAATCAGCGTTGATCTTTTGTGCGGTCTTACCCGCAGGAGGCCCGCCTCCATTTGGTTTCAAACAGTTCCAGTAAAAGGAATGGTTCCAGGCCTGGGCGACATTGTTGAATATCCCTGCCTTGGACGGGTCCCCGGCAACTTTTTTCATTATCGTTTCCGCGTCTTCTTTTTCCAGCTCGGTCCCGGCAAGCAGTTTGATTGCATTATCGACATAGGCCTTGTGGTGCTTGTCGTGGTGAAATTCGAGAGTTCTTGCGCTGATATAAGGTTCGAGCGCGTTTTTCGCAAATGGCAGGTCGGGCAATGTTAGGGCCATAATAGTCCTCCTTTCGAGTTGCTCCTGTTGAGTTTTTGCCGCCTCCTTGGGGACCTGTCCGGCCTCGGACGGCCCCGCACGCTCGGCGCCATGCGCGGACCCGGCCCCCGGAAACCAGAGAGCAGCTATCCCCGCAACCGCGCCGCACGCCCCTGCACGAAGAAAATCTCTCCGAATCATGGTTGACTCCTTCCATTCAAATTGGCTTCGTGCCTTTAGACTGTGGAACTGAATCGCTCGCAAATTAAGCACCGCTTCAGTGATGCTCAAGGGTGGAGCAGATAATTGTGTAACAGATATCGGGTGTCGGGTGTCAGAGGGCGCAAAACGGAAATCGGGGAACTGCCCACCGTTCACGGCTCTTGTGGTGTCAGGTGTCAGAATCGGATTTCTGATACCCGACAGCCGATATCCGTCAAAGCGGTGGATTGAAATAGCCGAGCTTCACATCCGGGAATTGATCCCGGATCAGCGAGATCAGGCGCTTTATTCCGATCTTCTTCTCGCTCAGGTCAGGCCTGAGCACGTCCAGGCACCACTCGGGGTCGATGTTGAGGTTTCGCATCTGGATCAGATCGAGGCGGGTTTCCGATATGAGATTCTTGAGGGCGTTCCATTCGCTTTTCTGATCCGTGAATCCAGGAAGGACGAAGTAATTTATGGACGCAAACCCGCCGTTCGCCTTGACGACCGAGATGGAGCGGCGCGCTTGCTCGAAGCCAAAACCCTTCGGCCGGAAGTATTTCTCATAATATTCGGGACGCGCGCTGTTCATGCTGACGCGGATGCTTTGCAGACCGGCGCGGCAGAGTTTTTCGACAGCGTCCGGAAGACTTCCGTTCGTATTGAGGTTTATGGTGCCCCTGCCCGTGGCTTTGCGCATCATTCGGATAGAAGCTTCAATGGTCCCGGCCTCCAGGAGCGGCTCCCCCTCGCACCCCTGACCGAAACTCACCACCGGTCGGGAGGCCTTTTCGAGGTGTGGGATTGCAACGCCGCATATCTCATCGGGCGTTGGAACGAAAGCAATACGGTCCTGGGTTGCGCACAGGCCTGTGCCGTCCTGGCGGCTGATGCAGCCAATGCACCTGGCGTTGCACTCCGGGGACACGGGAAGCGGGGCTTCCCAGCGGTTCATGAAAAGGTTCCTTGCAGCAGGACAGCCGTAACTGAGGGCGCATCTGCCAAGGTGCTCCAGGAGCCTGTTTTCACGCTCCGCTTTCAGGCGTCTGAGGGCGTTTCCCTCAATCAGTTTCGGGTCAAAATTGCGAAAATTCTGCCGCTCGTCGCTGTCGATCCTTACTGCCGGAACTACGAATCGGCCGTCCAGCCAGCCCACGGCCGTGTAAGCGAAAAGGGGCAGAAGAGGCGCATTGGGATTGGTCCTGTAAGCCGTGGAGTACAGTTGCGTATAGGCAGGGGAAACGAATGCCGCTACAGCCCGGACAGTTTTTTTTGCCGGGTCGAAAGGGTCTGATGTCAGAGGCTCGAACCTGCGCTCGGCTGGATTGAACCCAACGGGCAGGCGCTCCGGCAGAAGGAACAGCTCGCTTCCTTCAGGGAGCGGAATCAGCTCCGCCAATTCGGGCCTCTTGAATTCTCTGGCGCTGGCCCCCGCCATCTCAAGAGCAGGCCAGTCGAATATGTTTCCGTTGTCGTCAGCGTAAACGAGCGCCGGCCGGTTTTTCATTGAAGAGCAGTTTTTAGTTTTTAGTTTTTAGTTTTTAGTTTTTAGTTTTCAGTTTCTACGCTTTACTTTGCTTCCAAAAACCCTCCCTGCCCCTTGCTCCTGTTTTTATAACACATTTCAACGCGCCGCCCCGCTCATTTTCCTGTTTTTTTCTCAAGACCCCTTGCTATGGCTTTCCTTCGTGTGCTTTATTATCCAAATGCCCAAAGCAGAACACTCCCGCCGGATCAAAACACACATAGCAGGGCCGGTGCACCGGTTCGCAATCGTGGTCCCGCCCGAACTCGCACGGATATGTTTGAGCGAGACCCGTTTGCTCGGCATCCCGCAACCGGCGCCGAGCGATGCAGGGCTGGAATTTAACGGCAGGCTCAAAGACGCCTACATTTGCAACCTTGGCCTAAGGACGGCGAGCCGTGTGTTTTGCAGGCTCGCCCCGTTTCGTGCGGGCATTGCCGAAGAACTCTTCTACAAGGCTTCGCAGATCCCCTGGGAACTCTGGCTCAATCCGAACATACAGGTCGATGTCCAGGCCCGGGTGCAATACTCGCGGATAAGCCACGAAGGGAGGGTGGCCCAGATCGTCTCGGAGAGCATCGGGAAATGTCTGCGCCAAAGAGGGCCTCTTGACGCCCCGGATGCCATTGATCGGGACTTGAATCCCGCAGGTCCGGCAACCTCCGGCAAACCTCAATCCGATGAGGCCGAACAGAAGCAAAGAATCCTCGTAAGTCTTATAAATAATCATTGCCTGATCAGCCTGGACATGTCCGGCGCCCATTTGCACCGCAGAGGATATCGGCGCCGGAACACAGGCGCTCCCCTACGTGAAACTCTTGCCGCCGCCATCCTTGCCAAATCCGACTGGACGGGCAATGAGCCGCTCGTAGACGGCATGTGTGGATCGGGCACTTTTCCGATAGAGGCCGCTTTGATGAGCAGGCGGATTGCTCCGGGGATTGGCCGGGATTTTTTGTTCCAGAAGTGGCCCTCTTTTCAGAGGGCGACATGGGAATTCTTCGTCGGCAAGGCAAAGGAGGCCTCGCTTCCCAAAGCGCCGGTGACGATAATCGGTGTCGATATCGATCCCGAGGCTGTCGAAGTATCGGCTGAAAATGCCGATCGTGCCGGCACAGGTAATGACATCCAATGGGAAAGAATGGACTTCTTCGATTTCAATCCCGGGAAAAGAAGGCTCGCAAAAGGTCTGATCGTATTGAACCCGCCCTACGGGGTCCGCTTGGCCGATGGGGGAATAAGCCTCTATGAGAAGATCGGGGCGCACCTGAGACATAATTTTAAGGGCTGGAAATACGCCGTCCTGGCAAGGTCACGCCTCGAAGCCGCCGCAATGGCCGCAGGCCGGGTGCGACTCTGGAAACTCCGCCACGGAGGGGCCAATATCATGGTCGCGCTTGGCAGGATTTCGTCTTGAACAGGATGCTGATAAGGATCAGGCATACGCCGCGAGGATTTCGTCCACTTTTCTCAGGTCGCTTGTGCCGATTTCCCAGTCCAGCGCCCCCGCATTATCTTCGGCCTGCTTTGCTGTCCGCGCGCCCGCAATCACGCAGGTCACGCCCGGCTGCTGAATGGCCCATCTAAGGGCAAACTGCGCGGGGGACTTTCCATAGTCGGATGCAATCGCTTTGATTTCATTGACGGCCTCGACATATCGCCTGAACCGCTCCGCCTTGAACATCGGGTCGTTGCGGCGAAGATCGCCTTTGGCAAAAACTTCGTCACCGTCGAACTTGCCTGTAAGAAGCCCGCGGCATAACCCGCTGTAAACGAGTGTGGGAATCTCGTTTTCAATGCAAAATGGAAGCACCTCTTTTTCCGCCTCCCGTTCAAACATATTGTAAGGAGGTTGGAGGCTGTAGACAGTGCCGGTTCGCAGCCATTCCACCATCTGTTCGCGGCTGAAATTGCTCAGACCGAAAAAGCGGATTTTGCCCTGCTCGCGGAGTCTTGTCAGCGCATCCGCGGTATTGCTCCAAACCACCTCGGAATCCGGCCAGTGAACCTGGAGAAGGTCAATGCGATCGACTCCGAGCCGGCGCAGGCTATCCTCGGCCTCACACATCAACCGCTCGGGACGGGAGTTTCGGCGTATCCTCAGACCCTCATCCCATTCAAGCCCGCATTTGGTTGCGACTATGATTTTTTCGCGCCCCCATTGTTTTAATGCCTGGCCGACGATCTGCTCCGACTTTCCGAACCCGTAAACGGGAGCGGTGTCGATGAAGTTTATCCCAAGTTCAAATGCCCGCAGGATGGCGCGCAGGGCCTCGTGTTCATCCGAGCCTCCCCATGCCCAGCCCCCCGTCACCCATGTACCCTGCACAACCCTTGAGACATCGAACCCCGTTTTGCCCAATCGTGCCCGCTCGCCCATAAAAACCCCTGGTTCGGTATCCTGGCTCAGGGGTTGGCGGCGGGAGGCACACGGCAACAACCCCCGGCCGCTCACCCCCGGCCGCTCACCCCTGACTGCTCACCCCCAAAATACGAGAGTGCTCTATCTTCGTGCACCTGTTCATCACCACCTTCACCCCGGCGCGTCTAGCCTTCTGGGCCGACTCCTCATCTTCCAGCCCAAGCTGCATCCACACCGCGCCCGCCCCAATCTCGATCGCCTCGTCGACTATGCCCGGAATAGCGTCGGCGCTGCGGAAAATATCCACCACGTCTACGCGCTCCGGAATTGACTTCAAGTCCGGATAACATTTTGCTCCCAGAATCCGTTCACTACCGGGGTTAACCCCGATCACCTCGAAACCGTGCTCGATGAGGTATTTCGCAACTTTGTGGCTGGGCCTGTCCTCTTTAGGCGAAATGCCGACCACCGCAATCGTTTTCGCCCCCGCCAGGATATCTCTTATATCCCTTTCCATTTCGGGGCTGTTTTCCAGTTTAGATTCCACGCTCATTTTGCACCTCGTTTAAGAAATCTCCATCTGGGATAGAAAATAGCCAAAAGGCGCCGTAAAGTCAAAATGCTATTGAATTTCAGCGACTTTTGCAAAGCAATTGACACTGGAGAATGCTAAGCACATGATGGGAGGCGGCCAAAGAGACTATAGCAAGCGTCAAAAGAAAGCTGACACGATGTTATGGCCCGTGGGATGTTTCTCTCTGTCTTCCGACATCCGACCCCCGACCAGATACACTTCGGGGGCCGGCTTTCCGTCGTCCGTTACAGAGCGGCGTCTTTGGGGAGCAGGGCAGATGAGTCCCCGGCAGGTCGCCGCAATGACGACCAAATTCCGTCGGCGCATGCGCGGTAACCATGATCGTCGGCGCCCTTGCCTGCTAACTAACGTGGAGCAACAGATGCAAATTTTATTCGGCAGTTCCGAAGGCATGTCTTCCGTCCTGTTGTCGGCCCTTGCGGTTATGGTTGTCTTGCTGGGTCTGAATCTCATTTGTGTGCTGATTTTACTTCGCAGAAGCGGCGCCGGGCTTGACTCACTGGTTCCGCGATTCGATTCGATGGACAAGGAGCTGGAACGGTGTGAGCGTTCACTGCGTGATGAAATCGCCAGGAATCGTGAGGACGCGTCGCTGGTCGCAAGACATGGACGCGAGGAGACCGGAAACGCTCTGCTAAGGTTGACGGAATCCAACGAAAACCGGCTGGATGCCCTGCGAAATGCAATAGACGGCAAACTCAGGCAGATTCAGGAAGAAAACTCAAGGCAGCTCGAAAAGATGCGGGAAGCAGTTGACGAAAAACTTCACGGGACCCTTGAAAAAAGGCTGAGTGAATCCTTTAAGCAGGTATCTGAAAGACTTGAGCAGGTGCATAAAGGTTTGGGCGAAATGCAGGCGCTGGCGACCGGGGTCGGCGACCTCAAGCGTGTGCTGACCGACGTGAAAACCAGGGGCACGTGGGGTGAAATCCAGCTTGGAGCGCTTCTGGACCAGATTTTGTCGCCGGAACAATATGAGCGGAACGTTCAAACCAGGGAAAACTCCACCGAAAGGGTCGAATTTGCCGTCAAGCTGCCCGGTAGAAGTGGAGACGACGGCAAACCCGTCTGGCTTCCAATCGATGCAAAATTCCCGCTCTCAGATTATCAGAGACTTGTTGACGCCCAGGAGGGGGGCGACAAACCGGCCGCCGAGCAGGCAGGCAAAATGATGGAAGCTGCGATAAGAAATTGTGCAAAGATGATTTGTAACAAATACATCAACCCGCCCGAGACGACCGATTTTGGCATTATGTTCCTTCCTGCGGAGGGCCTCTACGCCGAAGTCATCCGGAGGACTCCTCTGGTTGAAAGCCTCCAGCGCGAATGCCGCGTCATCGTAACCGGACCGACCACTTTGGCGGCTCTTCTGAACAGTCTTCAGATGGGATTTCGAACGCTTGCGATTCAGAAGCAATCGAGCGAAGTCTGGAATCTCCTCGGGGAGGTCAAGACTGAGTTCGGAAGGTTCGGAAGCTCCCTGGAGCGCATCAGGAAGAAATTGGACCAGGCGGCCGATACCGTGGATGAAGTCAGCAGGAGGTCTATGGCAATACAAAAGAAGCTGCGCAACGTCGAGGAGCTTCCATCCGAAGAACCGCAGGCGCTGCCCGGCTCAAACAATTCGCAAGGCGATGCCGAAGAGAACTAATGTAGCAGAAGCATGCTGACCGGAGAATTCCTCATGGAAAGCTCGGACTTCATCGCACAAAAGCCGGAGATCTGCTCAGGCCTGGTGCCTAAGCTTAAATATGATCCGCGAATAGAAACTGTCCGGACGATACTCCGCATATCGAGAAAAAGGGGAGCAGTCTCTACTTTGTCCCTTTAGAGACAAGGCATAATTTGGACATTTCCGGCATCTCTTTACAGGTCCGCCATGGTGCATTATCCGCCGCCCTAATAGAATCTTTGCGCACTCAGTGGATAGATCTGCACGCTCGTCAGTGGCTTGGCGACACGACTTTCTCGACATTCGAATTCGCGCTGGTCCCCCCGGCGTTTACCGCTCGGACCCTGTAGTAATATGTCTTCCCTGAAGTGAGTCCGGTCATTTTCGCGCTCGTTCCCGATACAATGCGGTTTTTATAGCCCGGTACAAAAGCCGTGAAGCCCGAATTTGTCGCAACATCGAGAAGGTAATGCGCAATGGGCGCGGTGCCCGCAGGAGCTTCCCAAGCGGCGGTAAACCCGGTTGCGGTTATCCCGGCTGCAGCGGTCGCTTTGGGAGCCGCGGCAATGGTAGTGAAGGTCGTATCCGCCGTGGGTGATGTTGCGGGGCTTGAGTTGGTAACATAACCCTGAAAGTGGTAAAGCGTATTCGAATGAAGCCCCGTTACGGTGACCTTGAAAGCTCCCTTACTTCTGAGAGTGGTGCTTATCTTCTTGCCGGATGAAATCGGATTCCGGCTGGTCCCGTAGGCTATGCCGGCTGCAGTGATTGCGTGCCCTCCGGTAGATTCTATGGTTGCCCCGAGCACGGCTGTCGTCGTGCCAACGGCGATCACGGTCGGCTTGTCGATTACAGGGTAGCTCAAAACGGGTGTAGCTATGAAGCTGACCCAGTGTTGATTGGGGGAGGCGCCGACCACGGCGTACCCGACCACTTGGCCGCTGTGGTTGATGCCCATGCCGTAGGTCTCCGACGCTGTGGGGTCTTCCGTGTAAAAGAACCCGTCGTAGGTCAAGCCGTCGGCGCTCCTCACGAAAGCACCGTAAGCCTGGATGTCTCCCGACTGAAATGTCCCGGCTATCTGCCCGGAGTCGTTGATTCCATTACCGGTGCACGGGAATTTGAGATCCATCTTCCAGATGGGATCATAAACCTCGCAGCGAAACGTGGTATATTGGCCGTTGGCGTCTCTCAGGAAACCAACTTGAACGCCGGTGCTGATTGTCAGGTATTCACCGGTCACCTCGCCGTAATTGTTAATGCCGTTAGGAAAAGTCTGTCCTACAGATGCAGATGAATAGTCCAGCGTGGTGAAATTTCCTTCGGCGTCTCTCAGGAAACCATGTTCGAAAGCAGCGCCGGTTTTGTCACGGTCTCCGTAAGTCCCAACTATCTCGCCCTTGTCGTTTATTCCGTTAGCGCCGCCGCCAACTATACCGGTAGTGGAACTTGTGCCCGGCAGGTTAAACTGGTTAAAGTTCGAGCCGTCGGCATGTATCGTGAAACCGTATGCCTGTCCGCCTCGACCTTGGAGCGTTCCGACTATCACGCCGTTGTTGTTGATGCCGAAGACTTGATTTGGAAAGAGGCCGAGCTTATTCCAATTGACTGGGAGGTCAACAGGGGTACAGTCCTCGCTGCCCGAGGATTTGACGAATACATGCGTACCGTTCTTGTCCATGTACGACCCGCATACGTCGCCGTCATCGTTGATGCCGGTGCCAGTCGTTGAGGTTGCTCCCGAACACATAATTGTTTCCAGGGTATAGGACGTAGCCCGGGCGTATCCTGTAACGAGAAGAAATCCGAGGAGCAGGGTGGTGGCATAAGCAGTCGTTCGATTCACGGTATGTTTGTTTCCATTTCTCACAATCGGCAATGCGCGGGGTTTCCAACCGAAATGATATTCAAGATTTTAGTACTCCGCTTTAGTCGTAAATACAAGTGACATGTCATGAGAAGGAATAGGGAATAGGGAACTGTGGAGGCAAAGCCGACCGAGCACTCACATCCGCTTTGGCTCTAACCTTTATAAACCGCCCAAGCATCGAGCCTGAGCCAATAATCAGTCACAGTTTTCAAAATTGCATTCAAAACTTAACCTCTTTTGCCGCTGCTCATAACAACCCCTGTAAATAGGCAGCGCCAACTTCGGAAAGTTGCTACACACCATACGGGGTGATCAAGCTCGCTGATCATGAAGGCTTGCCAGGATCGAAAATTCCTTACGCGCCGCGATTTGCTTGCACAAGATTCGGGAATCGAAAGTGGTATTTCGCCGGCTCATTTGTTAATGCAGCCAAGAGCTAAGTTAACTTCCGCAGGGTTTTTGTTTCCGTATGAAAAAAAGGCAGAGCCGCTTGAGATGACCCTGCCTTTTTCGAACTGACGTATCTCCGACGGTTGTTGAACTTGCAGCCAGGCCTTACGGCTGAAAAAGTGTTTCGATCAGACCTTGCGGAGGGGCAAGTCTTACAGTTCACAAGTGGCGATCTTTTCGGATGACCGCTCGCTGATCATTTCCCCTCCAGGTGATGGAACCCTCCTTCAAATGGGTTTGATGCTGAAGGCCTCGGTCACCGGAGTTCCAGGCTGAAATCCGGCTTGAGGTCGGCCGGATCGGGCGGGCCGGCCCCGGCGGTCTTGCCCGCAGCCTCGGCCGGCGACGACCCGGACATGCCGGCCGCCAGGCTGTAGGCGTAAAGATTGTGGTCGTATGACCCCACGTATACCATGCCGTTGGCAACCGCCGGAGAGGATTCTATCCCTTCACCGGTTTGGGCCTTCCAAAGCTGGGCGCCGGCGGCCGCGTTGAAGGCATAAAGATTCATGTCGTATGACCCCACGTAGACCACTCCGTCGGCCACCGCCGGAGAGGAAATGATATAATTCCCGATTAGGGCGCTCCAGGCCTTGCCAAGGTCGGAAACATTGGATGGACTGAGGACGTTCTCAAAGGGGTTGTAGCCGCTGTGGAGGGGGCCGTACATGAATTGCGGCCAGTCGCCGATGCTGACGATAAAGGCGGCCTGGGCTGAAAGTCCGCTCCAGCGGCCCGTAGCGGTCACCCGGTGCCGGCCGGGGGAGGCCGAGGCCGGGACCAGGACGTTCTGTGTAAAACCCCCGTTATTGTTGGTGGAAGCAAGGGCCAGTTCGGTGGTATCGAAATACACATCCACCTCTTCATCGCAGCCGAAGTACGTGCCCGTCACTGCTACCTGTGCGTCCGGGAAGCCGTCGCCGGGGCTAAGGATAACGGCCGTAGCGGGCATGGTCACCCTGAATGGGGCGGTGGCCGTCAGCTTGCTCGTCTGGCCCGTTGCGGTGGCGGTGGTGTTGCCCTGCGGAACCCCTGACGGGACCGGAAAGGCCTGAGTAAAGCCGCCTGTGGGGTTTGCCGCCGCATTGGCCACCTGGGTCGAACCAAAAGAAATCCCGACGATCTCGCTGCCTTGAAAATCAGCCCCCGTGACCGTCACAAGCCCCCCAATCTGGTCCGATGTGGGGCTAAGAACGATGCTCGCCGGCGGGTCCGCCGTAAAGACCGAACGGGCGGACAGGCCGGTTTTGGTCCCCGTGGCCACGACCGGGTACGGCCCGGCAGCCGGCAGCTTTGGCACGGTGAAACTGAGCGAAAAATTGCCTGAACCGTCGGCTGCGGCCTTTCCCATAACGGCGCCGTCAAAAGTGACTCTCACCTTTTCGCTGCAGCCGAAGCCGGTCCCGTGCACCGTCAACTTTGCTTGTGAATAGCCGCTTCCAGGGGAGAGCGTTATGCCCGGGGCATGGGCGGCCGGCAAGGGAGAGGCATTCAAGACCATAACCGCCAGGACGACTCAGACTGCGATAACTTTAAGAGGCTTCATTGTTGAGCTCCTTTCTTTGGGGCCCGGTTCAAATAACGCCCCTGCATAATCGAGACGTTAACCGCGCGTGCAAAGCCCTTCGAAAGCGGGACCTGCGTTAACCGGAATATGCACCGACTTCAGCGCCAAGCATCCCTACCGCATTTTCGGCTCTGGTCTTTCCCCGACAAAACTTCACTTCCACGCCTGAGAAAGGAAAAAGCATACGATCTCCCGTTGGAATACGCAATTCAAACGTACTTTGGACTGGTTGTTGCGATTTTGCGACACACCTCTTCCCACTTGGTGAAGACTCTCGGGGTTAGCTAATTTTGGAATGTGACTCTATCACAAAGACCGTTGCCCGCCAGCGTTTCCGCCATACCATTGTCACGAGTGCAGGTGACCCCTTTCTTTTGTACTTCCCTTTTTTCTGGTCCCTTTGCGCAGGCGGCAGGAACAAAGGTGTGCATATGAGCATAGTCCAATCTCCGTTCGCGGAGAAGCACCCACTTCATAAAGCAGCTGGTCATCATCCCGGGGTCCGCATAGATTTGAGTCGTCTCGGCGGGAGAATAGCCCAACTGCTTCTGCAAGGCATACGCTGTAAGTATTTACCCATGAGGCATGTTTGTTGCACCGCCTTTGGGTGGCGCAAATTGATTTGGTCCGGTCGCCTGCGGCAGGTTGTCACGTTGCCGTGATGCGCTGCATTTTCGATATGATGGACAGACGTGTCCTCGCACACTATCGCGCGGAAGCGTTGAGGACAAAAGTTTACGTTTTTCTAACCGCTTGTGTACAAACTTCTGTCAGCTTTCTGACATTAGCGGATAACCGCGCTGAAAAACACGGGCGATGGAGCCGGATCCATTGTCCGTGGGCTACAGACGGGCATCGTTGATGCTCGTAAGCCTTCTATTCGATATGCAAGTGGAATCGCCCGTGCAAGACAAGTCTCGGTGAAACAGGTCAAAGATTGGGGGTATGATGGAAGAAAAGCGGTTGATGACGAAGAATTGCATAGCGCCGTGGCAGACGCTCGAAATATGCGTCGATGGCCGGATTCGCCCGTGTTGCGGCCCTCTGTACGATGATTTTGGCAACATCGACGGCGCCCTTTCAGACCCGACAAAGTTCAGGGATACTTTTAACAGTAAAGCCTACAGGGAACTTAGAAATCAGCTGCTGACCGGGAACCTCCAGGACGGATGCGTCACCTGCCGAATCGCTCCGCAACGGCCGGTTACAACTGAATCGCTGCGTCAATCTGTTGAACTATATTTGAAAAGCCGCGGCAGAAATATTACTGAAAACACCGATCTGTTGACCGAATTCGCTTTTGAATCATGCAACACCGCGGTAACGGATAAATGCAATCTCTCATGCATCTATTGTTTCACTCATTCAAACGACAAACCCGGTGAGGGAATCAAAAATTACACAGAGGTGAGCTATGACCGGTTTCTGAAATTAGTATCGCTTCTGGTTCAAGACGGTCTCAAGCTGTTAGTCATATGCGGCGTAGGCGAACCTACAGTCTACCGCTCCTGGAAAGAGCTCTGCACCACCCTTTTTGACAGCTTTCCCGGCCTTTTTATATGCCTGGTTTCAAATTTCGGGAAAAAATTCACGGATGCGGACTTGGATGTATTGAAGCGCTTCCACCGAATACTCATAAGTTGCGACACTCTCGATCCCGAATTGCACTCGTGGCTGCGACGAGGCGGCAGGATTGACGTTCTTCTAGACAACATCAGCAGGCTAAAAGCCAAGACCCGCAACAATCCAGGGCACAAGCAAATCCTGACTTTCAACGTTACGGAAAGCAACGCTATCATCGACAAGCTGGTCGATTTGGCTAAATTTGCCGTCGATAATGAAATCGGGCTTCAGTTCAGCAATCTGCTCATCGTAGAAGGTTCGTATGCAGAAAAGAACAACTGTCTTACGAAAATAACCGAAATCCCGGATGAGCAGGTTCCTGCCGCTTGGGAGGTTATTTGCGACATCACGGAACGTACCTCAGCGCAAAACCCGAGATTCTTTCTTTCGCTCGGTCCCTTGTACGAAATTATGAAGCAAAGAGCGGAATCGATAAGCTTCCATAGGTTTGTGCCGTCGGAAGACGAGCTGTTCTACCGTTGGTTTGCAAGCGCGCATCCCAAAAACCCGGCAGCCTTCCTGAGAAAGATCTTCCGGTCGTTTTCAGACTGCTACAGGGGGATTCTGATCGCCTCGGGGTCGACTTTAGCTTTCAATTTGCCCCACACGGCAGCCAGGTTCAAGTATCGAACAATCTGGTGCAAAAACAATCACCCCGACAAGTACGCCGGCGCCATGGAAGAGACAGTTGTCGGTTCGCACCTGACGATTGCAGTGGAAAGAACCGAAAGATTTTATACACATGTTCTCCTGGAAGTATTCGGGTATGAGATGGTGAATGGAACCGCTCGAATCGACGAAACCATGATCCTCTCAGAACCCCGAAACAACCTCGATGCGCATTCCAAAGCCTTGAACCGTGAGGCCGGTGTAAAACCGGCAGGCAATATCCCGGCCAAAGGAGCGCCAGTCCCGAGCAAGCCGTGTCCTTTGGGCGATTCAATCGCGGCTGCCGATTTCCTCAATGCGCATGGAGAAAAGCAGTCCCAAAAGGGGGATAATCATCACGCACGCGTTTGCTTTGAACTGGCCATCGAGCACAATCCGAATCATGCCGGCGCCCACAACAACCTTGGAGTGGTTCAGTGGCAACAGGGGAACCTGGAGCAGGCGGTACGATGTTTCCATCAGGCCCTGGATCTCGATCCGGAGGACCCGGATGTCATCTACAATTGTTCCAGGGCGCTCGCGGCTGCGGGCGAGTTCGATTCCGCGGCCGGTCTGCTTAAATTATACCTCCAGCGCAAACCTCAGGACCCGGCGGCATGGGAAGATTACGAGTCACTTATCCGCCAATCGGGAGTCCAAAAAGAATTCTCGGGGGATTTACCGCCGGGACTGCATCCATTTACCCCCAGATGGGCAAAGAACCCCTCAAGCAAATGGATTACATCGGCGCAATAGAGTTTCTGCACTGCGCTTTACTCCTCGACCGGAAGCAGGTTGAGGCTCATCTCCACCTGTGAAGGAAAGGGGGTCACCCTTGACTCTTGTTTATGCGCAAGAACCTATGGATCTGGGGGAGAAAGGGGCGCATAGCGGCTCGCCTTCCATTAGAAAAACCCGTTTGATCGGCAAGCCGTCCAAAATGTCGATTGTCTGCTCAAGTGTCAGGAACTGACGTGGCCTTAAGCTCACAAAAGAGGGGTCGTAGATGCGGAGCCTCGTTTCAGTTTAGTTGAATCCCGTGCCCATGAAAATCTCGATCGTGTCGGCCACGATGGGGTACTTGGCACCATCGACCGGCATATCATCGATGTTTACTTGGCATTTGGGTCCTCCACTTGAAATAAGAAATTCAGCCGACTGTGAAACTGGTAAACCGTATCGGTCAAAGCATTATTGACATTCGGTTGTAAGGAGTCAAAAGGTTGTGACATTGCGGTTTCTCCTTTATCCCGGCCTTGTAGATGCGGGCTCAAGGCCCGGGCAACTGTTCTGGCTTATGGGTGCTTGCCAAATTTCGATAATGTATTACGTGGTAATTCATGGTAATTCCCCACAATGGAGTGAGTGTTATACAAACTGTTCACCCCTCTTTCTAAAAGGGGGAATTCAGCCGGCGCTCTCAATGAGAGGTGGTTTCCGCGCGGACATCAGCTGCCGGAGATGCGCCCCAACCTCTGGCGCCTTCCCTTTGCCATAAGTCACTTCTTAATGGCACCCTACACTGGGTGCATTGCCCATATTTTGCAAACAGCGGCTCTTTTAACCTCCGCACTTGCAAGTCTGAGACGCAGGCTGCCCGCCGCGAACGGTTTGGCTTCGAAATCACGATACACAGTGATTCCTTTTTCGCGTCGAGACGCAACTCCCTGAATTGGCACGACAAATGCTTTCGAATGCGCCTGGACTGTGAAATGAGGTCGGCGGGAAGGTTTCTCTCCGTGATGAAGCGCAAGTGAATTGAAAATTTTTTGCAACCTTTCTCTGATATACGGGGAGCATCACGGTCACAGTAACGAAAAGGGAAAAAGGCGATGTGTAATTTGAGAAGAATAAAATTCAATTGTGGCGGACCGTATTCCACTGGAGTTCCGGCATTTCGGTCGACACTAGCTGCGTTGGTTGTCATAAGCTTGCTTTTTGTCTTATCCGCTGGTGCAGCCCGGGCGCAGGAAGCGGGCCATGTGGCCCCCTTGAACGCCCGGTTCTTGGAGTACATGGGGCAGAAACAAGCCGCCGAGCTAACAGGAGCGCCGCTGGTCACCATCCCTCCCGGCGGGCGTCCGACGGGACACATACCCTCGACAATCGATTTTTCATATCTCCGCGCGTCTGCAGTTCCAAGGGCGACAGGGAAAGTCGCTTCGTACCCGGCCTCTTTTGACCTGCGCAGCGTCAACAAGGTCAGCCCGGTCAGGGACCAGGGCGACTGTGGCAGTTGCTGGTCGTTTGGCGCGCTTGCTTCGGTAGAGTCCGTTCTTATGCCGACTGTGACGAGCTTCTCGGAGCAGTTTATTATCGACACGCATGGTTTTGATCCCGGCCCTTGCGACGGCGGCAACGAACTCATGGCAATAGCCAATATGGCAGGGCATGGGATATTTGCGGAAAATTTATATCCATATCAATATTGGTGGCCTACGGAGTACATGCCGGCCACGTCGAGCGCCTGGGCGGGGGCTTACATCTCCTCCGTTCAGTTGATCGTTGCGGGTCTGGACTCGAACGGCAATCCAATCACGACTAACATAAAGAACGCGCTGTACAGTGAGCAAAATGCCGTCACCGTCGGCTTTATGGTCGACCAAGGTTCGCCTTACCTGGTGGAAACCAATGGACAGTGGTGTTACTACAACAATACAAACACGATGGGCGACGGCCACGTGGTCGCAATCATCGGCTGGGACGATAATTTCCCTGCATCCAACTTTGGAATTCAGCCTCCGGGGAAGGGCGCTTACCTTGTAAAGAACAGTTGGGGGACATTTTGGGGAAACAGCGGCTATTTCTGGATGTCTTACTATGACAAGTCCCTGGGCACGGAAGCCTGGGTCTTCAATGGCGTTTTGCCGGCCTCAACGTATAGCTGGACCTATCAGCACGACCCGCTCGGGTGGGTGTATAACTACGGCTGGGGGTCCGGGCGCCCCACCGCATGGATGGCCAATGTGTTCAAAGGCAGCCCCAACGGAAAGGTAATCAGGGCCGTCAGCTTCTACACGGTCGATCCGGGCACCCAGTACTCGGTAGAGATTTATGACAGCTGCCCGACAAGCTACTCCCCGAGTGGTGCGGTTGTAAATCCGGTGGGCGGAAAGCTGCTCTATAGCAGTAGCGGGGCGTTCGCCAGCGCTGGTTATAATACGCACCACCTCAGCACGCCCGTGACTGTTTCGCTCGGTACCAGCCCGGATGTGAACTTCTCGGTAGTGGTGAAGTTGACTGACACACATGGTTATGGATGGCCGATACCCATTCAGGGGCAAGTCTCGGGTTACACCGACCGTTCTTATGCCCCTTACGGGCAAAGCTATGTATCGCTGACAGGCGCAGTGGGCGCCTGGTATGATCTGGCCAATGCCAAGCAGGGCTTCAAGGCCTGTCTTAAGGCTTTCGGGACCCCAAACTGATCCTTGGAAAAAGGAGAACCCCCTCAGATTCCCCGAAACGATAGATGAACAGGCCCTCGCGGTCATTCGTATCCGCAAACCTTCCCGTTCTATGGATCGGACAATAGGCGATGAGCGAAGCGGCGAGTCTTCCAGCTCATCACGAGTAAAGATGTTCCTATCGAACTCTGCTGGATAGCCTAAGAATTCATGGCGAGCATGCCGTATATCCCGTTGACATATCCTGCATAAATTTTATAATATCTGCGGAGACAATGACATCTTTTAACGGGGGTGGCGTTATGGCTTGCGTGAAAACCAGAATTTTTAAAAGCAATCGAAGTCAGGCTGTTCGCCTGCCGAGGGAAGTTGCCTTTCCGGATTCGGTGAAAGATGTGGAAATCACTGCGGTCGGCAACAAACGCATGATTGTGCCTGTGGGCCAGTCTTGGGATGAGTGGTTCAATGCGCCGGGGGTTTCCAATGATTTCATGATAGAGCGAAAGCAACCGGAAGACCAGCGACGGGAGACCATGGGGTGCTGAAATACCTGTTGGACACCAATATCGTCGTCTACACTTTGAAGAACCGACCTCAGCAAGTGAAAAGACGCTTTCACGATCATCACGGCCGGATGGGCATTTCCGCTGTAACGTTGGGGGAATTAGTGTTTGGGGCGGAACATTCACAACAAGTGGAACGCAATCTTGCCGACATCGAAGCCATGGTCGCCCGGCTTGAAGTGCTTCCCTTCGACGACAAAGCCGCATACCATTTTGGACAGATACGGGCGGTACTTTATCGTACGGGTCGGCCCATAGGACCTTACGATATGATGATAGCCGGTCAAGCCAGGGCGTCGGGCCTGATATTGGTGACAAACAATATCGGCGAATTTGAACGGGTGCCGGGACTGGTGCTTGAAGACTGGAGCGAGGTGTAAGATTTCGATAAGAGAGAAAGAAGAGGGGTCACACGTTTTGACACGCCAACATCCCTTTCAAGCATTCCAATGGACTCGCGCACCGATTCGCTGTTTTTTATTTCCTCGTCAACCCCCCGGCTTGCCTGTCTCACCGATGACTCTCCCATCCCGTATGCCGCGCCGATTTCCCTTAGCGTGAGCCCTGAGTAAAGCCGGCATGGATGCATTCCAACCCGTCGCGCAATTGCCAGGTCTCTCGTGCACAGCGCCTCAACAGCGGTAGGAGAAAACGGGGTCGCAGCAGAAAAGGGGGGCGCACCTGCACTTTTCACAACCACCTGCTCCCTCTCAATTTGCTCAAGGCGTCTCTACGCCGAAGTCATCAGGAGGACTCCACTGGTTGAAAGCCTCCAGCGCGAATTCCGTGTGGTGGTAGCGGGACCGACCACTCTGGCGGCTCTTCTGAACAGTCTTCAGATGGGATTTCGAACGCTTGCGATCCAGAAGCAATCGACCGAGGTCTGGAATCTCCTCGGGGAGGTCAAGACTGAGTTCGGAAGGTTCGGAAGCTCCATGGAACGCGTCAGGAAGAAATTGGATCAGGCGGCCGATACCGTGGATGAAGTCAGCAGGAGGTCTAAGACAATACAAAAGAAGCTGCGCAACATCGAGGAGCTTCCATCCGAAGAACCGCAGGCACTGCCTGGC
>Ga0187771_10000873_pt1 | contig 19362 bp, 13 predicted proteins | sample 0116_SJ02_MP15_1_FD_133139 | JGI IMG/M metagenome (GOLD analysis project Ga0187771, IMG submission 133139) | Tropical peat soil microbial communities from peatlands in Department of Meta, Colombia - 0116_SJ02_MP15_10_MG | ecosystem: Environmental > Terrestrial > Soil > Wetlands > Peat | place...
CGCGGCAACCACTTCGGCCTTGCGGCGGATGACCCAACGCTTGGTCGACGGCGGCGGCAGATCCGCGATCGTCAGAGGACTGCCATCGGGCCCGATGACGTATTTGACCCTCGGGCGGTGGGGCTCGGTCATTGTTGTACTCACTGGACTCTACTTGACTGGTACTAATGGCTCGCAACCTACAGGCGGCGACTTAAAATTTGCCTAAGCAAAGGGGATAGAACGGGAAATGTTTGCCGCGTTTGCGCTAACCTTTTGGTTACGGATTGGGTGGGCCGTCCCGCTGGCGGATGGGGTATAACGGTGGGCATTCTTGGCCGGCATTGAGTCGATCGGGTAATTGGGGTGCGCCGTTGAAAATGGACGCGACCAGACAATCCGATTCGTGGTGGCGGACCCAAGCCCGCTACCTGGGAACTTTGCTGGCAGTGGCGCTCGCCTATTTCGTCCTGGCCAAGCTCTGCCTGCGCCTAGCCTCTATCAACCCGAGCGCGAGCCCGATTTGGCCGCCGACCGGCTTGGCCCTTGCCGCCATGCTGCTCGGCGGCCTGCGCATGTGGCCGGCGGTCTTCATCGCCGCCTTCGCCGCCAATGTGACCACCGCTGGCACGCCCGCCACCTCCGCCCTGATCGCACTCGGCAACACGCTGGAAGCGGTGGTCGGCGGTGCCATGATCGAACGCTGGTCGGGCGGGCGCGACACCTTCGCCACGCCGCTGCGCGTAGTGAGATTCGCGCTCATCTCGGTCGGGCCGGCCACCGTCCTCAGCGCCACCATCGGCGTGGTCACACTGAGCGCGAGCGGCTTTGCCGCCTGGGCGCAATTTGCGCCGATCTGGGTCACGTGGTGGTTGGGCGATGCCGCCGGCGCGCTGGTGGTGACCCCGGTGATCGTGCTGTGGGTGCAAACGGACTGGCGCGCTTTCGATGCCCGCGAAAGGCGGGTAGTCATGGCGGTGCTGGCCATGGCTGTCGCCGTCGGAGTGATCGCATTCAGCCCGCTGCTGCCGCGCTCCGAGTACACGAGCCCGCTCGGCTTCCTGGCGATCCTGCCGCTGGTGTGGGCCGCCCTGCGGCGCGGCCCGCGCGACACCGCGACGGTCGCGCTGATCCTCACCGGTTTTGCGGTCTGGAGCATGGTCGCGCATGTCGGGGCGTTCAGCGATATGGGGCTGAATGAATCGTTCGTGCTCTTGCTCACCTTCATGATCGGCGTCTCGCTGCCGAGCCTGACCTTGAGCGCCGATGTAGCGATGCGCCGGCTCACCGAGGATTCCTTGCGGCAGACGCAGGCCGACCTCGATAGTCGCGTCAAGGAACGCACCGCCGCGCTTGCCGACTCCAATATCCATCTCCTGGAGGCGCAGCGTCTCGCCAATCTCGGCAGCTGGTCGTGGGACGTGGTGCACAACAGGATTGAATGGTCAGACCAGTTGTTCGAGATTTACGGCCGCCGCGCGGATCAGTTCAACGGCACGCTGAACGACTTCATCAGCTTCATCCATCCCGACGACCGAGAGATTGTGCAGAAGAGCGTTACCGCGGCGCTCCGGTCGGGCAGCGATTTCAGCCATGAGGAACGCATCGTACGACCGGACGGCAGCATCCGGCATCTGCAGAGCATCGGCGAAGTGATCCGCGACGACAGTGGTGCGGCCGTGCGCATGCTTGGCATTTGCCTCGACGTCACCGATCGCAAGCTGGCGGAGCGGGCGCTGCACGACACCGAACAGAGCTATCGTCTGCTGCTCAAGGGCGTGCGCGACTACGCAATCTACATGCTCGACCCGCAAGGCCACGTGCGCAGCTGGGACGACGGCGCCCGCCGCTTGAAAGGCTATACGGCCGACGAGATCGTCGGCCGCCATTTCCGCATTTTCCTGCCCGAAGAAGTGCGCGCGACCGACACTGCGGACCAGGCGCTCGCCGCCGCCGCGCGCGACGGCCAATACGAGGCGCAGCTTTGGGTCGTGCGCAAGGACGGCAGCCGCTTCTACGCCAACGTGGTGCTGGACGCGCTGCGCGACGATGCAGGCGAGCTCATCGGCTTTGCTAAGCTGGTGCGCGACATCACCAGCCAGCACAATGCGCAGGTCGCGCTCGAACAGACGCGCGAGCAGCTGGCCCAGTCGCAGAAGATGGAAGCGCTCGGCCAGCTCACCGGCGGCATCGCGCACGACTTCAACAATCTGCTGATGATCGTGTCACGCTACGCGCAGCTGCTGCAGCGCCGGCTCGCCGACCCTAAGGATCGGCAGGCGGTGGAAGCGATCCGAACCGCCGCCAGTCGCGGCGAAAAGCTGACGCGGCAGTCGCTCACTTTCTCGCGCCGCCAGCAATTGACGCCGGTGGTGGTCGATCTGCGCGAGCGCATCGACGCGGTGCACGACATGCTGGCGCCGTCGCTGCGCGGCAACATCGAACTTGTCTGCGATATCGAGGACAAAGTCTGGCCGGTTGAAGTCGACCTCGGCGAGTTGGAGCTGGCGCTGGTCAATGTCGCGGTTAATGCGCGCGACGCCATGCCGGACGGCGGCACCATCACTCTGTCGGCGCGCAATGTGATGCTCAAGCCGGGCTCGGCTGCCGGCAACCTGCAGGGCGAGTTCGTCGCGCTTGCCATCATCGATACCGGCAGCGGCATGCCGCCGGAGGTGGTGCAGCGGGTGTTTGAACCGTTCTACACCACCAAGCCGGTCGGCAAGGGGACCGGGCTCGGCCTGTCGCAGGTGCATGGTTTTGCCAGCCAAGCGGGCGGCGCGGTCACCGTGAGCAGCGAGCCTGCGCGCGGCACCGTGGTTACCATCTATCTGCCGCGCAGCGCCAATGCGGCGCTCACGGCGAGCGGCGACGGGGTCGAGGAGAGCGGCGATGCGGCACAGGGCACGGTGCTGGTGGTGGAGGACAGCCGCGATGTGGCCGAAGTCACTTCGGCGCTGCTAAAGCAGCTCGGCTACCGTGTGGTGCGCGCCGAGAATGCGGCCGAGGCGCTGCGCCATTTGCAGCAGGGCATTGGCGTCGATCTCTTGTTGTCCGACATCGTCATGCCGGGCGGCATCGACGGCATCAGCCTCGCGCAAATCTGCCGCGAGCGGTTTCCCGACGTTCCGGTGTTGCTCACCAGCGGCTTCAGCGATGCGGCGCGCGCCGCCGACGGCCGCTTCGACATCCTGCGCAAGCCATTCGAGCTGTCGGCGTTGGAGCAGGCGATCGATATCGTCTTGAAGAATGGCGGCGAGCGCCGGCAGGCGCAGGCCCTGTGAGACCGCGCTTAGCTTCCTGGCGACACGATCTGCTGGATATCGGAAATCTTGTAGGTCTGCCCCCCGACGGTGACCGTCGGCGGCGTCTGCGTGAGGTCGACCGAGCTGACCTTGCCCTCAACCTGCGTCGTTACCGTGGTTGATTGCCCGCTGGCGGTGACTGTGGTCGCGGTGAGCGTGTAATTGCCGGCCGGCCAGGTGGTGCCGTCATTGCCGACGCCGTTCCAGGTGTAGGTCTGGCTGCCCGAATTGACCGCGACCGTGCCGGTATAGGCGGTCTGCCCGGATGGCGCCGTGATGGTGACAGTTGCGGTTGCCGGCTGTGTGGCGTTGAGCGCCCAGGTTGCCTGCCCGTTGGCGAGTTGCGCGGTCGTGCCGTTGACCACCACAGTTGCGCCGACCAGCGAGAGCGCCTGCGTCGTTTGCGCGCTTTGCTGCAGCGACACCAGCGTGCTCAAGGTGTCGTTGGTCTTCATCTGCTGCTCGACGCCGGCGAATTCGACGAGCTGCTGGGTGAACTGATTGGTATCCATCGGACTGAGCGGGTCCTGATTCTGCAATTGCGTCGTCAACAGTTGCAGAAAGGTGGTGAAGTTGCTGGCGATCTCGGCGTTGTTGCTCAATGCGCTCGAGACCGAACTGGTGGAACTGCTCGTCGGCGTGATCGTGGTCATAGGCGATCCTCAGACGCGAATGTCGACGCCGCCGCGCAGGCTGGCGAGGCGGCTGTAGCTGTTTTGGCTTGTGCTGGTGGCCGGCATCGTCGTGTCCGGCACGACGATCTGCGCGGTGCTCTGATTAGAAGTGGGAGCGGCTTGCTGTTGCTGGCCGCTGCCCTGGTCGCGCAGCGAGAATTGCAGGCCGTTGTCTGTGGTCTTCAGCCCGGCATCCTGCAGTGCGCGTTCAAGGCCGCTGGAGTCGCTCTGCAACAGGTTGAGCGTGTCGGAGCAGTCGGCGATCAGGTGCGAGGTGACGCGGCCGTCGCGGTCGACGTCGAGGCGGACTTCGATACGGCCGAGCTCGGGCGGGTCAAGCCGGATCTCGAAGCGGTTCTTGCCCGCCTGCGCCATGCTAGCGATCTCGACGGCGACGCCCGAGATCGGGACCGCGACCGCCAGTGCCGTTGGCTGCGTCGTCTGTGGTGCCGATGGCGTCGGGGCGGTCGCATTCGCCGCCGCCTGGCCCACGTCGGGCGATGGCGCGGTCAGCGCCGCCTGCTGCGCGGCGTCGCCCGTTGCATGTGGCGCGGCGGCTTGGCCATCGGTCGCCAGCGTTGCCGTCGATGTCTGCGCTGCGGCGCGCGAAGGCGCGGTCGCGACGTTGCGTGGGCGGGCGGCAGCAGGCTTGTCGCTGTCGCTTTGTGCCGGGGCAAGACCGGCCGTGTCGGGTTTGGCCGGATCGGTAGCGGCAGCCGTCGCCGCTTGATCGGCCGCAGCGGGCGTTTGCGCTTGTTGGTCCGCAGCCGGCGATACGACCTTGCCGGCCGCTGGCGCGGCTTGTGTGATTTGGCTGCTTGCCTTCGTGACCGTCACGGCAGATGCCGGCACGGCAGCGGCGACAACGCCGGGCGCGCTCGTCTGAGCCGGGACGGTCGTGGAATCGGCTGGCCACGGGGGCGCCGTTATTGTGTTGGCCGGCCTGTCGCTGACCAGCTTGGCGTCGCCGGATGGCTGGGAACCATCGGCGGCTTTGGCCTGCTCGCCGGTGGCATCGGCCTTCACCTTGCCGGTGCCAGGCGGTTTGGCTTTGCTCGCCTTTGCATCGCCCTGAACCGTATTGGCGACATCCGCGGCGCTGACAGCATCCGCAGCTTGCATGGCGGTGGTAACAGTTGTGGCCGTGACCGTAGTGTTGGACGTTTGCGCCATGACGACGATTGGCGCGGGGGCAGGCGTGGCGACAGCCTTCGCCTTGCCGGTGTCGGGGGTTTTGGCTTTGGCCAGCTTTGTGCCGCCCTGAACCGTGTCGGCGACATTTGCGGCGCTGATCGCGTCGGCGGTATGCACGGCACTCATCACAGTCGCGTTTGTGACCGCAATGGTCGATGTTTGCGCCGTGGCGACGATCGCTTTGGCGGCGGGCGTCGGTAACTGTTGCGGAGCTGGCGCGGCAGCTTGCGTGCCGGCATCGAGCAGGCTTGCGAACGGCGTATCGGGCGCGCGCTCGGGGCTCGTCGCCCAAGTGGACGGCACGACAAGCTCGTTAGCAGACGTGACTGCGCCGGACACGACTTGCGGCACGGGACTCTCCGGATATCCGGCATCCGATCTGCAATCGCTAGGCCAGCGGCCGCGTGGAATAAAAACCTGATGAATCAATGACTTGCGTGATGACTGCGGGCTGGCGGAGAGCAACAGCCCGGCAGCGCCTGCTGGCCGGGCGGCAATATTTGCCGACGCCACCTCGAATTGCGCGCCAGGCATCGCCACCTATAGTAAGAAGAGCCATGCCGAACAGCCTCGATCTCGATCGCCGCCCGCAAGACACCCGTGTCGTTGTCGCCATGTCCGGCGGCGTCGACTCCTCGGTGACTGCCGCGCTGCTCAAGGCCGAAGGCTATGACGTGGTCGGCGTCACACTGCAGCTTTACGATCATAGCGAGACCACCCACCGCAAGGGCGCTTGCTGCGCCGGGCAGGACATCTACGACGCGCGCAGCGTAGCCGAGCGCATCGGCATTCCGCATTACGTGCTCGACTACGAGAGCCGCTTCAAGGAAGCAGTGATCGCGCGCTTCGCCGAAAGCTATATCCACGGCGAGACGCCAGTGCCCTGCGTCGAGTGCAACATGGCGATCAAGTTCCACGACCTGTTGAACACCGCGCGCGAGCTCGGCGCCGACGTGCTGGCGACCGGCCATTATGTCGCCTCGCGCGCGCTGCCTTCGGGCGGCCGCGCGCTTTATCGCGCGCGCGAGGAGGAGCGCGACCAGAGCTATTTCTTGTTCGGCACCACGCGCGAGCAGCTCGAGCTACTGCGCTTCCCGCTCGGCGAGCGCAGCAAGGCGGAGACGCGCGAACTGGCGCGTCAGTTCGGACTGGCCGTCGCCGACAAGCACGACAGCCAGGACATCTGCTTCGTACCATCCGGCCATTACGCCGACGTAATCGAGCGTTTGAAGCCGGGCGCTGCCGAAGCCGGCGAAATCGTCGATCTCGACGGCAAGGTGCTGGGGACTCACTCCGGCATTATTCACTTTACCATCGGTCAGCGGCGCGGGCTTGGGTTGGCCGCCGGCACGCCACTCTATGTGATCCGGCTCGACGCCGAGCACCGGCAGGTCGTGGTCGGACCGCGCGCGGCGTTGCGCACGAGGCGCATCGTGCTGCGCGACGTCAACTGGATCGGAGAGGGCAGCCTGGAAGAGGCGCTCGCTGACGACCGGCGCGAGGTGTTCGTCAAGGTTCGCTCGACACGCGCGCCGCAAGCCGGCTGGCTCATGGCTGCGAACGGCGGCTATGAAGTCGAGCTGGTGGACGGCGAGGACGGCGTTTCGCCTGGCCAAGCCTGCGTCTTCTACGACGCCCGCGAAGGCCAGGCACGCGTGCTCGGCGGCGGCTTCATCAAGAACGCGGCGGCGATGGCCGAGCGCGTGCGCGCGGGCACCGAGTCCAGGGCGGCGGCAGTCGCGCGCGAATAGGCCGTGCGGTGGGGGCGGAATTGGACAAAGCCGATGTCGAACGCGCCTACGCGTGCTGGGCGCCGATCTATGATCTGGTGTTCGGCGCGGTGTTCGAGCGCGGGCGCCGCGCGGCGATCGCGGCGGCCGAGCGAATCGGTGGGCGCATTCTCGAAGTCGGCGTCGGCACCGGCATCTCGCTGCCCGATTACCTGCGCTCAAACCGGCTGGTCGGCATTGATCTTTCCGAGCCGATGCTGCGCAAGGCGCGGGCCCGCGTTGCCGAGCATGGGCTGAACAACGTCGAAGCCTTGGCGGTGATGGATGCCGAGCGCCTGGCGCTGCCCGACCGATCGTTTGACGTGGTGGTCGCGCAATATGTCATCACCGCGGTGCCCCATCCGGAAGCGACGCTCGATGAGTTCGCGCGCGTGCTGCGGCCGGGCGGCGAGATTGTACTGGTCAATCACATCGGCGCCGAGAGCGGCGTTCGCCGCCTGTTCGAGCTGTGCTTCGCGCCGCTCGCGCGCCGGCTCGGCTGGCGGCCGGAGTTCAGCTTCCGCACGCTGTCCAATTGGGCCGAGCGCCACGGCGGCGTGCGAGTGATCGAGCGGCGCGCCATGCCGCCGTTCGGGCATTTTTCGCTGATCCGCTTCCAACGGCTTGCCGACGGCGAGCACTACAGCGCGGCCTGAACCGAAGCGTCGCACGAGACCGGGGACCGGAGCTCCTCGGGAGCGGCCAATTCGGCCGAAGTCGCCGTTCCGCCACGACTTTTGCGCTTGCTTGCTTGACAGGCTTTCTCGGCGCTTCCTATATGCCGCCTATTCCGGCCGGCAAGGTTGCGGAATGGCGGGGTAGCTCAGCTGGTTAGAGCAGCGGAATCATAATCCGGAGGTCGGGGGTTCGAGTCCCTCCCCCGCTACCAAATCCACCGTAACCTCCTGAAATCACTGAAACCGGTCGCCCGCAGGTCCGCGTTTCAGATGTATCACTGATACATCTGCGGAGCGGCTTTGGCAAAGGCGTGCCGACGTCGCCTGCCGAACTGGTAAACATCACGCAAGCGGCGGCCAAGAAAGCACGGCATGTCCACAAGCACCAGCAGGGCACCGGCCGGAAGCGGCCGCGCGGATTCGGATACCGCCGGGATTGATGACTCATGGAAAGACTAGTGGGCGTCGATCCAGTCCGCGACAGGCGTCGAAATCCATTTGCATTCATGCTTCGGACCAGCAACTGCGGCGATACGCCGTGCGGCCCCTTGATCCGGGTTGACGACGATAACCGTAGCCGCTCCGGTTTTTTCTTTCCGTTTTCCGGCAACGCTCAGTTCACCTTCAATCTGATTATGAAAGCCACATCGCATGATGAATTGGGCGTGTAGGTCAGCCTGCGGCATTGAATATCCGAGGAAAATGACTTTGCGCGCTGTACTCAAAGTGGCTGTACAGTTCTGCCACAACGCCTTGAATACAGGCTTCTTGAAATTTTTGAGGTAAACCGGTGGGACAATCAGGGGCGTGTAGGTTCTCCCTCGCGTCGAAATCGGTTCCCTGAACCTCTTAAATGCATATATAGCCTCTGACGAGTCACGTTTGCCGAAAATCAAAGTCCGTTTGGCAGCCTTTAGGTTGCTTCCTTGTGCGGCTTCGAACCAGTTCAATGAGCCATGAGGTTTGAGCAAAATCGGGGCGCGCATTTTGTTGCTATCGCTAAAACCGTAGCTCCCACTATTGATATTTTGTCCAAAAAGCAGCTCATCCAAAATCAGGTCCCAGTTAAAGGATATAACCGCAGCGCTTTCGTCGTAGATGCGATCGCGGAATTTTTTGAGCCAGGAAATTTTTTGTTTTCTGCGGCTTAACTGCCCTCGATAATTCGTGAAACCAATTGGTGATTGCTAACAAGAGGTCTCGTTGAAGGTCTTCCAGGTCTGCCTTGGTAAAATTTCCCTCATATTGTCGGCTCGCATCGAAAAGTTCTTCATTGACCAGCATTTCGGATAGAAGCTGCTCGACATTTGGAAATGATGTGAATTTCTTCGGGTCAAATCCGGGGTGATGAAATCCGATGACCTTTTTAAGTCCTACTTTGAGTTCCTGGTCGATTCTGTCCCACAGTCTTACAAGCAAATCGCTCGTCAGCGGGTAACCAAGACCCGCCGAAAACCCCGCGCCGATCACATACACGTTTCGCCGGCCGCTCATCTTGTCAGCCCGTTTTCTCAGGGAACAGCCCTGGCATCCAGCGCGCGGCAAGCGCCGCTGGAAAAGCAAGACGAAGCGGCGCGCGCGTGCTTTCCGACGTCAGCACACCTTGTTCAAGCAATGCCGAAACGACGCGGCGGGCTTGGCGCTCGCCGGTGCCGACGATGCCGGCGGCATCCGCGCGCGGCAGTTCTCCGCGATACAGGACGGCTTCGAGGATGTTGCCTGATTTGGGCGGCAGGCGGTCGAGTCTGATTTCTTCTTCGGCCCAAAGCAGAACGCGGGCGCGCAGTTGATCGGGTTGCATCAGTCCTTCCATGAACGTGACCTGGTCTATGCAGGTGGTCAGGAAGAATTTCGTGAATTCTGCCAGATTTTCTTCGCTTAGATGGCCTCTGCCATCGAGATCGTTGCGCCGCGTCATATCGCAGGCGGCGAGATGCTTCTTGTAATCATCTACATTCCGGGCAAGACCGCGCGCGATCGACCAGACAGCGCCGGTGTCCAGCGCCTCCAGCAGCATTGCATGCGACATGAGTCTTGCGACGCGGCCATTGCCATCGAGGAACGGGTGAATCCAGGCGAGCCGGTGATGTGCAGCGGCCCCCGCAAGAATCGTCTCGGTCTTGCCGAGTTTGCTGTAGACTTCTTCGAAGCGTTTTAGGAAACGCGGCACCGCGCCCGGGCTGATAGCGACGTGGTTGCCGACCTCGACATCACGGTGACGAAGTTCGCCCGGGACCATCTTGATCCGCTCTTTGGTCACCGGGTCTTTCGTCCATAGCAGGTCTTCAGGCAGTAGCTCGCCGAACCGACGATGGATTTCGAGGATCGATTCACTCGTAAGCGCACGGCCTTTGAGATTGCCGGCGTCTATCCAGCGCTGCACGCTGATATGCGCCTTGGCTTCGAGCTGAAGGTCGCGTTTTTTTGCATCCTTGCTGTAGTCGTTCTTGAGCGCCCGCTCGATGTCGATAGGGTGCGTATCGTGTCCTTCGATCAGGTTGCTGTAGTAGCAGTTCATCGCGCGCACGAGATCGGCGAGCGAGGACAGCAGGCTTTCCGGCAGCGAGCGGCGGAAGCCCGCGCTCTTCTGCGCGAGGTCAAGGCCGAGATCGGTCAAGGCGGCGCGATGGCGCGAGCTCTCGCTGATGACCAGCGGCTCCATGAGGGAGATCGCTTCACCGCGATCTTCGGCCGCTTTTATGTCCGCTTTTTTGTCCGGTTCTTTTGTGTCCATAAATAATTATATATCAAATAGTTATAATAAATCAAGCTGCATAAAAGGCCGCTTAAAAGTCCGCTTTTGTGTCCGCTTTAAAATGGGCGGTTTTCCCGGGAAGTCAAGGGGTTAGCCTGCGTCGGGCTCTCACGACTCACCGCTCGGAAACAGCCCCGCGGCCCGCGCGGCGCCATGCAATGTCGCAAAGCTCGGGTGATGATCAGCGCGGAGTCTTTGTGAGCGGTGCTGTGTCGCGAGCCTCGAGCCGCCTCAGGAGAGCTATGTAAGTCCAAAGGAACTCCAGTCTAACTAGGTCAACCCACCTCTGCTTCTGGCGGCCGCAGCATCCAAATCCCACTCCCATTAGTGCGGACGGGCCCCGAAGTTATCCGTTCGCGCACGCGCGAACGGACCCTTTCAAGGTCGCCTTCGATTGCACTGCGAAGAAATTGCGGTTCTAAACCCACGAACACGGGCCGTAAATCCAGCCGTCGAAGCACTTCCACATCGTTCGGAGAGAGGCGTGCCTCGCGGATATGGCCTGCGCGCGTTAGCCAACCGCCAACGAGTTGTTCGACGTGCGCATCCGATTGCGAACGAAGCGGGGGCTCGACCTTCGCGGCATCAAGTATGGCAGCTGCGTCGCGCTGGGCTTCTCTCCTAGCGCGCAAAGATCGTGCCCGTATCAGTTCTTGCAAACTATTTGACAGCTCCTCTTGACCCGTTCCTTTTAAAAGGCTCGCGGCATGCTGCCTGGCGACGCCAACGAAGGCAGCATCCATCTCGTCACTCGTCATGTCTCCGATCTCGTCGGGATCCTTTACCGCCATGATCGGGTCATGGGGTCCACCGGAGGTCATGCCCCAGCGGGTCGCAATCGCGATTCTTTTCACTCCGGCCCGGCGTCCACCGCGGGTCAGCACATTGACACGGTCGGCTTGGGCCCAAGCGCGCTGAAGCGTCGCACTAGGCCCACCTGTGTCATGGCAACCCTTCGCCTCAGCGACGACTAAAGTCGTCAGTGACGCATTGCTGGCAACCCAATCGGGTAAATCACCACGCCGGTTTCTTCTTCGTTTGACTGATACGCGCCGGCGTCCGTCAAGGATAATTCTTCGTCGCCCCAAGTGTGCGAAATGCTTGAGGTCAAAATATTCTTCGAGATAAGCTCTCGCGACAAACCGGCCAAATAATCATTTGCGATTCTTGGCGACCTTCCAACTTACCTCGTAATGCCTGAACAAGCCGCGAACCGTGCCCAAAAACCTGACTAATTTGGGCACTGGCTGGGCAGAACGTTCGCGTAATGTTTTAAGGTTGTTGGAAAAACGTTCGAATTCTGCTTGGACGATTTACAGGCGTTCGCGCTGTAGCCCGCACGATATTTTCGATGGAGGAAGAATGAAAACAATTCTCATAACAGGCGCTGGAAGAGGCATAGGACTGGCGACCGCGCGGGAGTTTGCGGCACCAGTTGGCGGGTGCTTCCGCTCGATAAGGAGTTCGGATCCGCCGCTGGGTCGGCGCGACCCTCGCGTGCGCGAGAGCGCACAAAGTTGGTTAAATCGGGTGCTCCGACAATCGCCCCTTTTTAAACAAAACAAATTTTTGTGGCGTCTATTGCAACATCGCCAATTCAGAGATCGTTTTCGCGATGGGGCAGCAGCACTGTCTGATTCAAGTCAAAGACAGTTCCGTGATTTTGGAGAGACTTACTTTTTGGCGGACGGGCTGTTTCTCAGCAGGTCATCACAGGAGAAATATGCACTTTCCGAGTACAAATGCCTGACCCAAGCCGATCTCTCGCACTTGGATCGAAGGATGCCATTTACTTCAGGCAACAGAGGTGCGCCATGAAAGTCAAAGAAGTGATGCACAAGGGCGTTGAGTGGGTTGGTCCCGACACCCCTGTGATGGAAATTGCGAAATTAATGCGCAAGCATGACGTAGGCGCGATTCCAATCGGAGAGAACGATCAGTTAATTGGGATGGTGACCGACCGCGACATCGTATGTAAGGGCTTGGCGCAGGACAGCTTTGATCCTAGCCGTGGCACAGCACGCGATGTGATGACTTCAGGCATCCACTGCTGCCGGGATGATGATGACCTTGCCAAGGCCGTGCGGCACATGGAGAACCTGAAGGTCCGTCGGTTGCCAGTGATCAACGAGCGCAAGCGGATGGTTGGCATCCTTAGTCTTGGTGATGTTAGCGGCTTAGCGCCGAATGATCTGCTGTCCGAATACGTCAAGAGCGTATCAGCCCATCACCACTAAATCGCGCCGCGACCAGCGCCGCTGTTAATGGCCCCAAAGGACAATATCTTTGACCGGAAATTCGCGAGGCGGCGTTGAAACTGATGCGCGGGCCAAGCTAAGGCTATAGTTGGCGCAAAGCGACGTAGCGCGTATGCATTAAAATATGCATCTAATCTGCGGCCGGAAGTTGCATCCCATGACGACGGTTAGACAATTGCTCCGCGAAAAAGGCGAGAAGGTGCATACAGTAGGTCCTGAGGATACTGTTTATAATGCCATTCGAAAAATGGCAGATGAGAACATTGGTTCATTGATCGTCATGGATGATGGGAAAATAGCCGGAATCATTACAGAACGTCATTATGCACGAAACGTGGCGCTGAAGGGCCGAGCGTCGCCTTCAACTCCTGTCAAAGACATTATGGAGACGAAAGTCGTATATGCGCAACCCGATCAGTCAGTGGAGGAATGCATGGCAATTATGACCGACAAGAAAGTTCGCCATCTCCCTGTTATGGAGGACCAACAACTGATGGGATTAGTCTCAATCGGCGATTTGGTGAAAAACATCATCAGCGATCAGAAATTTATTATTGACCAGCTCGAGCACTTTATCCGCGGCTGAAAATCATTTCAGAATGGCAATTAACAATAGATATTTTTGTGACGAGGAGGTTATGTGCGTCAATGGTTCGTCTCTGCGTCATTTTTCCAGCACGTCGTGCTGGGGCTATTTGATTTCGATAGTTAAGAATTGAGTGAGACCGTTGTAGAGTCACCCTGTTGCTGAGGAGGCTTGCTAATGTCGATAGCGCCCGCAGTCCAGAAGTATCTCTCAAAGCAAAACATCCAATACGATGTGGTCACCCACGCGCCGACGACTTCGTCGACGCGCACTGCCGAAGCTAGTCGAATTTCTGGAGACCGCCTCGCTAAAACGGTCGTGCTGCGGCACGAGAACGGCTATATCCTTGCCGTCCTGCCGGCATCGCACCACGTTCGGTTGTCTGAACTGAGACGGCGCCTCAGTGGTCCTGTGGAGTTGGCTTGTGAAGCGGAAATCGATCGGCTATTCCCGGACTGCGTCCATGGAGCTATCCCGCCTGTGGGCCAGTGCTACGGATTACCGCTCATAGTCGACAGTAGCATCGAGATGGAGCCGGATATCTATATGGAAGCTGGCGACCACGAGACGCTGCTGCATATGGATCACGCGCAATTCACGCATCTGATGGCCCAAGCGCGGCACGGCCACTTCAGCGAGAAGTTATCGGCAGTCGCCGATGCCTCCATCGTTTGGGGTTGAGCCTGCTCGCTGCACCGCCAGCGCGAGCGAAAAAGAAATTGGTGGCCGCTGTCACGCCAGCGAAGCATTTCCGGTGGATCGGGTTCGCCTTGCCGGTAATTCCGTTTTTGCCCATACATTAGCAGGGCATCGACCGGCAGCCTCGAAGGATCGTTACAAAGCGCTTCGAGCGCCGCCGCGGCATCAGGTTTGAACAGCGATCGCTTGTATTCATAGCGAATGATCCCACCCTCCGGCATCGCAAGGACTTCGTGTACGTCGCCATAGTACCGAGCGTGCGTGCAGGTATCGAGTTGGAAGATCAAGGTGCGTAAGCCATACTTTCACTAACCCGTATACGCGCTGTATCACTTTCTACGCGCCGCCGCATATAGATTTCCGGCGGGATGGCCTTGCTCAGTCGAGAACGTTATCAATCCAAGCTTGGGAAACCGTCGCCAAATTAGCTATAAATTTATTTAATCGACGAGTTGCCTTCGTATAGTGATCAGAAACGCGGCAATAAGTTGCGCGCGCTCACGTTCTGGTGGTCACGAGGCAAGGTGCTTCAAACAGCCACTAAAACCAATGATGCAATACGGGACGCCCATTTGGTTAGCGCTTAGTTACCAGCATCTCGATCCCAAACGACTGCCTACGGAACACTAGATAGCGGGATTGGTAAAATTGTATTGCGGCAGGCGCGCGAAACTTCAATTCAGCACAATCACTATTCGACAGGGCGATCTGACGCAACGTGTTAAAATCGGCGTCAATCCCAGGTTTTAGAAAATTATTTACGCAAACTATTGATTGGGCACCATCGGATATAAAGCACGAACAAATCTAACTTAGGACTTAGGCGAAGATCAACAAACTGCCTTAGTCGCATGTTGTTTCGTGCCAATGTTTCAAGGCTTCGATTCTTGGTTGCCATTGCTGCTGGCCTTCTCGTAGCCGCAGTTCTCGCAATTGGCCTGACTGTTTGGTGGCTTCGTTCCGATGCGATTGACGATGCGACTAAAAACGTGGGCAATCTTGCAACGGTGCTTGCGGAACAAACCAATCTCGCCGTTCAATCGATTGATCTGGTGTTAGACGAGATAAAAGAGCGCATAGAAAACCTTGGCGCAGATACCCAAGAAGAGTTTGGTCACCTCCAGCAAGACAAGGCAACGTATAATTCATTGAGAGATAGCCTGTCGCGTCTATCGCAAGCTGCTTTCATTTCTTTGATCGACAAGAGTGGGCGGGTCGCGGTTAGCACGCAAGTGTGGCCAACGCCGTCGATCGACGTTACGTATCGGGACTTTTTTCAGTATTTCAGGAATACCGACGATAAAAGGATCTATGTCAGTGAACCGGTCGCCGATCGCACGACAGGCTTGACAACGATCTTCTTCAGTAAGCGGGTCAACGACATAAATAACACATTTCTTGGCATAGTCCTTGTTGGTGTCCGGGTCACCTATTTCCAACATATCTACAATTCTATTGCATCATTGCCCGATCAGGCGTTCCTGCTTTTGCGCCGTGACGGGACAATTGTTCTACGCTACCCCGTTCATGCCAAAAGGGGTAGCGAGAAGATGCCGACGGGATCGCCTTGGCACCGGGTGGTATCGCAAGGTGGCGGAACCTATCAATCGCCTGGATATTTTGTTGACCAAGCCCGTTTGGTCGCTGTGCGACCACTATCTGGATATCCCCTTGTCATAGACGTCAGTGTTGCAGAGGCCGCGGCGCTTGCGAGTTGGCGCAGTCATGCAATAATGATTGGGATTGGCACGCTGGCACTGCTCATATGCTCTGTCTTCCTTCTCAGGGCATTGACCAATCATACTAAGCGCCTCGTGAAATCAGAAGAATCGCTCATTGAAGCGCAGGAAAAAGTCGACGTTGCCTTGCGCACCATGTCGCAGGGCCTTGTGATGTTCGATTCATCTGCCCGACTTGTAGTCTGCAACCGGCGTTATCTTGATATGTATGGTCTGTCGCCCGATGTTGTAAAGCCTGGTTGTACTCTTCGTGAGCTTCTCAATCATCGCATTTCAACCGGCGCGTTCTTCGCCAATGATCCCCACCAATACATTGGCGAACTTGTGACTGCAGCAAAACAAGGAAGGAGCATCAGTAAAATAACGACCCTGCGCGATGGGCGGACTATTTCGATTGTCAATCAGCCGGTCCAAGGCGGCGGGTGGGTTGCCACCCACGAGGACATAACCGAGAGAGTCAAAGCCGAAAATGAAAAAGAGGAGCAACAGCGTCAACGCGACGCAGCCCTCAGCAATATGTCGCAGGGCCTCGCTATGTTTGACGCATCGATGCGATTGATCGTCTGCAACAAACGCTATGCGAACTTATACGGTTTGAGCGAGGAACAGACAAAGCCTGGGACACCACTTCGCTCGCTCTTAGAATATCGAATTGCCAACGGAAACGGGCCGAAAAACCATAAAAACTACATCGATGATCGTATAAATCTTGCGAATAAAGGACATGCGTTTCAGGTCACCGATCACATATGCGGCGGCCGTTACATCTCTATTTCACACCAGCCGATGCCTGATGGCGGGTGGGTGACTACACATGAGGATATAACAGAAAAACTTTTAGCCGAAAATGGAAAAGAGGAAAAGAAACGTCAGCTTGATGCGGCCCTAAGAAACATGTCGCAAGGCCTCGCGATGTTTGATTCGGCGGCGCAGCTAATCATCTGCAATGATCGCTATCTTAAAATGTACGGTCTGCCGGCAGAGTTCGTAAAACCTGGCTGCGGATTTCGTGATATCGTTGCATGTCACGTGAGGAACAATACCTTTTCTATTCATGATATCGATAAATTTGTTAACGAGTTAAGAACTCAAGTGATTGGCGGAACGACTGTAAAAAAATTTGCGCACTTGCGTGATGGCCGCATCATTTCGATTATTCACCATCCGACCGCGGACGGTGGCTGGATAACGACGCACGAAGATGTCACCGAATTAAGACGTGCAGAAGAGCAGATTTCCTATGCTGCCTGTCATGATGGGTTGACGGATCTCGTTAACCGTACAGAGTTCCACAAGCAGCTCGATCATGCACTGAAGCGGGTTGAACGCGGTGAGCATTTTGCAGTGCTCTACCTCGATCTCGATAACTTCAAGACCATTAACGACACGTTGGGGCACTTAACGGGTGACGAGTTGTTGAAGGCGGTCGCTGACCGATTGCGAGGTTGCGTTAGGAACATCGATACCCTTGCTCGTTTTGGCGGCGACGAATTTGCTATTATTCAGACTGGCGTTGCGCAGCCATCGGACGTCGCTTACTTGGCAACACGAATCCATGATGCGATCAATGAAACTTATGAGATTGCTGGTCACCAATTGAATGTGGCGGCCAGTATAGGCATCGCCATAGCGCCAAGTGACGGCACTGAACCAGATCGGCTGTTAAAGAACGCAGATTTGGCGATGTATCAGGCAAAGGCTAATGGCCGAGGCATGTTTTGCTTCTTCGAGCCGCAGATGGATGCCCAAGTGAAGGCACGGAGCGCTCTTGAATCCGAATTACGCCAAGCGATGATATGCAACCAATTTGAGCTCCACTACCAGCCACTTGTTCGGCTCCACGACAATGCGATTGCCGGCTTTGAGGCACTTTTGCGTTGGCATCATCCCAAACGTGGCATGATATCACCCATAGAGTTTATCTCGGTTGCTGAAGAAACCGGTCTCATCAATCAGCTTGGTGAATGGGTGCTAAGAACGGCTTGTGCAGAAGCTGCAACTTGGCGGGACGACGTCAAAATCGCGGTCAATGTGTCTCCGGTTCAATTCCGGAATCAGGGATTGGTCTCGACAGTTATGAGTGCTCTTGCATCTTCGGGTCTGCCAGCGAGCAGGTTGGAACTGGAGATCACCGAAACGGCGATTATCCACGACGAGGAAGCAACAATCGCTAAGCTAACTCAATTGCGCGAGCTCGGAGTGCAGATAGCGTTGGACGATTTCGGCACTGGGTATTCTTCTTTGAGTTATCTGCAGCGAATTCCGTTTGACAAGATCAAGATCGATCGATCCTTCATCAATAATATCACTGAAGACGATCACTCTCTGGCCATCGTACAGGCAGTCATCACTGTCGCAAAGACGCGTAATGTGATCACCGTTGCGGAAGGGGTCGAAGGCCAGCGGCAGCGCGAACTACTCTGCACGCTGGGCTGTTCGGAGATGCAGGGTCATTTGTTCAGCCGTCCGGTGCGCGCGCAGGACCTGTGTCGGCTATTCCCGCGATGCGCTCAGGCCGCGACGAGCGCGGCAAGCGCAGCATAAATTCCCACTGGTATCAGCCGTTGAGGAACCAGATGCCGGGAAAGTCGAGCTCGGGTATGACTAGACTGTGAATCGGCGCAGGGGTCAGGCCGCCCGGGTTTGCCGAACTGTCGACTTTTGCGCGTGACCGTGCGCTCAGCGAAGACGAGGTCGAGCGCCTAATCGCTGAAACCGGCGCCGTTCGCTTCTCCTGCGATGTTGTCTATGGAGAATACGGGCTCCTGCGTCTTGAACGCCTGCCATTATCTGCACCGTCGACCGCCTTGCGATGAAGCCAGTCGGAGAGCCGGATGCCGGAGATCGGCACGTCCGGTTCGATGAGCGGGGATGGGAAACGGGGCGTTGGCCATAGGCCACAAGCTACCGCGCCCATCCTCGACTCTACCATCACGTCGCACTGCGCATGTCGGCTTTTGGAGTTGACCGCACGAAGGTGCGCAGGCAAGCTGCAGCACGATCGCCTTCGTCGAGCCGGCGAGCCCGGCGAGCGTCGCCGAGAGCACGAAGGCGATCAGCTTGTAGCGGTCGGTCTTGTAGCCGAGCGAGGTCGCCCGCGCCTCGTTCTCGCGGATCGCCTTGAGCACCTCGCTGAAGGGGGAGTGTGTTTCGGCGCGCAACCTTCGCCGCCGATTTACAGGTCATTACGCGTATGATCTATTGATACTGCCGTCGCCGCCCGATTGCGGACAGGTCGATAACAACATCTGGCCTTTGGTCCCGCGACGACGCAGGCCCCATTCTCAAGGAATGCATATGGCACTTAAACATCGTCCGACGTAGTAGCAGTTTAAATCGGACTCAAGTAACGCTAAGGTGCCTCGGCCAGGCGTTGCGGCATATTTGTACATTGCGAGTTGATTCAAAAAGGATATGGTTGCCTTCGTCAGCAAGAAGGGTTCCGACTCGCTGCTGTTACCGGAAGAAGTGGTGGCGCGCGTCGTACGCCCGTGACGGTCCCAGTTTCCTAAGAGTCCTATGTGGACGTATATGGACCCCGCCCGATTGCAACAGGTCGGCTGGATCCGGCGCATTGGTCACAACTGCTGACGTATATCCGGCTTCACATGAGGGCGATTGTGTCAAGCTACTTCATTTCGACTCTCTCCTTGGTTTTCGGCACGTGCGGCTCGGTTGAATCGATCGACCAAGGCGGAGCTCTCATCAATACAGGTCTTCCCTGCAA
>Ga0187771_10000875_pt1 | contig 19355 bp, 14 predicted proteins | sample 0116_SJ02_MP15_1_FD_133139 | JGI IMG/M metagenome (GOLD analysis project Ga0187771, IMG submission 133139) | Tropical peat soil microbial communities from peatlands in Department of Meta, Colombia - 0116_SJ02_MP15_10_MG | ecosystem: Environmental > Terrestrial > Soil > Wetlands > Peat | place...
ATGCTGCGATACTGCGTCTTTCGATATGCCCACCTTCTCGGCGATCTGCGCTATCTTATCGGCCCCCAGCGCATTTATTAACTGATCGGGAGAAATGGGCTTGTTCGCCCCCGTGCCGATCCAGGAGTTGATCACCTCGCCCAATCCTTTGCTCTTGAATGTTTCCACAAGCCCGGCAATTCCCCCCGTCGCCGGATTATTGATGAGGCTCATGGCGTGGTCAAGTACGCTGTTCAGCTGGCTGCCGCTGCCACCCAGCTTTGATGTAATTGTCTCTTTCAGTTGATCAAGTAAACCCATGGTATCCTCCTTTTCCTGAAGTTCTTCCCTGATCAGATTGCCAAGCCCGATCATATCGAATCGGCGAAAGGAAAGCATCCTGTAACAGTACGCCGATAGAGAGGATGAAGCATGCACCGGCGGCTGGGTGCCGCGGGAGCATGTGATGGATCATCTCGTTTCTGCTTTTACTTACCTTTCCCCTTTCCTTCCTTGACCTCGATGCTGTCCGCCCTCATTTCGTACTGGATCGTTACCTTGGAACCCACCTTCAGGTCGCCAGTAACCTTGGTGTTGGCATCGCGCGCAATTTCCCATTTGTCCTTGCCTTTTTGCACGGTGATCTTGTCGTTTGTTAATTCCAGGACCGGCCCTGTTACCTGATACGTCCTCATCATGCCGGCAAACGCCAGAGATACTACGAACAGAAATGCCACGACTGCTATCAAAAGACCCCTCATCACATAACCCTCCTTTAGAGTAGAGATATCCTCACGCCCCTAAGAACATGAAGACTGAAATGCCCCGGTACCTCAACGGACCGTGATCAGGTCCTTTATCTTATCGTAGGTCTTCTGCTTGATTCCCTTAACTTTCATAATATCCTCGGGTTTATTATATGGTCTGCCATCGATAATGGCCTGAGCCTTGGTCTTGCCGATCCCCGGCAGAGCGTCGAGTTCTTCCTTGCTCGCTGTATTGATGTTGACAACCTGGCCGGGTGCGAGTTTGGTCTTGGTCTGTTCAGCCTTCTCCTTCGCAGCCTTCGTTTCGGATGACGCCTTGGCTTTCATTTCCGCTGCTGACGGCATTGCGGCAGGTGCAGGGGTGGCTCCGGCCGCACCGAAAGTAACCTTGTCCTTGATGGCATTGATCTTCTTGTCGCTCATGCCCTTGATGCGTTTCAGGTCGTCAATGCCCTTGTACGGCCGCCCCGCGATGATTGCTAATGCCGTCGCTTTTCCTACGCCGGGAAGAGTTTCCAGGGTTTTTTCATCGGCACTGTTCACATCAACGATCGCCGTCGCGTCCTTCTTGTCCTTCGCATGGGAAGAGGTCGGCATGCCGAGAACCAGGGCCGCCATAATAGCGGTACAGAAAAGTAAAAAAATGATTTTTGAGGCTTTGAAGCTCATGCTCGATTTTTTCATAGGTAGTACGCTCCTTTCTTTTGATAGTTATCACCATCTATGATGATCATCACGAACGTTTATCCATCGCCGGCATGCTTCTCCGCTGAATTTCATGGGCCGTCGCCGGGCATTCACAATCATCGAGCCTGGCCACCCCGGTCACACCTCTGATTCCTCGGAGAGTGCCGCCGCCTGTTATCCCGGCAATAGAATTGCTGACAATGCCGATCTACGAATCCTTCACGCACGATCCGACGATATCCTCCCGATTGTACCGCACTTTTTTTTGAATGATTAATTCAACAGGGCGCGAACCTCCCCTCTCCCTGTTCTTGCGAGACAGACCGCCAGCGCATATTCTGCATCCTAGAGGAGGTATCCTCGTGCGTCATCATCGCTCTTTTCAAAATTCCGAAGATGGCCTCCTGCGAACTGATGGTACGGACGCTCCCGGCACGAGTCAAAATAAAAAGGCCGGGCATGCCCTCCGTTCATCTTTCGGCAGCTCGGCCATCTTGAAATTTTAAGATCCGTTGCTTTCCGCCCCCTTCTCACGAAGGGAATGGCTTTGTCGAAGTTCATCGATTGTTGACAATATAGATTTTATTATAGTATAGCGAATTTTGAGATTGCATGCCGGAGATAAGAGGGGAAATCACAGGATCATGCAAAAACTGGCGAAAAAGAACAAACTATCCGTAAAAGACAGGCTTCGGCAGAAAGCCGGCGTTTACATGCACTTAGGAATAAAAGTCGAAGGATACAATATTCATATAATTATTATGCTCTATGTCATGCTTATTCTTGATCCTCGCCGCCTCACCGCCCCCGAAGGTAGAAATAGACAGCGGCGAGAATGATTGCAAGAACAACTCCCGCAAGAATATACCGTGAAGCCCCCTTCTTTTCCTTGAAGGGATCGAAGAGCTGGCGATCCGACCCTTCGGGGATTCGCGCGGAGGACGTGAGCTGGGCACCAAAGGGAATATTGATCTTGGCTCTGGCGTTGACGGCCCATCCGCCGGCATCGAGCAGAGGGCCGAGGTTTCTTTGGCGAAGCTTGAACCAGGCGATGATCATGGACGGTCCGGAAATGACCAGCAGAAGTCCCGCGAACACCAGCGGTATCTGCCACCAGGCCAGGCGTAGCAGGCCCGTCATGATCGACGCGATGGCGGTGCCGATTGCGCCGATCGCCAGTCCGATGGCCGCGAAGATGCCGGCGAATTTACCAACGTCGAAGGCTGCCGGCGCGGCTGCCTTGCCGCCCTCGGCGCTTTTCGCCAGCTCAGTGACCTTCTCTGCGGCTCTATCCTCATGCGCTTTGGACCGGGAGGCGGCAAGTTTCTGGATTTGTTCGCTGATCATCCTGCTGATACGCTTGTAGGGTGTCCAGAAGGCTTGGCGGATGCTGATGGGGTGGTCGATGATCTTCACGATAGTCGCGTCCCAGTCCCGGCCATCCCGGTCGTAAAAAACACCATTTCGTCCTATGATAAGCTGGTCGGAGTCGCCGGTAGTCATTGCCGCGGCGATGGTCATGGTCTCCGCGCCGCCCCGCCGACGGCAGACGCAGTAGACGAGAAAAAGCCTGCTCAGCTGGGCCAGGACCGCATGGCTGTCCACTGCGGCGACCTTGACACAGAGGTCGCAGCTCCGGCCGTCGAGAAAGAGCGTGCCTGCCTGAAACATGGCTTTTCCTTTGCGGGTGTAGAAGTCTCGGAATGAGGTGAAATTATTTACGAACGGCAGCAGGTCACGGCAATAGCGGGCGAGTCGGTCAACGCTTACGATCGAGTTTGCCTCTCCCGCCACTTCTTCATCCATCGCAAGGAGCCGTCCGATCTCATCCTGAAGAGGGGAGGACGCGATGGCGCGGAGTCTGGACTCGTCAAGTGACTCGGTCATGGTCTCTGGCTTTGCAGCCAGCCACGCGCTATGGGGCGCGAATGCGGCAGTGACCCTGTCCCAGTCGTTCCGCGTGATGGCATCGCGCTGTCCGAGCAGGGGGGTAATGACCGTTGCTCTAAAGCGCTCCATCGCCGCCTTCCATGCGGGGTGCAGCCCCTCGCGCAGCGGCAGAGCTTTGCCGGGACCGGCGACCGCAAGCGGCAGGGACGATACTGGGCTCTGGCCCGAGGCCAGGTTCTGCAGGACGAAGGCCCGGTAGTCTTCTGACGTGGGGTTAACCGTTAACAAGGAGCGGCTGTCGTATTCGGTCAACTCGCACCGTAAAAAATAATCGTCGATCTTCAACCTTACCGCGGCGAGGGCAGCGGCGGCATCAGAAGTCCCTGCGCCGAGGGGGAGGAGGGCGTTATCCTGCTCGGGTTTACGGGCCCATTCATCGAATGCCCGAACATCAGCGAAGAACCCGTCAAAAAGCTTCCGCGATATGCCCCGGTCTCCGCTCCGGTCTTTCTCGGAACCGGCACAGTCGATGATGTCCTTGATCACGGCGCGGACCTGTTCATCATCCGAAGCATCAACAGTGATGATCCCGTCGCCATTGAATGGCTTCTTGAAAAGAGCTTCTTCGAGGAGGGCGGTATCCTCCGCGCTGATGACGTCTTTATCACTTCTCCCCAGAGTCTCAAGCATTCGCCGTGCGTTCCTGAGCAGCATCTTGCCTTCCTCAGATGCCCCGTTGATAGCGGAAAGGGGGAGCCCTTTTCCTGAACCCAGGACCGCGGGATCCTTGAGGAGAGCGATGGCCCAGTCGATCGCGGCAAGCACTTCAGGGACTCTTACGTGGCCGTCCCGGTCCGTATCAAGGCACTCCAAGGTCTTCCGGTCGAATTCGACGCCCTCCCTCGGACAGCTCAGAGCGACCCAAAGCTTTTGATCGAGTGACCGCAGGTTGAGAAGGTCTTCTCCGTTATCAATTGAGACCTGTTCAAAGCCGCCTGCGCGAAAAAATTTCCACCGGTGTGCAGTGTTCGCGCTCATACGCCCTCCTGATCATTCGTCGATAGCGTAAAATTGCATTCCCTGCCCTCTGAAAAAGAGGGCACATGGTATGTCCTTCTTGAGTTCCGGTGAAACGTGGAATTGCTGGAACTACTTATTCTGATCGGGCGTTTCGCAGAACATGGGGCGCGTGCCGCTGATCGGGATATCCGCATCTCGTTTTCTTCACTCGCCCTTCTCGCTAGGTAAACAATAGCAAAAAAACAAGCCCATCGCAAGTTGTCAGCGAAGCCGCCTGCGGTATTGCATCAGCCCGTTTTAGCGCAGCGTTTAGGAGCATATCCAGGCATGACCTTGCCATTCATCCTTACCTTGGATAAAATGATAGTATCCGACCGGGAGGGCCGCATGGATAGCCAGGAAAACAAACGATTTTTTTTAAGCCGCTTGAACCCTATGAGAAACCGCAAAGCTCGAGTGACAGGCATCCTGGTACTCGCCTGTTTCTTCGTTTACACAATTTCAGGATTTTTCATCCTGCCCTATTATGCCAGGAAGATTGCAACGGAAAAAATGACTGCCCAGCTCGGTCGCACCGTAACTATCGATACAGTTCATTTCAATCCCTTTACCCTTGATGTTGTTATCAATAACTTCGAGATCAAGGAAGCTGACAATCGGACCACTTTTGTTTCTTTTAGCAAGCTGTATGTTGACACAAGGCTGATCTCCCTGTTAAAAGGCGCTCCGGTTTTAGGTGAGGTCAGGCTGGAAAGGCCTCATATCCATCTTGTACGAACAAAGGAGAACGCGTACAATTTTTCTCCGCTTCTGGACAGACTCCAGACAAAGCAAGAAGCCGCCGTGCCGGAGAAACCGGCTAAACCCTTTTTATTTTCAGTCAGCAATATCCAGGTCACCAACGGTGACACCGAATTCGACGATCAACTGACTGCAACGAAGCACTTAACGACGCAGATCAATCTTACGATCCCGTTCATCTCAGACCTTCCTGCCTATGTCGAATCATTCGTTCAGCCTTCGTTCAGCGCACTGGTAAACGGCAAGCAGGTGACCATCAACGGCGAGACCAAGGTTTTTTCCGACTCGCGGGAGACCTCGCTGGGAATTGAGTTCAAGGACGTGGATATCCCCTATTATTTGGCGTACTCGCCTGTAAAGCTCAAGGTGAAGGTGCTTTCAGGAAAACTCGACATCATGATGAAACTTGTTTACCACCACTATGCCGAACGTGCGCCAATGCTGATTCTGGCCGGTGAAACGAGGATCCGGGACCTCGGGATACGCACGTGGGAGAATGCGGCGCAGTTCATCAACGTCCCTCTTTTGAGCGTTAAAGACATTTCACTCGACTTCGAGAAGAGACAAGCCGAAATCGGGTCCATTGCAACCGAAAAAGGCCAGCTGGCAATCTCCCGCTTGAAGGATGGGCGGATGAATTTCGCTTCGCTCCTGGAATCGTCTCCGGCAGCACCGCCCCAAAAAACCGCCGACAAAGAGAGTGCAGCGGCCCCATGGATCGTGGCGCTTCAATCCTTCGTTGTCGACGATTACACCGTTGTCGTGGCGGACCACAGCCTCGTCGAGCCATTCGATGTAACCGTCTCAGCGATCAACCTCAAAGCTCAAAATATTTCCACTGAAAAAAATGCAAAAGGAACGGTCGCACTTTCCCTTCGCATTGATCACAGGGCATCAGCTTCGGTCAACGGCGATCTCACCCTGGATCCTCTTGCCGCCAGCCTTGCAGTGAGCCTCGCGGACGCCCGTCTCAAGCTTCTCCAGCCTTATCTGGCCGGCCGTACGCAGGTTTTGCTTGCAGATGGCGTGCTGGCCGCGAACGGCAATCTCATCGTAGGACGAAGCAATTCGGATGAGCTGCAGGCCTCCGTGAGCGGGAAGCTTCGCATCGGCAGATTTTCCTTGCTCGACAAGGCAAACGCTGAAGGACTGCTCAAGTGGGACACGCTCTCCGTTGCAGGAATAGAAGCGCGCTCGGCCCCTTTTTCCCTGCATATCAGAGACATTACGCTTTCAAATTTCAAGTCTCAGATCACTGTCAATGAAGACCGAACGATAAATCTGCTCGAAGCGTTCAAGTCCGGGATACCCGAGTCGGACAACGATCAGCAGACCGTCAATAAAACGGCCCTGGAAGCAGACAAGCAGCTGCAGTCGCATCCATATAGCGTTCGCATAGACAGAATTGCTCTTCAAAGAGGATCAGTCGCTATCAGTGACCGCAGCGTAAAACCGCGTTTCACCTCGACCCTGAGCGAGATCAGCGGCCATGTTGCAGGGCTATCATCGGAGGAGAACATGCTCGGGGACGTCGAACTAGGGGCAAAATACAATGAATCAGCCCCCCTTAAGATCACCGGCAAGGTCAACCCGCTGAGCAAGGATCTGTATGCGGATCTTAAGGTGGATTTCAAGGACATGGATCTCACCTCCGTTAGCCCTTATTCGGGACGGTACGCTGGCTATACGATCCAGAAGGGAAAGCTCTCGTTTGAGCTTCAATACCTGATCAACAAGAACAAGCTCGATGCAAAGAACAGCATTTTCATCGACCAATTCACCTTTGGAGATCCCGTTGAAAGTCCTGATGCGACATCGTTGCCCGTGAGACTGGCTGTAGCTCTTTTGAAGGACCGTAACGGAGAGATACATCTCGACATACCCGTAACCGGCGAACTCAGCGACCCCAAGTTCAGCGTGGGCGGTATCATTCTCAAAGTCATCGTGAACCTCCTTGAAAAAGCCGCTACCTCTCCTTTTGCGCTCTTGGGTGCTCTCTTCGGCAGTGATGAGCAACTTGGATATGCCGATTTCGATCCCGGATCTTCGGCCCTGACAGTCGATACCATAAAAAAGCTCGACCTTCTTGAAAAGGCACTTCATGACCGGCCTACCCTTAAAATGGACATTATCGGTCACGCAGATCCGGAAAAAGACGGTGCTGGGCTGAAGCAAAGCCTCTTATTGAGAAGAGTCAAAATTCAAAAGATCAAAGAACTGGCCGGGAAAAGTGAAAACATCTCATCCCTCGAGTCAGTAACCGTGACACCCGAGGAATATCCCCTCTACCTCAAGCGGGCATATCAGGAAGAAAAGTTCCCAAAGCCACGTAATTTTATCGGATTCGCTAAAGACCTGCCCATGCCTGAGATGAAGAAGCTCATGTTGGCCAATCTGAAGGTAACCGAGGAGGACCTGAAGGCACTGGCAGCCGAGCGGGCGCGGGCAATCCAAGGCTATCTGTTGCAGTCCGGGCAGATAGAGCCGGAACGCATCTTCATCGTCGAGGCAAAGACCCTTGAAAGCGAAAAAGGAAACGGACAAAAAAGCAGCGTCAACAACAGCCGCGCCGACTTTCAGTTAAAATGATAATTGAGAGCGTTCATGCAACAGTTACATGGACTGCGGAGTTCGGGTGAAGCACCCGCGTGGCCAGTTCAGGCGGATTCGGGCTCCTATCAAGCAGTTCGAGCGAAGAAGCAGCCTCGCTCCGATGAGCGCAGCCATAAGTACAAGCGGGGCAGAGCCTTCACCGATGCGCGAATACCCATCCGGCAAGTACCTCTTATGTCGAATGTCAGCGCTGGTACAATATCTCGGGTCATGAGAGAAGCCTGCGGAGGACTTTTGCGCGCGAGTATCGCCACCGTCACGACAGCATGGTTTTCGACCTCCATAACAAACGCAGTGAGGCATCGGGAAGGGAAAATGCTCTCGTAGGGCGCTCTAACGACGTCGCTGAGTTTGGCGGTCGCCATGGGAACCGCACAAGTGCTCGTCACGAGAATATTGATGTATTAGAAGTGAAGGATAACCAGATGCCCCCTGCAGCGCGATGCCTTTCCTGAAGTCAGCAGCAATTGCATCCCCTGCACCGTGCGCAATACAAGAGGCCGTTTGAAGCTTGCAAGCCTGTATTTGGGCCTGGGTCATGAGCATTTATAAATATCACTTTTAAAGAAACGGAGATCAAATGACCGAGACATATCTTTTTCTGAAGAGTCTTCATATATTGGGAGTTGTATGTTTCCTCGGCAATATCATTATTACCGCTTGGTGGAAAACCATGGCCGATCGTACAAAACAAGCCCGGCTGGTGGCCTATGCACAGCGCCAGGTCACGTTGACCGATATTATTTTTACTGCAGGTGGAGCATTGTTAATTCTTGTTACGGGAATCGGAAATGCCCATCTCCTCAACATGGATTATTGGCACATACGCTGGCTTGCCTGGGGACTTCGGCTATTCATCATATCAGGAATGATCTGGGTACTTATCCTTATACCCATTCAGATTAAGCAGGCACGTATTGCCAGGGCCTTTGCCGACGGCTGTGAGATTCCGGGAATCTACTGGCGTCTTGGCCGGTTTTGGATCGTCTTCGGTATAGTCGCAACAATCCTGCCCATGATGAACGTTTACCTGATGGTTTTTAAGCAATCTTAGACTATTGTCGAATTCGCATTCGGATTTTTTACGACATACTAAAATAAACACCGCTTTCTGAACTATGCATACTGGATCTAACGTTACCATACCATCCTCATAGAGTCTCTGTACTGAAATCCTGACGTCAGCATCGGGAAGGTTACCAAACCGTGCGTTTCCGCAGATATTGCCGTTCCATGAAGAATGGAGAATATCAGTGCAAGGGATCCTCAAAATCGCGTATAAGCTGCTGGTGAATGACAAAGGGAAATTCGCCGCCTTACTCGTCGGCATAACATTCTCGGTTTTCTTGATGGTCGGGACAACATCGGTGTTCGTCGGCATCCTGTACCGGTCATCCGCCACTGTCATCAACATAGGCGCCAAGCTTTGGGTGATGGATCCGGCGGTCAATACGCCAGCCAACGTCATCCCGATGCCGGATTATATCCTGGATGCGGTACGGAGCATCAGTGGCGTCAACTACGCTATACCACTCTATTCCGGCGGGGCGCTCGTAAAGCTGCGCAGCGGCGTCTATCAATCGGTGACGGTCCTCGGGCTGGACGACTCCAGCCTCTATGGCAGACCTTCTCTCCTCGAAGGGAGTATCAGTGATATCTATGCAGAAAATGCTTTTGTGGTGGCTAAGGATACGGAATTTCCCAAGCTCGGCAATCCCCGGGTAGGAACCGAATTTGAGTTAAACGACCACCGGGGAGTCATTACCGGCATTGCAAAAGTCAATACCAGCGGCTTGTTCGGAATCCCGACCCTCTACACCACGTATAACAGGGCTATCAGCTATATACCGTCCACGAGATTTACCGCTGCCTTTATTCTCGTTGAACCAAAGAGCATAGATGCAGTGCCGTACATCAAGAAGCAGGTAGCGCAGCTTGGGTACCTGGCGCTGACGAAAGAGGAGTTTATGGAGAAAACGTCCAATTTTTATAAATACAAGACGAGTCTGGGCACCATGGTGTTCATCATGACGATCGTAAGTTTCATCATGGGCCTATCCATTTCTGGCCAGACCTTTTACACCTTCATCCTCGAGAATCTGGAAAGATTTGCCGCTTTAAAAGCGATAGGGGCAAGGCGGAAGGTACTGGTCTTTACGATCCTTTTCCAGGCAACCTTTACGTCTCTGACTGGCTACGGCCTGGGTATCGGCCTTGCCTCGATCCTGATCATGATCGCAAAACTCAGGCTGCCAAGCTACGCAGCCAAAATAACCTATGGCAATATCAGTTTCGCATTTGTCATGGTCGTGATCATTGCCGGTATTTCAAGTTATATCGGTATTAGAAAAGTGCTCACGATAGAGCCGTTCGATATTTTCCGGGGATAAGATGGCCAACGTTGCGGTAAAAGTCTATGAACGGATAAAATGGTGCGGCGACAGAGCAACAAAAACATATTTGCGATTCTACACGTCTTAAAAATTATGTCTATCTCACCGTCACCTAGAGGTTGGAATGTCAAGAGTATGACGAGGCAAAGAATTCAAGTAGTATCCTGCATTCTATGCCTCTCTCGAGGATCATGGTTTTTTTATGCATCGCGATGTCTGTTTCGGTTTATTGCCTCCCTATTGTTTCCCGTGGTATGCAACACCCTTCACCGCCTGTTCCAACGCCCATACAATTTCCCAGCAGAGGCTGGGATCGGGAGTGACGCTGCCTTCATTGTCCACCAGGGTATGGGTTTAACGATTTTGATCTTTGTGAAGAGCTCCCTGGCTACCTTCCAGATTTTTCCTTAGCTGTTCGACAAGTGGCATAGCCGAGGAAGAATCTTTCGCTCTTACAACACCAATGACGTATTGGCCTGCCTGCTCAACGAACACGTTGCCATACAACGGATCTACGGTTTTCAGGAAGATCCGGTCCGCCATTTCAGTCACGGGAATTTCTTTTTTAGATGCTTTGAGGTATGAGCGGTATTGATCAAAGGCCCTCCGCGCCGCATCCCGCGAATCCTCAAGCACGATGAATATCTGTACTGTCCCCCCTTCTACCGTAGCGTCAGCCATCAGGCCCCGGCGAAAAAAGTCATAACCCAGAAGACTCTGGGCCAGATACCGCTCGCTCTTCTTTATGACCCCAGCCGCAGAAAAAGCTTCAAGTTCCTTCGGCCTAACAACGCTCTGGGGGAGGTTCTTCGCTATGGCACGAGCGCAGCCAAGGAGAATGTCCTCTCCCAGGCTTGTGGTCCCCGTGACCTGCAGTCGCACAAAGTACCTGTCCTGATAGAAGAACACCTGGGACGGCGAGATCGTTCCTTCGGTACCGACGATGACGTCAACGCTGTCCTTTTGGCGGTAGTTTGCAAACATCCCGAAGGCGTCGAGCAGCGAGCCCATGGTGTAGACATCTGCATCGATCGCAATATTCGGGTTCTGTTTGCTCTCATAACGGGCGTAGGCGAGCGCGGTGAATCCGTAGGGGAAATACAGTTCAGCTTCGCCGTCTATCCGGTCGAAGAGGGTGTCCTTGTCATAGAGGGTCACTTTCCCGTCCATGGTCCATCCTGCGAGGCAGGCGGGCGCTGGCAGGAATTGTTCGATCCCGCCCTGTGCTGGTGCAGCGGAAACTGACGTGAAGAGCGCGATCATACCTACCAGGAAGAGAAACGTTTTCTTTTTAGGATCCTTGACCTGAGTTTGCACGTTGCGCTTTGACATTTACTCTCTTCCCTCTGTGGTCTCCGAGTCCTCCGGGGAACATGGCTTCTCTTGTCATACCAATATATTCCTTGCCCGTTCCATCCGCGCCGCAATGTTAAGCCCCCGGACACATGAAGCGACGCAGCGTTGACAATCCTCGCACGCGGCAGCATTGACTTCCTGCGGGATCTCGCGGTATGTTGACAGAGCAAGTCCGTGATTCCGGTACCCTTCCGCATACATGAGTGAACGGTTGACCGTGCTGATATCTATACCCTTCGGGCAGGTACCCTCGCACGTCCCACAGAGGTCGCAGTAGTACGGCTGCACAGCGGCATGGTATCGGCGCAGGATGCCGGCGTCGGCACGCTTGAGAGGCATCCCCATGACCGCAATATTCTCCTTGAGATGTGCCAGGCTTTTCATGCCTGGGATAGCCATGGTGACGTTGGGGTTCTGGAGGACCCACTTAAGTGCTGCCTGGTGAGGGCTGAGAGCATCGAGTTGCTCCGGTTTGTAACCGCCCGCCTGCGTCTTCATCGCAATGACTCCGACGTCCGCCTTGGCTAACCTCGCTATCGCTTCCCCAATCTCCGGGCCGCTTTCAAAATTGTAGGCTACCAGCGCCGTATCGAAAAAACGGTCCTTGTCATCCACCAGGGCGTTCAGGACCTCAGGCTGGTTCTTGTGCGTGGTCACCCCAAAAAAACGCACCTTGCCCTGCTCTCTCAGTCTGGTGAGCGCTTCCCGCGTTTCCGGAATGTATACCCGCTCCTTGCCGGTAAGATTATGAAGTTGGATTACATCGACGTAATCGGTCTCAAGCGCCTTGAGGCTGGTCTCAACGTCCCTGATAATGTCCTGCTTGGACTGCGATGTGGGTAGCGTCTTGGTAGCCACGTATACTTTATCGCGCCTTCCTTTGAGTGCCTTGCCGACGATTTCTTCGTTCTTGCCGTCCATATATTTCCGCGCCGTGTCGACGTAATTGATCCCTTGATCGAAAGCGATCTTCAGAATCTCGGGCTCGGGCACCATCATTGCACCAAAGCTGACGACCGTGATCTTCAGTCCTGTCCGGCCGAGCGTTCGGTAAGCAGGCACAGGAAAGTTGAAGGGCTCTGATGACGCCGCGTACTGCAAGACCTCGGCAAGGGCATTCCCCCCGATGAGGGCCGTGGTCGTCCCCACCAGGCCAGCCTTTAAGAACTCCATCCTGTTCATTCCTGAAAATCTCTTCTTTATATTCATGGCAGCCTCCTGATGACCATGCGACAACGATCAGGCTGATTATATGTCAATTTCTTCATGCCGTCAACTCTGCTTCCTTGCTCTGTCAATCCGAAGGTACAATGTTCAGTTCTCACCAAAGCAAACTGGGGGTCATCCCTCATGAAATTTCAGCGTACCGTCCCTGGTCAGGCCTGCGTATTCAGCTCGTACTGTGCACTCTACCCGCATGGCCAGTGTCACAACTTGAGGAAATTTTGTCATTCAATAAGAAAAGTATATTTGATTTTCGGTAAGTTTAAGCAGAAACGAATGCATATAATCGCTGATGGGAAGAGGTAAAATGGGAATGATTGTAAACAAACGGGAAAGAACTCTAATTGAACACGGTGCGATGGGAAAAATGCGACTTCAATTAAATAAGCAGTACCTCGCACTATACGTTACCACCGGCATTCTTCGCCTCGCTCAAACTTAGAGCCTCTGCGAGGTGCACCTGCAGTCTTGCGTCACAGCGTGAGGGAAATACCGGGGAACCCCATTGCACTATGTTCAACGGCCTCTCGCACTGTCGCCCCGTGGCTAAGGCATCTTCCTTCACGAACATCATTGTATGCCGTTTGAAGAGAGTCAAACACAAAATCTATCATGCACCATAAATAAGTCTTCCGATTTGCGTGTTTTTCGAATGAGCTTGAAAGCTACAAGAGGAAAGAGTTAGAGCATGAGAATTATGATGGCAGATGTTCCTTCTTCCAGTACCCCGACACTCGGATTACCTGTTCCCCTCCATTTGATGCTCAACCACAACCCCCGGACCCCATGCATCATCTTCAGCGAAACCCGGCAAAGACCATCACCGCATGATGTGAATAACCAGTTAAGTGTATTCCTTATTTCATACCACTCGGCATACCCACCCCTCTCTCATAAAAAATTAAAAAATTGAGTACATATCCCCTCCCCCTTCTTTACCCCTTTGCCTTTCTTTGGTTCGCTCTGATTGATCCCTCATCCTTCGATCCTTCTGCATTCTTCAGTGAAAATTTGCTCGTGCTATGGATGAGTGATTGCACCAGCTCTTCCATCGAAACCCCCTCTCGCAGAACTTTATGAAGATTATCAACGATAATCTGTTCCTCCTGTGAGATTGGCTCAGCATTCGACTGGAAGTACCCTTTGTATTCCATAACAAGATTATCAAAGCGATCCTTCACTTCAGCCGCGGTAAGTTTACCCATCTCTAGGCTGGAAAGCCAGTGCGTCAGTCTATTCGTTGCCGCCCACAGAAGCACTTTATCCTCCGGAACATCACAAAGATCGAAGGTGGTCATCAAATCTACGCGCCCATCCACAGCTTCCACGGTGTGTAATATAACCACGCGCTTCGCTGCAATATCGACGTTAAACATAATAATCACCACCTAACTCTTCAATACCTATACGTCCCTAAGATCAATGCCTCCTTTCTGTTTAAGAAGCCACACGGATACAACATAATCAACGTACCCCGAAAAGATCACTCTGAAGGTAGCCCGGACATCTCAAACGCCCTAGATCCTCCCTTGGCGCTCCCTCCTTCCAAAGGGTTTTCCTCTTTGCATACCTTTCCTCTATAATTTATATCACTCTATAAGGTTATTATTATTGATATTGGTTTACCAGTCTCTTGACATATATCAATCAGCGTATTTTAGGATTACAAAAAAATCTCGCGTGAAAAACGTTATTTGACGATTTAGGTACGGGAGTTGATCGAAAGCTACACTTTCTAGGAGAGGTTGGCAGTGTCGGTCACCGTAAGCATGCCTTTGGCATACCTTATAAGACCCAGTTGCTTCATTTCTTTCAGCACACGGCAAAGATGTTCCGGAGTAATCGCAAGAAGCTGGGCAAGCTCTTTGTTGGTGAGCGGCAGGGACAAGCCGGTCAGTTCCGGTTTCACCAGCTTCTGGTCGCTGATCATGTCATGCAAAAAGCGCATCATGCGCTCCTTCGCAGACAGGCAGTTCCTTCCCTCCACGTTTTTCATCTGCGTGACGATTTGCTGGGCAAGCAACCGGTGAAGGTACCAGGAGAATTGTTCATTCGTTTTAGCAAGATACAGGAAATCTTTCGCTGGGATACAGCGCAAGGATGAGGAGGTAAGCGTGATGGCCGTGAAGGAATACCGTTGCTCAAGAAGAACCGATGGTGCTCCGATCAGCCAGTGCCGGCGGCGTAGTCCGATTATTATGGCCTGACCGCTTGCTACGATTCTTACGAGCTTCACCAGACCATGTTCGATGAGATAAACAGCATGTGGTTGAGTGTCTTGATGAAATATCACAGCCTGAGCCGGATAGGTCTGCACGATCCCCTGGTCAAATCCGCTATTCTCAGGGTTGCTGAACAAGGAATCGAAAGCATCGCTCAGTGTATTAACGCTGCCAGCAAGTTGTGAGATGCCGACTGATTTCTTATTCATCTAAGACCTTCCGCGCTCGCATGGAACCTTCTGCGCTTCTTTCTTAAATGCTAATTTAAATAAAGCAGATTAGGCAATCTTTGTCAAACAGGATGTATGCAAAAAGTACCAAGGACACTTTCGTCGCAACGAGGTTGTTGGAAGGAGGTGGAATTATTGTCAGAAAGGGGCAGCGTGTGTTGACTTCGACTTCGCCCAGAACCGTCATTTTTTATTTCATTTCCATCGTATCGTCAGTACATGGGAGTGCTTGAGGCAAGAAGCATCTTCACGCCGCTCTTTTTCTCGCGATGCTGGTCGGTCCGCTCTAGTTCATAGTATAACCAGACTCCTTTGCCCTCACACAATATTGATAGTGCACGGCAGTCGATGGATCCCAAGGGATTGACTATCCTCTCTCTCCATCCAAGCAATCAGCCCTGCTTGGTGACATCAATCCAAGAACGGGCATGTGCGCGGGAGGAACGAAGCCGCCTTGGTTCGTTGGGCATCATACAGGTTATCGTGATCAACAATGGCAATGGTCATTCGCGCAAATACCAAGGAGTGTCAATGATAACGACGTGGGGCCCTCCTCTGAGGAGCAGCAGATTTTTTAACAGAGCGGCCCTATGGGGAAACAGAAAGTGGTACCATCTTTTCTCTACAAACTCGGGAACGATGACCGCAATGACGCGGCCAGGATGAGCGGCACCGAGATTTTTGATGTAGCCGAGCAACGGACCAAAATATTCGCGATAGGCGGAGGGGACGACAACGAGCCTCGGCGCACTGTATCCCACTTCCTGCGCTGGCCGTTCCACCAAATAGCTCCACTGGTGAGAAAGGTCCTCGGTCTTCATCTCTTCGGCAAGGATCTGCACCGCTCGTATATCGGGCGACAGGCTCAGGGCGAACCACAGAGCCTTTCTGGCCAAACGATCGAGTCGCTGCATCGGAATCACGATAATTGGTGCAGAGAGGTGTGGAATTTTCAAGGGACCGACCTCGTCAATCTCCCGTGCGATTTTATTTTCTCGGCGCCGTAACGCTGTGAACAAGAGGATAAGCGATGGAATTATGAGGATGGTCAGCCATGCACCTTCCGTAAATTTTGAGATTGTAATAACGACAAGCGTCAGCCCAGTAATTACGGCACCCGCACCGTTCAGAAGAAGGGAGCGGGCAGCATGTGATTCGTGGGAACGTCGCCAGTGAAAGACCATCCCGAGCTGCGAAAGCGTGAATGCCATGAACGCACCGACCGCGAACATCGGGATCAGCCGGTCGGTGATCCCGCCGAAGACGACCAGCAAAATGCCGGATAACAGAGACAGAACGACTATGCCATATGTGTAGACCAGCCGCCGTCCGCGGTGAGCGAATACGGGGGGCAGAAACTGGTCAAGAGCAAGCAGGCGGCAGACGCGGGGAAAATCAGTAAAGCTGGTATCGGCCGACAGCGACACGACCATGAGGATCGCTGCCATGCTGACAAAATAGAAAACGCCACGACCAGAGACCGCTATGACCATTTGGGATAAAACACTCTGGTACCCCGCCTGACCCGGAGGTGTGGCAGTGATCCCGTAGCTATGAGACAGGATGGCAACGCCAGCGAGCAGGAATGCAAGAATTGCCACTATAATCATCAACGTCCGCCTGGCCAGAGGAATGCGCGGCTCCCGAAAGATTGGGACAGCGTTACTGACGGCTTCTATCCCGGTGAGAGCAGTACAACCGCTTGCAAAGGCCCGTATCAGCAGCCAGGCAGTTGCCAGAGAGGTTGACGGTGCAATGTGCGGCAACTGCTCCACAGGAACAGGATGGCCATGGGCGAGGAGCGTCTTTACGATGCCGCCCAAAATAGTGATTCCGAGACAGCCGATAAACAGGTAGGTCGGAAACATGAAGATCAGTCCGGCAGAACGAACGCCGCGCAGGTTCACTACCGTAAGGAACGCCAGGATGACAAGACAAAGCGGAAGCGTGTAGGGTAGCAATGCCGGCATGGCGGACACCAGGGCACCGACGCCTGCCGAGATTGCGACCGCCACATTCAGCACGTAATCAATACAAAGTGCGCTCGCCGCCAGGAGCCCCGGAGCCACCCCAAGGTTCTCTTTTGCGACCGTGTAGGAACCCCCTCCCTGCGGGTATGCTTCAATTGTCTGCCGATAGGAAATGGCAACGGTGAAAAGCACGGCGATAATGAAGAGGGTGACCGGGCCGATGTACACGACCGATAACGCTCCCAGGGGCAGCAGCATCGTGAGCGCTGCTTCGGGACCGTATGCGGCCGAGGCAAGGGCATCCAGGCCGACTACTGGCATGCCGGACGAGAGTCCTATCTGTTCGGCCTGTTCCTCTGTGGTCCGCAGACGTCTTCCAAAAAGAAGTTCCTTTAAAGGCATAACATTTACACTTCCTGGCTTCGTTGGCGCGTTTTCGCGGCCCGCTCGAAGCGAATGACGATATGTTCTTATTTCAGGCCAGTATTGAAATGTTTTCCGCTGAGCCAACGCAAACCAGCCTCAATACGCCCGGTTCACCTTCGCTGAAAAGACAATTCTAGATGTCATCGTCCATGATCCTGCCGCTGCCTGCTCCTTGAACATCGGATGGATACGATTGAAGAAAAAGTTTTATAGCTCACCAAGAAAAAGTATAATCGAATTGCGCGACGAGATAAAGCAGAAAAAGAAGGGGCGCTGAGGCTCTACCGACTTCGGCGAGAAGTGAGCACGGAACGTTTCACCTGGTAATCTTCACTTCTTCCGATCGCGGGCGGCACGCTGGGCAAACTTGAGTACCTTGGCGTAGACACCGCACCCGAGCGCTCCCCGTTGGCCCGCGCCAACGATCATTGGCCAGAGCGATTGCATCAGAAGTCCTTTTATCATCTATCGGCTAAATGCCGGGTTCTTGCGGATCAACTCAGATAAAGCTCACGGTATATCGTTTTTTACTGTACTCAATTGCCTACCGGCATGGCACGGCAATTTGCATGCTGCCGTGATAAACTAAAGTAGTTACCCGCACATGCACCGACTAATCCCCTTCACTGCAATACGCTCCTTAAGGGAGAGATATCGGGGGACCGACTGATTCCAGATGGGGAGAACAGGTAATGCTCTTTAGAGTCCTCGCAGACATCGTCGTCCTTGCTCATCTTCTCTGGATCCTGTTTCTCATTGGCGCTGCGTACCTGGGCAGAAAGAACCGTGTGGTTATGATGGTCCAGGGTGCGGGTCTTGTCTTCGCAATCGCCAGCCAGACATTCGGCTGGTACTGCCCTCTCACTTACCTTGAGGTGTGGCTCAGAGAAAAACAAAGTACAGCGTGTGCTTATCCCGGCTCGTTCATAGCCCACTACGCAGAGCAGCTTGTTTATCTCGACATCTCGCCCACGCTCATCTTTATCTTGACCGTCGTTCTTATTATTGCCAATGTATGGATCTATACCATAGCGTTCAGGAAAGCAAAGTCTTCGGCATAACGGCAATCTCAAATCTGTTTCCTGGAGCCTTTCCGGCCGTCTCCGGGCGGTTCTCTCGTGCGTACATCGTCCTGTGCCGCGCTGCCGCCGAACTTCCGCAGTACCATATGCCTCACTCTTGGCAGCCCGGATTATGTTAAAATCAGCTCATGGAGATAAGGGGCGATAACACGCGCGTCATCCTGAGAATCATCTTCGCTGCCTCTATCGCGAGTCTTTCCTATGAATTGGCTCTCATGCGGATCTTCTCCATCGCCCTCTCCTACCACTTCGCATTCATGGTCATCAGCATCGCCATGTTGGGAATTGGAGCAAGTGGAAGTGCACTTGCCGTTTTCCCCGGACTGAAAACTACCCGTCGCCTCCCGCACTACGCGCTCCTTCTGGCAATCGGCATTCCTGCGTCCTATCTTCTTGCCAACGCTGTCCCCTTCGATCCCGTACGGCTTTCCTGGGACAGGTTACAGCTCCTCGCCGTCGGTCTCTACTACCTCATCCTCTGCATGCCCTTCTTCTGCTTCGGACTGATCGTCTCGGCTGCCTACTCCATCCTGTCGCCCGATGCGAATATTATCTATGCGTCGGACCTCCTCGGAGCCGGCACCGGGGCAGTCGTCATGATCTGGCTTCTTTCCCTGGGCGGACCCGAGGCAAGCGCGCTTATCGTCTCCACACTCCTTGCGACGACGCTGCTCTACGGTCCCATCGCCCGGACG
>Ga0187771_10000876_pt1 | contig 19351 bp, 21 predicted proteins | sample 0116_SJ02_MP15_1_FD_133139 | JGI IMG/M metagenome (GOLD analysis project Ga0187771, IMG submission 133139) | Tropical peat soil microbial communities from peatlands in Department of Meta, Colombia - 0116_SJ02_MP15_10_MG | ecosystem: Environmental > Terrestrial > Soil > Wetlands > Peat | place...
AGCCCTCGACCGCCCCACAACCGGCAAGGTCTTCATTGACGGGACAGACATCTCGAAGCTCCCAAATGCCGAGCTTGCCAAGGTCAGGAACAAGAAACTGGGGTTCGTATTTCAGGACTTCAACCTCATCTCGCGTATGTCTGCGGGCGAGAACGTGGAACTTCCCCTTCTCATCGAAGGGGTTCCTGGGGATGAAAGGCGGCGGAGGGCGAGGACCCTCTTGGACAGGTTCGGACTGGGCGCCAAATCAGATAGAAACGTGAACAAGCTCAGCGGGGGAGAAAGGCAGAGGGTTGCTGTCGCTCGCGCTCTTGCGAACGACCCGGCGATAATCCTGGCTGACGAGCCCACCGGGAACCTGGACACGAAGAACACCGAAGTGATGATGGAATTCATGCGCCAACTGAACGTCGAGTTCGGGAAGACAGTGGTGATAATCACCCACAACCCTGATGTAGCAATGAAGGCAAAGAGGCTGATATCAATCCGGGACGGCGAGATTGAACGGGAGGAACTCCTGAATTGAGAAAAACGGCCCTGACTCTTGTCGCAATGGCGCTTCTGATTTCGTCAGGCGTGATTGCCAGCGTCCCCGCCGCTTCTGGGTCGAACCTCCTCGCCTTCATCCGAGATGTGAACACCTCGTGGGGAACCCCAACCAGCCCCACTGGAGCGTCTCCTGGAGACAGGGACCTGCCCTTGACCGTAACCTTCCAATATCTGTATCCTGCAAGCGCCTCCTCCGTCGAGGCCCTTTTGACGCTCCCCACTGGCTTCAGCCTCTATGACGGGACCAATCAGACTTTCGCGGCTACCTCAGCTGGCGTCTCGACCAATTCAGTCTTCCAGATGACTTTCGGCGGCATTTTCCTTTCGCCCTCTCTCTCGTTGGGGGGATACAACTTTTCCCTGAATCTGTGGGCATATTTGCCGACGTCTGGGGGATCCACCATCCTCCCGGAGAACTTGACAGTAAGCGTTTACGTCGAAGGGAACCCTCAGCTCCAGTTCAGCACTTCAAGGCCCTCCCTGCCTTCGGGGCAGGTGGACGACATCCCCGTTCTGGTGACAAATAGCGGATCGGGCGACGCCTCCCAATTGTCGCTTTCTGTCTCCGCCCCAGGTATCAGTATCCTTTCGCCTCTTCTCGAGATTCCGTACCTGGCGGCCGGCAACACCACCACCATGAACGTCGAGGCTTACGTACCCACTTCGGCATCTGGATCGGCGCTCTCGCTTTCGATTCTTGGGGCCTATGAGAATCCGTACGGCGACCAACAGTCGACTAGCCAGACTGTCGGGTTCTACGTTTCCGCCGCGCCTGCCTCGCAACTCTTCTTCCAGACCGGGGATTACTCTCTCGTCCCAGGCACGACTAACGATGTTCCGTTCACCCTCACGAACACTGGGACCAACCCCATTTTCCAGGTTCACACGATGGTGGCCTCCCCTGCGCAGGCGAGTGTGCTCACCCAGTTTCCTACTGTCTCCGAACTGAAATCAAACGCTTCTGTTACCGACTCAATGGAGATCTACGTGTCTGATTCCATCGCGAACTCTCCATTGGAACTCACTTTCTCAACCACATACGTCAACGGGCAGGGTGCGCCAGGCTCCTATACGCAAAATGTAGGGTTCTACACTACTGGGTCCAACTCTTCTCTTCCTGGTGTCGTCGTCTCTGTCTCTCCTATCAGAGACGAGATTAGTGCCGGGACCCCATCAGTAGTCTCCTTCAAAGTGGAGAACGTGGGGACGACTTCTCTCAGTTCCCCGGTCCTTTCCCTGAGCGTCTCCTCGCCGTTGGTCGTACTCCAAAACTCTAGTTATGCGGTTCCGAACAGCATCCTGCAGTCAGGCGAATCTGTGACTTACGAGGCGCTTGTAGGCTCGAGCACTTCCGCGTCTCCGGGGTATTATCCTGCGTCCGTGACAATCACATACCTAGGCCAGTCGGGAACTGAAATGAGCGCAGCCTTCACCTCGGGGCTTGTTCTCACTGGAACGATACATTTGGTTATCCAGTCTCCTCAGGTCACCCAGGGGAACACCACGCTGTCTGTGAGCGGCGAGATACTCAACGAAGGGTTTTCGAGTGCCTACTATGCCGGTGTGACAGGTTCGGTAAGTGGGGTCAGGGGAACGAGCCAGGCTGACTACGTGGGTGAGATAGACCCTAACACTCCTGTTCCCTTCAGCTTGACCCTCCCCTATACTCCAAGTCGTTCGGCCCTGAACACCAAAATCCTGGTTAACGTCGCGTTCAAAGACAGCCTAGGCACTGTAGGAACCTACAACTCTACCATTCAAACGACACTGGCTCCCGAATCGTCCACTGGATCCAGTTCCTCGTCCACCGGTTCCTCGTCCGGAGTCGACCTTTTCACAATCCTCGAGCTGGGGGTAATTGCCGCGCTGGTTGTCATGGCTGTGGTGGGTTTCCTCTACATAAGAAGAAGCAAGACGCATGTATCACCCTCCGAATACGAAGAGAAGGAGGACAAGGGAGTTATCTGACCTGCAGGTGACGGGTGCTTGAGAGCCACTGACCTGCTAAGGTTTTCTACAAAGGCCCTGACTGAAAGGAAACTCAAGGCGGTGCTCATCGTTATTGGCATAATGATAGGTCCTGCCACCATCGTTGCCCTTGTCGGGGCAACTCAGGGATACAGCAACGCAGCCTCGGGGCGATTCTCCAGCCTCGGCGCGACTACGATCCTTGTCAGCCCGGCGGGGAGGGGGACCACTCTCACTACCGACGATGTCTCCACAATGCAGAATCTACCCGGGGTCTCCCAAGCCCTGGCGTATGACTCGATAGGAGGCCAGACTACCCAAGGAGGGGAGACGGTGGGGGTCACTGTAATTGCGACGGATCTGACCCGGCTTGAGAAGGTACTCCCTACTCTCACCCTTCTCTCTGGGTCAATCCCTTCCCCTTCTAACCAGGTGGGCGCGGTGATTGGGTACTCTGTGGCCCACCCTGACATCCAGGGGGCTAACAACGTCTCCGTGGGGCAGGTCGTCACCCTCACAAATGTGGGAAGGTCCGCATTCACATTCGGTGGCGGAGGGGTTGCATTCGGCGGCGGTTCTTTGTCTGCGTCTGGAGGCAGCACAACAACCCAGCGGTCCTTCGTTGTCGACGGAGTTTACTCCAGCTTCGGCCAGGGATTCGGGATCGACCCAGACACCTCGGTCTTCGTTCCGCTTTCGACCGGCCAGCTAATACTCCACAGCGGCAGCTACTCCGGGATAATGGTGGTGGCGTCGAGCGCATCAGACGTCAGCAACGTCATAACTGAGATCGACAACATCTATGGCGACACAGTTAGGGCCACGAGTGTCAGCTCGCTAACATCCGCTATCCAGTCGGTGACCGCGGGGACGACGACCCTCCTGGAGGCGGTGGCTGCGACTTCGGTTCTGGTGGCCTTCATCGGGATCATGACTACCATGCTGACATCGGTGGTCGAAAGGACCAAGGAGATCGGGATACTGAAGGCCCTCGGAACCAGCAGCAGGGGGATAATGCTCACCTTCATCGCCGAAGCGCTGATTGTGGGGCTTGCTGGGGGGGCGCTGGGGGCCGTGACAGGGGTAGGGCTCTCCTATCTGATCATCAACCTCCTTAGCCGGTCCACTTTGGGGCTCGGAACAGGAGGTGTCGGCGCCTTTACTACTAGTTTCGCGGGGAGGGGGGCGGCTTCCAGCGCCGCCCCAGCCGCGGCCTCCACCACACTCTCCATCACCCCTGCCATCACACCGGAGATAATAGCATTGGCAGTGGTGCTAGCCATCGCGGTTGGGGTCGTTGGCGGCCTGCTTCCGGCCTGGAGGGCATCGAGGATGAACCCAGTCGAAGCTCTTAGGAGATCGTAGAGTCCATGACGGCTCATTTCCGATTAGCCTTGACAGCTCACGCTCTAACTATTACTGGATGCCCAGTTGCCCAAAGTTTCCCTGCTTCTGAAGCCTGCGCTTGGGAGTGCTCTCTGAGTCCACATGAGACAGAGGTGGATTTTTCACGTCACCACGTATAGGTTTTTGTGCAGGCTTCGTCGAGCGAGGTTCAGAAATGGAAGTACCAAAGGGGCCGGGGGCGAAATACTGGGGAGCCCTTCTTATCGTGACGGTAATCGCTATCCTGGGAACCTACGCGGCCGTATCATATCTGCATCCGAGTGAAACCACCACTACCACTCTCTCTAACCAGTCCCTAATCAACTCCCTCGAAAGCCAGAACGCCCAGCTGGAGAACGAGCTGGCGTCCAAGACCCAGATCTCTAACGGGACGGTCCTGGGGCTGGACACTGTAAAAATCTACCAAACAGACTCGGTCGGAGTCGTGACAGTCCAAGGCACGTCGTCTTCGGGGGGCGTCAGCTCGACAATTCTTGGGTCAGGGTTCGTCGTCAACTTCTCGGGATCAGATTACATAGTAACAAACTACCATGTCGTCAGGGACGTCAGTGGAATCACAGTCACGTTCCAGGACGGGGATGCCTATCCTGCGACGGTGGTCGGGAGCGACGGATACAGCGACCTTGCTGTGCTGAACCTTACGGCTCCTGCCTCGGAGTTTCACCCACTGACGGTCGTCAGTTCGTCGGCGCTGGTAGTCGGCCAGCCCGTGGCTGCCATAGGGAATCCCTTCGGGCTTTCAGGGTCCATGACTGTCGGCATAGTGAGCCAGCTTGGGAGGACGATATCCGAGTCTCTGGCCGGGAACTTTTCCATAGCAAACGTAATCCAGTTCAGCGCGCAAATCAACCCGGGGAACTCTGGAGGGCCTCTCCTTGACGCCAACGGGGCGGTGGTTGGAATCACAACGGCGACGGTTGTGAGTTCTCAGGGTGTAGGTTTCGCAATCCCAGCGGACACGATACTCAAGGAGTTGAGCTCCCTCGTGACGATTGGGAACTACAACATGCACGCCTACATGGGGATATCTGGCGCCGACATGAACTACCAGCTGGCTCAGCTCCAGAAGACAAATTACACCTATGGGGTGCTCATCGAGAGTCTGACTAGTGGAGGCCCCGCTCAGAAGGCGGGCCTCGTGGTAGGCACCCAGACGGTCACGGTGCAAGGGTCGACCTACCTGATAGGCGGAGACATCATAGTGTCGATCAACGGCACCAAGATAGTCAACACTGACGCCCTGTCTACCTATCTCGCTGAGTATTGCCTGCCGGGACAGACCCTGATGTTACACATAATCAGGGGAGGACAGCAGATGACCGTTGATCTTGTCCTCGGGTCAAGGCCGCCCCCTCCATCGTAGTCTTCGAGACAAGAGCAGCATCTGTAATCTCCAGATATCCCGAATCCCCTTTCCAGTGCTTCTCGGACGAGAGAATCTCAATCCGCTTCGAGAAGAATGGGGCGTCCAGCACGAAGGTCTCCCCTTCACCCCCTTCGAGCCCCACGTGGAACCTGAATCTCCTCCCCAGGGCGACAAGTTCGTCAATGCTTGGGCCGTCAAGCTTCCTCCCGAGCCACGTCTGGTCCAGTCCTAGAGCGGATACGCTCACCACGATTACTGCGAACCCTTCTGCGACGAGGCGGCGCAGGTGGCCCTCGGGGTTAGCACCCCACAGCGGGGAGATGCACTTCAACGACAGGCGGTCGCAAATCTTCTCGACCCTGGTCTTCTGGTAGACGCTGGCGAGGGCGCCTGTGTAAATCCCCTCCAGCCCGAACTTGGCTTTCGCGTTGGCGAGAGCGCGCTCCAAGTCTGCGAGCTCCTCCTCCTTGACCCCCTCAGTCTCCGCCGTGAGGAGGGGAACGCCGATGGATTCTGCCTGCAACGCCGTCCATTTCAGATTGGGGAAGTGGAACATGTACGACATCTCGGACCTGGGGAAGAGCGTGATCAGGCAGGAGAGTTCGTCTTCCTTGGATGCGACCCAGGCCGCGTAGGTCGAGTCCTTCCCGCCCGAGAAGAGTGTGCCAACGCGCGTTTCAGCTCACTGTGATGCGGTCGGGTCTCAAGCTATTAAATAGACGCAGGTGGGTCGGAATTTTGATGCTTGACTCGCTTCGTGAAGGCTTGCAGAGCGCAATCTCCAAGGTTCTCAAGTCTAATGTGGTCGACGAGAAGGTCACGAAGGAGTTCGTGCGTGACCTGCAGAGGGCCCTGATCCAGTCAGACGTCAACGTCAGGATGGCGCTGGAGGTCACCGAGAGGGTCCAGAAACGCGCTCTGGAGGAGAAGGCTCCAGGCGGGGTGACAAAGAAGGACCAGATAGTCTCAATCCTTTACGAAGAGTTGGCCCGGCTCCTGGGCGGAGAAGGAGGCCTGCAGCTCAGCAAGGACAAGACAAACATCCTGGTCATGCTAGGCGTCCAGGGCTCCGGTAAGACGACGACAACGGCGAAGCTCGCCCGGCTCTACACCAAGCGCGGGTTCAAGGTCGGGGTGGTCGCTGCGGACACATTCAGGCCGGGGGCGGTCGCCCAGCTGAAGACCCTCGTCGCATCGTCGGGCGTAGAGGTGTTCAGTGACGAGAAGGAGAGAGACTCGGTGAAAATCGCGAAGGAGGGGAAGAAGCATTTCGAGGGAACGAAGAACCTTGTGATCATAGACACCGCTGGGAGACATAAGGAGGAGAAGGGACTCCTGCAGGAGATGAAGGATGTGGTGAGCGTGGTCAAGCCTGACTATACTGTGCTCGTTATTGACGGAACAATCGGACAGCAGTGTTACAACCAGGCACTGGCGTTTCACCAGGCAGCTCCCGTGGGTGGGATAATCGTCACCAAGCTGGACGGCGCAGCCAAGGGGGGCGGCGCGCTTGCTGCCTCAGCAGCGACGGGCGCAAAAATCTTCTTCATCGGAACGGGTGAGAGGATCGACGACCTGGAGGAGTTCGTGCCCACAAGGTTCGTGGGGCGCCTATTGGGCATGGGGGACCTGAAGTCCCTCATGGAGATGGTGAGGGACGCTGAGGTCGTCGTGGACGAGAAAATGACCCAGCGCATGATGTCTGGGAAGATGACGATGAACGACCTCCTGGTCCAGTTCGAACAGATGAAGAAGTTTGGGTCCCTGAAGAAGGTCCTGGAGCACATCCCAGGTTTTTCGGGACAGGTTGACGTCAAGGAATTGGACAAGGCCGAGGACAGGGTAAGGATCTACAAGTCGATTATCCAGTCGATGACCGGCGAAGAGAAAGTTGACCCAGAGATGATTAACTCATCACGCCTCAAACGCATAGCGAAAGGCTCGGGGCGCAGCGAAAAAGACGTCAGGGAGCTCCTTTCAAGGTATAAGCAGATGAAGACCCTGGTCAAGACGAGCAAGGGAAGGGAACTCCGACAGATGATGCGTCGGATGGGCGAACAGTAAGGTGCCTCTGACCCGGCAGAGCTACCGGCTCTGCAAGAAGTGTGCCGAACGACAGGGCGCGGAATCCGTCCCGTTCGAAATCGTCGAGGGAAGAGGGTGCTTTGTCTGCCAGGGCATGATGGACACGACCGGGAAGGTGGCAGAAGTGGCCACCAGGAGTGCGAGGCGCTACCAGTTCCGAACCTTCGCCGTCGGCGTGACCGTTCCAGAGGGGGTCCAGGAAAGAGAGGACGAGCTTAGGTCGGAGCTGAAGTTGAAGGGAAAGGAGACCATCAAGATTCAGGCCGCGAGGCTGGTAGCCTCCCAGGTCTCGGACAGGCTGAGGAAGCATGTCGACCGGCAGAGGCCCGACCTGACTCTGCTGGCTGATTTTGGTGCTGGGGAGGTGTCTGTCACCGCTAGGCCCGTGTTCTATTACGGGAGGTACACCAAGCCGGCCGGGATTTCTCAGCGCAGGTCCTTCTGCGAGCAGTGCCGCGGCGCAGGATGCAAGAAGTGCGGCGACACTGGATTCGAGCGGAAGCCTAGCGTCGAAGGGGCGCTGCGGGCGAAGCTGGCCGATTTCAGTGGGAGCCAGAAGATGACGTTCACCTGGCTTGGGAGCGAGGACAGGGAGAGCAGGGTCTATCCTCCCGGGAGGCCATTCGTAGCCGAGGTGAAGAATCCGAGGAAAAGGTCGTTCCCTAGGAAGTTCGGTGCGAGACTCAGGGGGGGGCTCGTGTCCGTCTCGTCAGGTAGGGTCCTGCCGTCGAAGCCAACTCGCCTGCCCGCCTTCAGGTTCGTCACCAGAATCAGAGCGACTGCTGCTTCCAAGGTGAGCACCGAAGGGCTGGCAGAGCTGAAGTCGAGGTTCAAGCGAGCCGCCGTCAGGTTCGACAGACCTCACAACAGGCCCACCGTGAAGACTGTGTACAGGGCCTTGGCGAGGGCCAAGGGGATGACTCTCGTGATAGAAGCGGAGCTGGATGGGGGCCTTCCAGTCAAGAGGTTCGTCAGTGGGGAACTTGTTTCACCTTCAGTGTCGGAAGTCTTAAAAACTGAAGTTGGTTGCCGCAGCTTCGACATCTGCGGAGTCAGGGAAATAGGTAAATTCGGATTTGCCGAAATCACACGGGGCGAGGAGAAGAACTAGGTCTCTTCTGAAGTCGTCTGCCAAGAAGGGGCTGAGCAGCCTGCTCGTAGAATATTCTCCGAACGACAAGGTCGTCATTAAGATTGACCCCGCCCAGGTCAAAGGGATGCCCCACAGGAGGTTCAACGGGCTCGTTGGGACGGTGACCGAAGTCGGCAGGAGGGCCGTGACGATTGACGTCAACGTAGGGAACAAGGTGAAGAAGCTCGTGGCCAGGAAGGAGCATGTGGTTCGAATGGAGGGGAGCTGATGTCAGACAAGTCGGAGAAGAAACTTCTGACCATCCCTGAGGCGAATCAAATCCTGTCGAAGATTGACTTGGAGAAAGCGGACCAGATACAGAAAAGGACCCTAGACTTCACCACCAAGTTCTCGAAGGTCCAATCCGATGCTGCTAAGAAGCTGCGGAAGGAACTGGAGACGGAGTGCGGTCTGAGCGAAGAGGAGGCTGTGGAGTTGGTCAACATAATGCCCAAGTCCGTGGAGGAGCTCAGGACCTTCACCTCCGGCTGGAGGAAGCTCCTGTCGACGGAGACTCTCGAAAAGATACTGAAGATCCTGCGACCAAAGCCATAGGACGCCCAATCGTTAAATAGCAAGGCAGCCCTGTTTTGCACAGGAGAAACGGGTGACTCACGGGTTGGATATTGCGATTTTCTTCGAGACCAAGAGGTCCCCTTCAGACTAGAGCAGCCCAAACAGGAGTCAATTCTAGGAAATGATACCAGCAGACAAGAAGTACGAGGAGTACGCCTACGTACTTGATTTCATGCCCAGAGGGAAGTCGGTCGTGATAAAGGGGCGCGAGGGTCCCATGGTCCAGGCCATAGGGGAGGAGAGGCTCACGCTGCTCGAGCTTCTGGCGATGGAGAACCAAGATTTCGAGACGGGGGAGAAAGTCAAGATAGGCAAGGAGGGGAGGGAGAAGATAGTAAGCGTCCTCGGGAAGCTGACCTACGAGGAGCTATCCCCGGAGGCCAAGTCCTTGCTACCGACGGTCGTCGAGAACCTGGTGAAAGAGAACGAGACCAAGTATGTGGCCTACTTCAATGACCTGCAGCCCCTGACGCCGAGACTGCACGGGCTTGAGCTCATCCCCGGCATCGGAAAGACCTTCATGAAGGAAATCGTGGACTTGAGGGAGAAGCAGCCATTTACGAGCTTCGACGACGTCCAGAAGAGGGTGGGGCTGAGGGAGCCTGCGAAGATGATTGCGAAGCGGATCGTCGAAGAGCTCGCCGGGGACTCCAGAGTCAGCATATTCGTCAAGAAGTGAATGAAGAGACGTAGACTAGGACAGCACTATCTGGTCGACCGACAGGTGGTCCGCAGGGTGGTGTCCCTGGCCAACATCGGACCCGGAGACCGGGTGCTGGAAATAGGCACGGGAAAAGGAGCGCTCACCAAAGAGCTGGCGGGTCTTGGCGCGTCGTACCTGGGGTACGAGGTCGATAGGGCCAACTTCGCTGAGACTTCAAATCTGGTTCGGGGAACAGGCGCCCGCGTCGTGCTCGCCGACGCCTTCGAGGAGCGCCCCGATTTCGACGTCCTCGTCTCCAGTCTCCCTTACTCTGAGTCCGGCGCGTTCGTGAGATGGCTGAGTGGGATGGGGTTCAGCAGGGCGGTGGTCGTGCTGCAGGAGGATTTTGTCAGGAAAATCATGGCGCCTCCTGGGAGCAGAGACTACAGGGGGATCTCCGCGCTGTCGCAAATCTGCTTCAACGTCAAAGTGCTCGGAGGCGTACCCAGGGCCGCCTTCGTCCCGCAGCCGAAGGTGAGGTCAGCTATCGTGTCGTTCATCCCCATACGCCGGATTGAGAAGGCCGAGGTGGCGAACGTGATACGTCTGTTCTCTCTTAGAAGGAAGCTGGCTGACTCTGCCCTTACGAAGCTAGGAATGAAGGGGACCGGGAGCTTCGGAAGGAGAAGGGTCAACTCCCTCCGCCCGGAAGAAGTCCACCTTCTCTGCATTCAGAGACCTCGGTGACGGCTTTATCATCCTGGCGTGAAGGACACCCGTGCTTCCGCAGGGGGTGTCTGTGACGCTGGTCGAGCCCAGGGGGCCTGTCAACGTGGGTCATGTGGCGAGGCTTGTGCAGAACTTCGGGGTCGAGAAGCTCTACTTGGTCGAGCCCAAGGTCGACCTGTCTGTGGCTGCCGTCTATGCTTCCCACGCGGCTGAGGTACTCGACAATGCCATTGTCACAAGCTTCCAGAAAGTGAGGAGGGAGAACGAGCTGCTCGTCGCTACCACCGCTGTGAGGGCCTCCAAGAAGTCCAACGTAATCAGGAGAGCGGTGGGGCCTGACCGCCTCCACGGGATTCTGTTGTCGGCCAAGAGCTCCTCCCTGGTCTTCGGGAGGGACACCACAGGTTTGACGAACGAAGAGATCAGGACGTGCGATGTCACTCTAACGATAGACACCTCGCCCGCCTATAGGACCCTGAACGTAGGACACGCCGCGGCCATCGTCCTGTACATCGCGTCGAGGGGCAGCCTGAGGAGAAAGGGAATCCAGAGAAGGGTGGCGAGGGAGGTCTTCGCCCGGAGCTTCTACGAGCTCGCTGAGGCTTCGAGGCTCCCCAGGCACAAGACGCAGAACTTTTTCGAGGTTGCGAAACGGATAGCCGCCTCGTCCGGAATAACGGACGCCCAGCTCAACCTCCTTTCCGGCGTCTTCAGGAAGGCGGTTGCCACCATGAATGAGCCTCAGGAACGGGGCTCGAAGACGTAGACTGCTCGCCTGACCCACCGGGTGCTTTCGAAGGAGAGCCGCACGGGGTATTCGAACCCCACAGGCCCGGGCTGGTAGAACCTCAACCCTAGCTTCCTGCCTTCAAGAGTCAGCGTCACTTCGTCTCCCTCCATAGTCTGGATTACCGGGACGACCACCACTATCCTCCCCTCGGAATGAATCGACTCGGCCATAGATGCGAGGGCGTCGTCGTAGACCTTCGCGGATTCCCCAATCATCGCCCGTGCAGTGGATGTCTTGGGCCGTGCGTGCAGCTGTGGAAGGAGGAGCGGCTCGGTAACGATAGCGTCCACCTTGGTGCCTCTCAGCATGCGCGACAGGCCCCTGGCGTCCCCCTTCCTGATGTCGTAACCCCGATCGGTGACGCCCCCTACAGACCACCGTATGTTCTCTCGCGCTTCCTGCACCCGTGACGCCCTGCTGTCCACACCGAGGCACCGGAGGGATTTCGCGTAGGCCTCGACTAGGATGGTGCCTGAGCCGCAGAATGGGTCGAGGAGTGTCTGGCCGGGCTGCAGCCCCGCCAGGTTCACTAATGTGTGGGCAAGGCGAGGGGAGAGAGAGATTTCAGAGTGCGGGGAGGGTTTGCGGCTCCCTCTCTGCCGCATTGCAGCCGAGTCTGGCACCCAGGCAGTCGGGCCCAGGGCGAAGCCTTCGTGATATGGGAAGGCGACGATGTCGAGCGCCTCCCTGGTCAGGACGCGTTCGGACAGGAGTTCGTTCCCTTCAGGCCTTAGGAGCCTCACCTTCTTCAGCCCCGCTTCCCTGATCCCGTTGAGCATGGACCTGACGAGGTCCTCGTAGTCGTCCTCCCCAATCTCGTACCCGCTTAGGGAGATGTTCGACTTGTCCTCGAGGTAGGATGCCATGAAGCCGGCGAGGCTGGTCATGTCCGCTGAGGGGGAGTCCAGCACCGACATGACAGGGGCGCACTTGTGTGCCCCCGAGAGCTCAGTGACGTATTTCGGGGGCAGATGGGCGACGTGGAAGACCGAGACCCTCTCGCATGGGGCTTCAGCCTGCGTGACAGTCCTCCCCAGCACTGTGCACGCTTCCAGGACAGACAGTTTGCCGAACGCGAGGACGAGCGATATCTCGTCTGTTTCAAGGACTTGTGAGGGTAGGACGAAGGGCATCTTCTGGCCACACCAGACGTGACTGTGCTTCTAAGGCCTTTGGGGATTTAACCCGACACCGCTGCGCCTTGCATCACGTAAAGGGAGAGGTGATTGTCGGCGTCCCTGGCTGTAGGCGTCCAGCCGTCGAACGTCCACTCGTAGGAGACTACGCGAGTCCCTGGCTTGAGCTCGGTCATCAGCTTCGACTCTAACTTCCGGTTCGTTCCCTGCGAAAGGAACGTCGTGACGATTGTCGCCTCGCTTAGGTCGACGCGGAAGAAGTTCCCCCAGATTATCCTGGCCTGTCCCTCGAGGTGCAGGAGGGAAATCGTCAGTTGTGAGAAGAGCACCCGAAACGGGTCGGCTTCAATCCCGACTGCCTTGGCGTGGAACCTTCTTGCGGCTTCCACCACGATTCTTCCATCACCTGACCCGAGATCGTAGATGACGTCGGAGGGGCCAGCCCCGCTCATCTCGAGCATCTTCCTGACTTTGCTCCGCGATGTAGGCTCCCAGCCTGCGCCGAGAGGTGCCGACCATATTACGAAGATCCCGAAGGTCAGGGCGAAGATGATGATTGCCCAGATCCAGATTGATGCCAAGTGTCAGCATAGGAACTCGGGGGCACGAGTATGAAAACGATTTCCATTTTAGAGAATCCCGTTTACGTGCTCAAATCTGAAGTGTTGTCCGGGTGCTCTGTGGAGACCGAGCAGAGAGGCTGGTTCGAAAGGCGAGTCGGCCGCTGGTACAACAATGATCGTGAAGAACCCAAGCCTACCAGTCCTGCAGGCTCTTTGACAGCCGTTGGGCCAACAGGGCGTTCTCTCCCGTCTCGTCGTGCCTGAGGTAGACATAGCACTCCTTGGCCCCATCTGACGATCTGCGAATCTTCTCAGACCACCTGTCGATGGCCGTCCCGTCGTAGGAATCCTTCCTCAGACGGAAGTATGCCAGCCCTCCCGTGACCTTGAATGTGGGCTCGAGGTCTTCGGTGTCGGCTATGCAGAAGCCGGCTTGGTGTTCATCGAGTAGATGGTAGATTGATTCTGTGAACCATGATGGATGCCTGAACTCAAAGACCTTCTGGTGTCTCATGTCGCTGGTCTCAGATAGGAAACTCCGGAGAAGCTCTAGGTTGAGCTTCGAGAACGGTGGGAGCTGGAACAGTACAGGACCAAGGCGAGGGCCCAGGTTCCATATGGTCGCCGAGAGCTTCGCGCTCGCTTCCGACGCACCTTTGCCGAGTTTCAGAATGTGGGTAATCAGCCGGGGGGCCTTGAAGGCGAATCGGAATTCCTCTGCGGTCTTGGCCGCCCAGCTCCTGACCATGGCTGTGCTCGGAGCGGCGTAGAACGAGCTATTGATTTCCACGCTCCCTAGGTGCTTGGAATAGTAGCCCAGGAACTCATCGTTCTTCAATCCCTCCGGGTAGAACCTTCCGACCCAGCTGGAGTAGCTGAATCCGGAGACCCCTACGAACACCTTCACGGAGGGACCGTTTCAACCCATCGGAAAAGCGTTCTCGCTTTAGCAACGTTAATTATCACGGGACGTCTCAATGGGGGAAAATGGCGAAGAAGGACATATTCTCTGAAGTGGAGAAGCAGGCTGAGAGCGCCGCCATATCTCGTGCTTCGTGGCGCGGAGTGCTGAGCCTGAACATACCCACCCTCGGGCTTGGAGCCGTTGAGTACCACTTGAGGGCGGCGAAGGCTCACGGGGATCTCCAGCCTGTGAAAGTTGTCAAGCTGGACAAGAAGAGCGGCAAGGAGGTCGTGAGCAGAGAAGTCCCCCGGGTTTACCGCTACAAAGAAGGGCCCAATGGGGAGCGCCTGGACGTTCAGGAGGTCTCCCCCGAGGAGGTGAAGAAGTTCATTAGATACAAGGGAGAGTTCCCGATTACAGTCAGGACCGAAAAGAGGTACTTCCTAAAGTACGAGCTAGAGTTCGAAGGAAAATGGATTGAGATTCCTCTCGACCAGACGGTGGACAAGCAGGAGGGGGAGGAGGTAGAGCCTTTCGAAAGGACCACGAAGATAGAAGTCGATTCCGATGGTTTCGTTCCCATTGAAAGGGTGTCTGAGTACAAGTTCAAGGAGGTCTATCAGCTCGCTCCTGACACAGACAAGAAGGTGGGGGAGACCAACTCTAGGGTCACACAGCTTGCGAGATACCTCATAGAGAAGGACATGGCACTGGTGGCGTTCTTCTCCTGGGGAAGGGGATACAACTTCTACACCTGCGTAGTCTATCCCTATGAGAGAAAGGACGGGCGGCTCTGGCTGCTCATGGGACTGAGCGAGGGAATCCTCAAGCTCGACGATGCCTGGGCCCTGGTGGAGGAGAAGGGCGCGTCAAGGCTGCCTGCAGTCCCTGTGGCGCGTAAGAAGCCGAAGGTAATCCTCTCGAAGTAGATTGAGCGAAGAGCTCCCGACATACGTTCAGGAGAACTACTCCAAGGCGGTCAAGCTCGAACTCGGCAAATGGTTGGCGAAGAACCCCCCTCCAAGCATTGTTGAGACCAAGTACGACGGCATCCGGGTCTTTCTTTTCAAGAGTGGGGACAAGCTCGTCCTTTCAAGCAAGCATGGGGGGATCTACACACCGAAGAGCACCCCTCAGGTCTTCTCTAGGGTGCCCGAGTTCCTCCACGCACCGAACCGTATGATCCTGGACGGAGAGTACGTTGCCAGGGAGGCGAAGGGGCTCTTCCTTTTCGACGTCCTCCAAGTCGACAATCGTGACGTACGGCCCAGGCTCCTGACCGAGAGGAAGAAGATACTGCACGAGATTCTGAGGGGGTCCGAGCTCGAGGTGGAGTATACTCTTGCGAGGACCTCGGAGAGGATCACGGAGCTTCGAGACAAAGCGGTGATGGACGGCCGGGAAGGGGTCATGGTGAAGAACCCTCAGTCGAGCTATGGCGAGCCGGGCTCCTGGCTGAAGCTGAAGAAGTTCGACACGTTGGATGTCTTCGTCACTGGGATTGTGGAGACCAAAGAAATGAGGAGCACCGGGATCCCTAGGTCTTGGTCGGTCGGTGTCTACGATGACGACGGGCACGTGGTGGAGCTTGGGAACGTAGGTTCGATGGTTGAACGAGTGGACCCTCGCAAGGTGAAGAAGGGATCCGTAATCGAGGTGAGGTTCCAAGAGGTGACAAGGGACAAAAAATTGAGAGCACCGTTCATTCTCAGGATAAGGCATGATAAGACCGCGGATGAATGTCTGCTCTCCCAGCTTTCATAGAGGTCCGTGGCTTGTCTTTCAAGAAGGACGTCAGATTGGACGATGCTCGAGAGATCTCTGCGGACTTTCTGGCCAAGACCAATGACCTGTACAAGAGGTACCTTCTCGCAGGAAGTGTCAGGAGAAAAAAGCCCATCGTCCATGATGTCGACATCGCCGTAATCCCAAAGGAGAAGGCCTTCGGACCGTGGAAGAACAAGGTCATCAAAAGAGTAACCGAAATCGGAGGCAGGGTGACTTCCTTCGGGGAGACGATATCGAACTTCATCTACAGGGGGATGCAGATCAATCTGTTCATCTGCCTGAACGGAGACGCTTGGGGAGTGACCCAGATGTGGGCGACTGGGCCAAAGGGGCACACGATCGGGATGACCATCAAAGCGAGAGACAGAGGCCTAATTATCAACTCGAAAGGACTTTGGACGCACGATGAGCCTCCAAGGCTGATTAAGACGAGGACGGAGAAGGATGTTGGTAGGGTGCTGGGGTGGAAGTACAAGCCCCCCGAACAAAGAGGAACAGGAGAGAAGAAAGAGAAGATCTTCGAGTTCTAGTAGTCAGAGGCTAGTGGTGTTCAGGATGTGCCTTCATCCAAGTCTTTTCTTCCTTGGTAGGGGTTAGCGGATACCCAGCCATGTAGAGGAACATCCGGGCGGTCGACGGGCCCATGAACTTGAACCTCCTCGGGAGATCCTCAAGCAGGAGTTTCTCCTTATTTCCGAAACTATCGATGTAGTTCCCGAATGAACCGTGTTCCTTCTCAAGGTCGGCTACGACACGTGCATTCTCAATCGTTGCCCGAATCTTCTTCTCGTTACGAACAATCCGTGTGTTATTCATCAGGGCCTTGACGTCTCTTTCCGAGAGTTTCGAGACCTTCGCGGGGGAGAAGCCATCGAACGCCTTCCTGAAGTCAGGCCATTTCTTCTCCACCATCCTCCAGTTCAGGCCGGCAGTGAAGATTGCCCTGGACATCAGGTCGAAGTAATCAGCGTCATCCTTTGGTGGTTTCGTGCTCCAGTGAGGCACGGCAGTGATTCGCAGCGAAGCGATATAGGCTTTGAGAATTCTCATTGAAACGAAATAGGTGCGCCCTGATTCTCGGACGAATCAGGCGGATTCGGGCACGAAACTTAATTAGCGATGCTCGGAGCCGGCTTTTCGAGGAAAGAGATCCATCCACGGGAAGAACTACCGAGAGCAGAAGGGGATGTTCTACAGTAAGAAGTTCGCCCCGGGTGCCCCCAACCCCAAGGTGGCCCGTTTCACCACGGGCAAATACAGGGAGGACTACGACTACATGTTCAGGCTGGTCTCAGAGGGGAGGGTCCAGATTAGGCACAATGCGCTGGAGGCGGCGAGAGTAGCCGCCAGCAAGAAGGTCACATTGATTGGAGAGGAGAACTTCTACCTGAAGGTGGTGACCTACCCACACCTGGTCCTCAGAGAGAACAAGATGATTGCCACCGCAGGAGCAGACAGACTCCAAGAAGGTATGAGGAAGGCGTTCGGGAAGCCCATCGGCCTCGCCGCGCGTGTGGACATAGGAAGCACCGTACTGGAGCTGAGCCTGAAAGCGGAGAACTTCGAGAAGGGTAAGGAAGCCATGAAGGCCGCAGCGACAAAGCTCCCTATGAAGACAAGAATAGAAATCGTCAAGCTGGAACACGCCATGGCGCCGGCCCAAGCCAGCGCGTGATGACAGACAGCACTCCTCAATCAGACAGGCCCTTTTCACGGATAGGCGAAGTAAAGCCCTGGGCGGATAGGATGGAAGCCTTTGGAAAGAGAGATTCTGACGGAAATAGTGTAGAATGAAGAGCGCAGAAGTGCCCATGGGCTACCAGAAGTATATAACGGGCCTGCGCATGCCACGGGTGAAAACCGGAGTACCTGGAGGTTAACGCAATGACCGTTAGGATAGATGAGAACAAAGTCTTCGAGATTATTGAGGCGAAGAAGCCAAGAGTCGTGCTGGTCAACGCCCCCGGAGGACTCCTCAAGCAGACCAAGGAGCTGATGGAGAAGGTGAACGAGAAGTACGGTGTCACCAGTATTCTCTCAGGGGACAGCTGCTTTGGCATATGTGACACGGTCGACGGCGACGTCGAGAGGCTCCAGGCCGACCTGGCACTACACATAGGTCACAACGCGGCCGTTTCCGAGGTGGGGAACCGCACCTACCTCATAGACGCCATTGATGATGTAGAATTCGGGGAAGTGGTCGACACCGCAGCCAAGGTCCTGGCCCCTTACAGGCGCGTAGGGCTCGCCACCTTCAGCCAGCACCTTCACCAGCTCAAGCCGGTCAAGGAGAGGCTGGAGTCGAAGGGATTCCAAGTGGTGGTAGGAAGGGGGAACAACCTGATGCTCGATGGACAGGTGTTCGGTTGTGACTTCTCGACGTCCTATCCGATTCGGGAGCAGGTGGATGCCTTTGCCCTCCTCGGCGAGAGCGAGTTCCATGCGGTAGGACTTGCCCTAGCCACGGCGAAACCAACTTTCATGCTCGACCCGTACATGAACGAGGTGACCGACATGAAGCAGGCGGCCGAAGAGAGGGAGAAGAGGGCAGTCCTCGCAGTGTACAAGGCACTGGACGCCCGGGTTTTCGGTGTCATTACAGGGCTCAAGGAGGGACAGACGATGGTTGGAAGGAGCAGGTGGATTACGAAGCGGCTTGAGATGAGCGGGAGGAAGGTGATTCAACTTGCCATGCGCGATGTGACAGCGGAGCGCCTTGCTCCCCACAGGGAGATTGAGGCTTTCATACAGACGGCCTGCCCTAGGATATCGGTCGACGGTTTCACCTTCGATAGACCTGTCCTTTCAATACCTCAGGCAGATGCTTTAGTGGCGCTTATTGAGGGGAGGGAGCCGGGGGAGTTCCTCGAGAGGCCGAAGTGGATTGAGCTCACGGTGGGGCTGATTAAGAAATGAAGGAAACCAAAGCGAAAGCTGTGGACGTACTGCCGGGGGACAAGGTTGCGGTGTCAGAGGAGTTCCTGCCAGGACCGAACACATACGACGACTCCGGGCTCATCAGGGCTCTCAGAGCCGGTTCCGTCTTCAAGGATGCGAAGAACATGGAGATATCGGTCAAGCCCGCAGCCCAGCCCGAAATAATCAAGGTGGACGATTGGGCGACCGGGCAGGTGGAGGCGGTCCAAGCAAACTCGGCCAATGTCCATATCTACTTCCTCAACGGGAAACCGACATACAAAGACTTCTCGGGGATGCTTACGCTCAGGGGGCTGTCTGGAGGTGGTCGCGGCGCCCGGCGGACGACCCCAGTCAAGACCGGGGACATTGTAAGGTGCAGGGTCTTCAGCCTCCTCAACGGGATGATTCACTTGACAATCGATGAGCCAGACATGGGCGTTGTCTATGCCCTCTGCGGCAATTGTGGCAAGCCCCTCTTGAGAGGGAGCGCCACCCGAGCGAAGTGCGACGAGTGCGGGAACGTGGAGGAGAGGAAGCTGGCAAAGGACTTCGGGACGACCCCCATCGAGCCCTAGACCAGCCTATTGAAACGCCCGACTTGAAACGAGTCCTCACATCAGTTTAATAACAAGAATTCGAGGGGCGGTCAGGCAAATTGCAGGTCCAGACGACAACTGAGGACGAGAAGGGCCTGACGGTCGAGATTACAGGCGAAGACTATTCGCTGGCCGAGATTGTCCACCATGAGCTTCTTGAGGAGAAGAGCGTCACTTTCGCGGGCGTGCTTCCTCCACAT